>ENA-OREN01004243-OREN01004243.1-marine-metagenome-genome-assembly--contig:-NODE-4243-length-12640-cov-12.807530_pt1 | contig 12640 bp, 11 predicted proteins | sample MGYA00248624_ERZ508555 | MGnify/ENA primary metagenome ERZ508555 (study PRJEB26222, sample SAMN06267773) | marine metagenome | isolation source: Saanich Inlet, British Columbia, Canada | place...
AAAGAATATGAGGTTGATTGGCTAAGAGTCATTCCTTTTATTTTGATTCATTTAGCCATCTTTACAGTTTTCCTAGTTGGCTTCAGCTACACAGCCCTTTTAGTGTTTTTATTGATGTACAGCATTAGGATGTTTGCTATCACAGGATTTTATCACCGTTATTTCTCCCACAAAGCCTTTAAGACGAGTCGAATAATGCAATTTATTTTTGCGGTCATTGGAGCATCGGCTGTTCAGCGAGGACCCATCTGGTGGGCTGCCCATCATCGTGGCCATCATGTGCATTCAGATACTGAACAAGACAAACACTCCCCAAAGTCCCATGGATTTTTTTGGAGTCATATGGGATGGTTTTTATCTAAAGCAAACTTTTTAACCCATCAAAAGTTTGTCAAAGAATTGATCAGATTTCCTGAGTTAAGGCTTATTAGATCGATTCGATATATTAATTCCCATTTTTACTTGTATTGGTCTCTTCTTTTTAGGTCGGTACTTAGGATCAAATTATCCACAATTGTTGACAGATGGATGGCAGCTGGTCGTTTGGGGCTTTATCCTATCAACTGTATTGCTTTATCACACAACCTTCTTAGTCAACTCAGTTGCTCATATATGGGGGAAAAGACGTTATAAAACTAAGGATTCAAGTAAGAATAATATGTTGATTGCATTATTAACTTTTGGTGAGGGTTGGCATAACAACCATCATCATTTTCCAGGTTCAGCTAACCAGGGTTTTTATTGGTGGGAAATAGATATTACTTATTACATTTTAAAAATTATGTCTTTTTTTGGTTTGATATGGGATATCAGAAACGTCTCCCCTGCCATTCGCGAATCTAACAAGATAATCCAAAAGTAGTCTCACTAATCGATGAAAGTTGCAGTGATTGGCTCAGGTATATCAGGTAACACCCTTGCCTACCTCCTGAACAAAAACCATGATGTAACTCTCTACGAGAAAGATAAACGAATCGGCGGTCATTCTCACACGCATGAAATTGTCATAAATAATAAAAAAGTAAATGTTGATACTGGATTTATTGTATTTAACAAAAAAACTTATCCCTTGTTTACTTCATTGCTTGATAACCTCGGTGTGAAATATGAGAATAGCAATATGAGTTTTAGTGTTTTTTCAAAAGAAAATAATTTTGAATACAATGGCACCACGCTCAATAGCCTATTCTCTCAAAGAAGAAATTTACTAAGTCCGAGATTTTTAAAAATGATATTGGAGATTCTTAGATTTAACAAAGAGTCTGTTAAGCTAAAGTCAAAAACTATTCTACTCAAGCAATACTTAAAAAGTAACAATTACTCTGCTTATTTCTGCAAAAACTATATTCTTCCCATGGGGGCAGCAATTTGGTCATCAGATATAAAGACTATCCTGAATTTTCCTGCACATTTTTTTATTGATTTCTTTAAAAATCATGGAATGCTTTCAGTCACTAATCGGCCTCAATGGTTAACAATTAAGGGTGGTTCTCAAGAGTATGTTAAAAAATTAACCAGTGGCTTTAAAAATAAAATTAGATTAAATAGTAAGATTAAGAATATAGTTCGATATAAAAGTTATGTTGTAATCGAGGATAATAAAAGCAAAGAAAAGTTTGATTATGTCTTTTTTGCATGTCATAGCGATGAGGCGCTTGAGATTTTAAAAAAACCTACTGCTGATGAGATTAAAATATTAAGCTCGATACCATACCAAAAAAATGACATCATACTGCACACCGATAGCAGCATCATGCCTCAAAAAAAGCTATCGTGGGCCGCTTGGAACTACAATATAGATAGCCCAGATGATTCACCTATTACACTTACCTATAATATGAATATTTTACAAAATATTAAAACTAAAGACGCGCTCTTGGTAACCTTAAATCCAAAGCTACCTATCTCAAAAGGTAAAGTAATCAAACAATTACAATACACACACCCGAAGTTTTCAAAAGAGAGTGTCATCGCTCAACTGAAAAATAAAATCATTTCTGGTAAGAATCGAACTTTTTACTCAGGGGCTTATTGGGGAAAAGGTTTTCATGAGGATGGGGTAAAAAGTGCTTACGAAGCAGTAAAAATTTTTGATGACGTCATTAAGTAATCTAATGAATTCAATCTATAAAGGTACGATCTCACATTCAAGAAAAAAAGAGGCTCTGCATTCATTTACCTACTCTACTTCTATGTTATTCCTTGACCTTGATTATATTAAAAATGCATTTAGTCAAAATTTTTTTTGGAGTTACGAGAAATGTAATTTAGCGTCGTTCTATAGAAAAGACTTTTTTGGAGATTCTAAAAAATCACTTAAAAGCGAGATTAGCAAATTTGTCGCTAAAGAATTAAATGTCAAAATCGAGGGTAAAATTTATCTACTTACCACATTAAGGTATTTTGGTTGCTGCTTTAACCCAGTCAGTTTCTACTATTGCTATAACAAAAAAAAAGAATTAGTCGCCATTGTGTCCCATATCACAAATACACCTTGGGAAGAAAGACATGCTTATATCCATGATTGTCGAAAATTAAAAGGTGGGACAAAAGAATTTGAATTTAAAAAAGACTTTCATGTTTCACCATTCCTTCCTATGAATTTAAAATACAAGTGGAAGTTTACCGAACCCAGAGATTTTTTATTCATATCCATGGAATGTTCAAAAAATAAAGAAAAATATTTTAACGCGACATTAAAAATGACAAACAAGGCATGGAGCCCTTATGCTCTCAATAAGCTGCTATTTCTATCATTTCCAATGAGTATCAAAGCGATTGTTAGTATCTATTGGAATGCGTTAATATTATATCTAAAGAAAGTAAGATTTTATCCACACCCTTAACATGAATCATTTATATAAAAAATTAATCCATCAAAGACTTAGTCAGATTAAAGATGCACAAATCACCATCAAAGATGGAAAATTAACAAAGCAATATGGCAAATCTGACAAACTGTCAGCAAAAATTGAGGTTCTAGATAGCGCCTTTTACAAAAACATCATTTTTGGTGGGACGATTGGGGCAAGTGAATCCTTTATTAGGGGTGAATGGAGAAGCCCCAATCTAACAAATGTTATTAGAGTACTTGCAAAAAATATTGAAGCTCAAGACAAACTTGAAAATTTTTTTACTCTTTTATCCCAACCCTTCTTAAAAGTCATCCATATGCTCAATGAAAATTCAGTTAGGGGAAGTAAGAAGAATATTGCTCGTCATTATGATTTAAGTAATGATTTTTTTAGTTTGTTCCTTGATAAAAATATGATGTATTCGTCGGCGATTTATAAGACAAGGAAAACGAGCCTAGAGCATGCAGCAATCCATAAGCTAAAAGTCATTTGTAAAAAATTAAATCTTAAAAAAACAGATCATGTCGTTGAAATTGGAACTGGCTGGGGAGGTTTTGCAATATATGCAGCTAAAAATTATGGTTGCAAGGTGACCACAACAACCATATCAATCGAGCAATATAAGCTTGCAAAATACAGAGTTAAAGAGGCTGGTTTGGGTGGCCAAATAAAGGTTTTATTGAAAGATTACCGCTTACTAAAAGGACGATATGACAAGCTCGTTTCCATTGAAATGATTGAGGCTGTTGGCTATCAGTTCTACGATGAGTATTTTAAAGTTATTTGCCAACTGCTAAAGAATGACGGTGATGCGCTCATCCAAGCAATTACAATTAAAGATCAAAGATACTCTAAAGCAATCAAATCAGTTGATTTTATTCAAAAATATATTTTTCCAGGGAGCTGCATACCCTCAATTACAGCAATTCAAAATAGCTTAACAAATGCAACTGATCTAGTGATTAATGATATTGAAGATATTGGTCATCACTATGCCAGAACCTTAGCTGATTGGAGGAAGAAGTTCTTAAAAAACAAACAAGAAATCAGAAGGCTTGGATTTGATGAGCAATTTATAAGGATGTGGTTATTTTATTTTGCATATTGCGAAGGAGGCTTTGAGGAGAAAGTAATTAGTGATATTCATTTACATATTACCAAGCCAGGCTTTAGAAATTCCATATGATTAACCCAGATAAAACTGCTCTTATTGTAGGTGCAGGTATTGCAGGTTCAAGCTTAGCTTATCAGCTTGCAAAGCGAAACTATCAAGTCACTCTTCTAGATGAAAACAATCAACATGAGATCGAAATTTTTCAAAATAAAGCTGCCACGATCTCTCCTCACTTTATGTTGAATAATCCAAAATACAATTCACTCATGAGTAAGGCTTCAAAATACGCCTATGCTCTTACAAAGGAGTTTAATTTTCCCACAGAGTATGCCTTGGTGGAAGGTGTGATAAAGCTTTACGAGAATGATATGGCAGAGAGGCTTATTGAAAAAATTATAAGCCTTGGCCTTGAAAAAGCTGATTTTAAATACCTATCAAAAGATTTAATTAAAAAAAAATATGGTTTTGATAATAAGTCAGGAATCTTCTTCAAAAATGGTGGCTGGGTATCACCAAATAAAATTTGTTCAAGCCTAATTAACCATAAAAATATTAAATACATTCCGAAAAAAAAAGCAAAAGAAATTACTTATAAAAAAAAACTTTGGATAACAAGTTGTCATGATTCAAGTAAGTATGCTGCTTCAAATTTAATCCTTTGTAATTCATTTGGACTTAATGAGATCAGTCTATTTAAAAGCATTGATTTAAAAAAAAATAGAGGTCAAATTAACTGGCTTCCAAGTAAAAAAAAGTGTGGGTATAAAGAAATTATTTCGGATGGTGGTTACTTAATACCTGATGTTAATGGGTTTGATGTTTTTGGCTCGACATATGAGCGAGACAATGAAAATAAAAATTTATCAATGACTGATTTTGAAAAAAATTTAAAAACCTACCAAAATCTCTCTGGAGATAAAAGAGAAAAAAATGATGCATCTAATGCAGGTTGGGTTGGATGGAGAGCAGTTACTCCAGATCGCACACCCTATGTAGGCCAAATTCTTGATGAATCAAAGGGGATTTGTAACAAATCACGTTCTATTAAAGACTTAAAATGGCATCCAAATCTGTTTATAAACTCTGGCTATGGATCCAGAGGCTATACATTAGCTCCATTTTTATCCAAATGCCTAGCCTCTTTGATAATTGGGTCACAGACATCTGAAGAAAAAGAAATTTTAAACTACCTTAACCCTAGTAGAAACTTTATAAAGAAAATGGGGCTTAGAAAAAAAATGTTAGAAAACTCAATATGACAAACAAACTAATTTCTGCAGCAAAAGTAAAGGAAAAAGATGGTGATTTCTTAGGTGCGATTGATCTCTATAAAGTTGCTTTGCGAGAGGATTCAAAAAATATTTTCTTACAAATTGAAATTGGAAACTTATATGCGATCATTGAGGAATATGAAGAGGCGGCTGGTTTTTTTAGAAGAAGTCATCATGTATTAAAAGACAACCTTCATGTGATTGAGGCTTTAAGCTTTTGTCTTAACAAGATTGGAAATAGCTACTTTATTAATAGAGAATTTAAACTGGCTGCAAACGCTTTTGAAGAAGCTCTTAGTTACGATAAAAATAGTTCAACTACACTACTCAACTTCGGAAACTCCCTATTTCATCAAAATAAATATGAAGAAGCAATTAAGGCATACAACTTATCACTTAAAATTAAACCTGATCCAAATGCTTACAATAATTTAGGAAATGCACTCCAAAGAATTTTAAAGACAGAAGAGGCGATTAACTCTTATGAAAAAGCTCTTTTAATTAATCCTGACCTGATACATACATTCATCCAGATGGTACATCTCAAACAAAGCATATGTTCTTGGGATGGCATTGAAGTAATGTTCTCAAGAATTAAAAAATTGACAGAAAAACCAATAAATGGAAAAATTTCGCCCTTCGCCCTATTCTCTATGCCAAATCTTTCAAATAGTAATCACTTAAATGTAGCAAACTCATGGATAAAGCAATCTGGAATAAAGATTTTGCAAGAGTCTACACAAAAAAGGTTGGGCAAAATTACCATTGGGTATCTTTCATCAGATTTTAGATTGCACCCACTATATTATTTAATTAAAGAAGTTTTGGTCAATCATGATCGAGATAAATTTAACGTTAAACTTTTTTACTCTGGGCCTGACGATGGTTCAAAAGAATTAGATGAATTTAAACGTATTGGTGATGCATATTTCAACATTACAGAGATGAATGATAAAAAAGTTTCAGGATTAATGATTGAAGAAAAAGTTGATATTATGATTGATCTGACAGGTTTTACACAAAACAGTCGATCATTTATTGCGGCGTTTAGACCAGCAAAACACCATATAAATTGGCTCGGTTACCCAGGTACCATGGGTGGCTTGGATAAAAAGCCGCTTTACGACCTTATTCTTGCGGATGAGTATGTTATTCCGAAATCTAAAAAAAGTGAATACGCTGAGAAAGTTATCTATTTAGAAGGTTGTTATCAACCTAATATATCTTCTAGACCTATTCTAAGACCTGTCAAAAAATTAGATTATGGCTTTAAGGAAAATGACTTTATCTTTGCGTCATTTGGGCAGTCACTTAAGATTACAAAAGAAATGTTTTCATTGTGGATGCTTTTGTTACAAAAAGTCCCAAATTCTGTCTTATGGTTGTTAACATCAAATAAAACTTGTGAAAATAATTTAAAAAATTTTGCTGAAAATGAATTTGGAATACAATCGGAAAGAATAAATTTTGCTAAGAAAGTTAGCTTTGACACTCACATACAAAGGCATCAAATCATTGATCTCTTTCTTGACACATTCCCCTACAATGCACACACATCGGCTAGTGACGCCTTATGGGCTGGATGTCCTATCATTTCAGTCTCAGGAGAAACTTTTGCTAGCAGAGTTGCCGGGAGCATTCTCACTGAAATCGGTTGCTCAGAATTAATCGTTTCCTCATTTGAAGAATATGAAAAAATGGCAATTGAATTAGCTTCTAAGCCAGATAAAATAATTTCTCTAAAGCAAAAGATATTAGACTCAAATAAAACAAGCAGCCTGTTCAAACCAAAAAAATTTACACTTGATTTAGAAAATAAAATAACAGACCTTTTGAATTAACTTCTTAAAAAGTTTTCTATTGTTTCTCCAATGATATCTTCCTTGTTGAGGTCAAATGGATCAAAAATTTTCAATCCATTCATTCCCCTCATCCAAGTTAACTGTCTCTTTGCCAACTGCCTTGTAGCAATAATAATCATCTCTATCAGCTTTTTTTTCTCTACTTTTTTGCCTATAGCGTTGAATACTTGTCGATATCCTACACAGCGCATGGAATTATGATCTGCATTGAGATCGGGATATTTCTCTATGAGCCCCTTAACTTCATCCCCAAAACCTTTATCGATCATTTCATTTGCCCTAATTTCAATTTTTTTATGTAACCTACCTCTGTCTTTTGGCATAAGACCTATTTTCAAAAAATCAAATTTGGATTGAGGCATTTTATTTCTAGTTTGGAAAGTAGAGATAGGCTTTCCGCTCAAGTAATAGACCTCAAGGGCGCGCATAACTCTCTGTTTATCATTTGGTTTTATTGTTTTTGTACATTCTGGATCTACCTTGAGAAGCTTTTCGTAAAGATGATTTAATCCAAATTTTTCTAATTCTTCAGATACTTTTTTCCTTACAGCTTCAGTTGATGCAGGCATATCATCAATTGGGTACTCCAAAGCATTAAAATAAAGCATTGTCCCCCCTACCAAGAGAGGTATATTTTTATTTTTAAGTATTTTACTAGAGACATCTGATTCATCTCTTTTAAAATGGCTAACTGAGTAATTTTCTGTTGGTTTAATTAAATTTATCAAATGATGCGGATAGTTATTTAACTCCGATGAACTTGGTTTAGCTGAGCCAATGTTCATATCTTGATAAATTTGTGCAGAATCAACGCTTATTATTTCAGTTTTAAAATTATCAAATATGAACTTTGCTAGCTCTGTTTTTCCTGAGGCCGTTGGTCCAATAATAAATATTTTTTTCATTTACTCAATTATCTGGGTCATTTGTCGAGGTAATAGTTACTCCCGATTTTATATATTTCTTTGTGCCAAGATAAATCGCCTTTGCTAATTTCTTTTGAAACTTAGCAGTTTTAAGTTGCTTCTCCTCTTTTGGGTTACTTAGAAATGCAACTTCAACAAGGATTGATGGTATATCTGGCGCCTTTAGAACAGCAAATCCAGCTTGTTCTGGCCATTTTTTATGAAGATTATTTACTTTTTTAATCTCTTTTAGGACAAAGTTAGCAAGCTTGAGGCTGTCGTTAATTGTGGCTGATTGAGATAGGTCTAATAATGTTTTCGCAAGCAAAGGGTCTTTATCATCAATACTTACACCGCCTATAAGATCCGCTTCATTTTCCTTATTGGCAATAAATTTTGCGAAAGCACTAGTTGCACCACCTTCAGACAATGCAAAGACTGACGATCCACTTACATTTCTTTTTCTAAAGGCATCTGCATGAATAGAAATAAAGATATCTGCTTTTACTTTCCTGGCTTTGGTGACTCTCTTATTTAAAGGGATATAGTAATCACTATCTCTTATCAAATATGCTTTCATGGATGGATCAGAGTTAATTAATTTTTTTAGTCTTTTAGTAATTTGTAATACAATTTTTTTTTCTTTTGTTCCATACTTACCTATTGCCCCAGGGTCTTCTCCACCGTGTCCCGCATCGATTGCGACAACTACTTTCTTTTTCTCCTTAGGCTTATCCTTTTTTACTGGATCTTTCTTTTTCTCGATTTTCTCTTTTTTCTTAACTTCTTTATTTTCAAGTTTATTTAAGAGATTGGCTAAATCATCTTTCTCTACTGGATAGACATCAATAACCAATCTATTTTGATAAGGCTCAACAGGAGGCAAGGAGAATATTTTTACCCTGGCAGAATTTTTTAGATCAATTACTATTCTTGATACTCTTGGCGTGAACTGACCCACCCTGATATCTAAAATATTTGGATCACTTGGCTTTACCTTAGTAGATAAATTTTTTAATGCTTGATTTACGGCAATTCCCTTCAAATCAATAACGATTCTCTCAGGATTTTGAAGCATCATCTGATCATTGTTAATTTTTAAAGAAGATTCAATAGTAATTCTAGTGTAATCAGGAGCAGGCCAAAGACGTGTAGCTTTTACCTCGTTTGCTGAAAAACTGTTAAATGAAATCAATGAAAGAAAAGCGAATAAAATATAATATCTCAAACTAAATCTTTGCAAACCATCTCCCCTTTTTTCGATTTTGCTTTTACTAGAGCTCTTCTGCTTATTTCTTTATCGTATAAAATCTCAATTTCAATATCTGGTTCACATAGAATATTTTGTGCCTTTTCAGGCCACTCTATTATCGTGATGTCACGCGTATTTATATAATCATTAAACCCTGCAGCAAGCCATTCTTCAGGACTTTTAAAACGATATAAATCAAAGTGATTAATGGTTTTACCGTCAATACTGTATTGTTCAAACAAGCTGTATGATGGACTTTTAACCTTTCCCTCAAAGCCTAAACTCATTAATATTGATCTCACAAGACATGTTTTTCCTGCCCCTAAGTCTCCTCTGAGAAATAATAATAAACCCGCTGTTAGCTTTTCTGATAATTTAAAACCAAGTTCCGAGGTGTTTTTTTCTTTTTCTAAGAAAACTGATATCTCTTTCTTCATGTTTTTAGTTTATTATTTTTAACTATGAATGAACAGTTAATCATGAAGAGAATAGCAAAAAAAATTAAAAAACTTGGTCTTGAATTAGGTTTTAATCATATTGGTATATCTGACTTGAAGTTAGATCATGCCAAAAGACCTTATCAGAATTGGATAAATTCAAACTTTCAGGGAGACATGAGTTTCTTAGAAAGGCATAGCGATCTTAAATTTAACCCTAAAAAGTTAGTTCCGAAAACAATAAGAATAATTAGTGCAAGAATTAACTACTTTCCAAACGATGAGAATACAAAGCTTGCCTTAAAAAATAAAAATCAAGCATACATATCTAGATATGCACTAGGTCGAGACTATCATAAAGTTATCAGAGCAAAACTTAAAAAACTTAGTATTAAAATAAAAGATGAGATAACTAACTACCCAATAGAATTTAGAGTTTTTACTGATAGCGCGCCTGTATTAGAGGTGGAGCTTGCAGAAAAATCAGGCTTGGGTTGGCGAGGTAAACACACATTGCTAATTAATAAAGAGCACGGGTCGTGGTTCTTTTTAGGCGAAATCTTTATCAACCTACCTCTGCCTGTCGATAAAAAACTAACCAATCATTGCGGAACATGCTCAGCATGCATAGATATATGTCCTACGAAGGCAATTGTTGCTCCATATAAGCTCGATGCAAGAAAATGTATCTCCTACCTAACAATTGAACACAAAGGCGTTATTCCAATTGAATATAGAAATGCTATTGGCAACCGTATCTATGGTTGTGATGATTGCCAATTAATGTGCCCATGGAATAAATACAGCAAAGTGACAAATGAACATGACTTTATGATTCGAAATAATTTACATAAAATCTCTCTTTTGGAGAGCTTTAAAATATCTAAGAACAAGTTTGAGGAAATGTTTAACGGTAGCGCCATACTAAGATTAGGTTATGAGCGATGGTCAAGAAATGTTGCCATCGGCTTAGGGAATGCCAAGAAATCAAAAGCCACAGTTGCTGTCCTAAAAAACCGCCTTAAAGATGCCTCTCCAATGCTTCAAGAACATATAAGTTGGGCAATAAAAGAGCAAACTCGTAAAAACTAGCAATTAATATTGTTTAAAGTTTGATACAATATGGTCCTTACCAAAAAGAATTATTCTTATATGACTGAAATTACAAAAACAGTAGAATGGTGCGCACTTAAAGATCATTTTGAGAAAATGAAAAGCACCCATATGAGGGACTTATTTTCTGATGATTCAAAAAGATTTGAAAAAAATCATATATTATTTGATGACCTTTTATTTGATTTTTCTAAAAATAGAATTACAGAAGAGACAAAAAAATTACTAATATCCCTTGCGAAAACTGCTGATATTGAAAATTGGCGTAAACGATTGTTTTCTGGCGATAAAATAAATTTCACAGAGAATCGTTCAGCTTTACATATAGCACTAAGAAATCGTTCAAACGATCCAATAATGGTGGATGGCAAGGATGTAATGCCACTCGTAAACGCCGAACTTTCAAAGATCAAAAAATTATCTAAGGACGTTAGAAGTGGCTCTTGGAAAGGTTATAGTGGGGAAAAAATTACATCGATTGTTAATATTGGTATTGGGGGTTCAGACTTAGGTCCATCGATGGTTTGTGAAGCTCTTAAACCATTTGGCTCTAAAGAAATCACTCCTCATTTTGTATCAAATGTTGATGCAGCAGATTTATCACAAGTTCTTGATGTCTGCGACCCCGAAACAACATTATTTATCATTGCATCAAAAACCTTCACCACACAAGAAACGATGACCAATGCCTTTTCTGCTCGTGATTGGTTTATAAATAAAGCAAAAAAAAATGAATTTATAAAAAAACATTTTGTGGCTATTTCAAGTAATTCAGACGCGGTAATAGAGTTTGGAATCCATCCAGAAAATATATTTGTTTTATGGGACTGGGTTGGAGGAAGATATTCCCTATGGTCATCAATTGGTTTATCGATAGCAATCTTCATCGGTATGAAAAATTTTGAAGAGCTTCTAGAGGGTGGGCATGAGGCTGATAATCACTTCATTGCGGAACCTATGGAGAAAAATATCCCTATCATGATGGCGCTTATAGGCGTCTGGTATATCAATTTCTTTGATTTTTCTTCGTACGCAATTTTACCCTACGACCAATGCTTGACTAAATTACCAGCCTATCTTCAACAAGCGGATATGGAAAGTAATGGTAAATTTATAGGTCGTGACAATAAAAGAGTCTGTCTTAAAACCGGACCTATTTTATGGGGTGAAGCTGGAACTAATGGTCAACACGCTTTCTACCAACTTCTTCACCAAGGAACAGAAATAGTCCCATGTGACTTTGTTATGCCAGTAAATTCTAACTATAGCCTTGAAGATGATAAGAATAAACATCACCAAATACTCCAAGCAAATTTTATAGCACAAACACAATCTTTAATGACGGGAAAAAGTGTAATTGATGTACAAAATGAAATGCGAGATGTTATTAAAAATGATCAAACTTTAAGAAGGCTTGTATCTCATAGGATGTTTGAAGGTAACAGACCTTCTAATTCAATCTTATTTAAATCCTTAACACCTAGGTCTCTTGGAAGGTTAGTTGCCTTATACGAGCATAAAATTTTCACTCAAGGGATTATTTGGAACATCAATTCTTTTGATCAGTGGGGTGTGGAGTACGGTAAGCAAATAGCTAAGCTTGTGTTACCCGAGCTTGAGTCTAAAAAAGATACAAAAGCTTTTGATTCATCAACAAATAACTTAATAAATTATATTAATAATACTGCGTAAAATATTATTTTATAACAGTATTATTTTTAAATTTATTTAAAACTGTATTACTAAATGAAATTCCAACACCCGCACCAAATCTTTCAGCTATGCGCTCCCCAAAGGATGCTTTTGTTGTAAAGTCGACGATATTTTCATT
>ENA-OREN01004250-OREN01004250.1-marine-metagenome-genome-assembly--contig:-NODE-4250-length-12632-cov-6.803664_pt1 | contig 12632 bp, 11 predicted proteins | sample MGYA00248624_ERZ508555 | MGnify/ENA primary metagenome ERZ508555 (study PRJEB26222, sample SAMN06267773) | marine metagenome | isolation source: Saanich Inlet, British Columbia, Canada | place...
TTATCAACAAGCAGGTCAGTGGGGTTACTTCAAGGTTCTGCCTTCAGGTGATCGTTCTATCCTGCCGTTGGGTAAAGCTACAACCAAGGGAGTAAAAACCGCGTCTAAACCTACGGAAGAAGAGAAGGCCGCTTCCATAGTGAAAGACGATCGTCTTTCGATGCGCTAAAATCGATAGATTAAACTGCTACAACGACAGGGGGGCCATTCGGCTCCCCTGTTTTTTTTTGAAAAATATTAAATCAGTGTTTTAACTTTTCAGCCGATTGGTGAGCTTATGAAAGAGGTAGCAAGTCTCTTAATTATCTGGCTAGAGAATAATATTCACAGATATTTTCAGTTAGGTTTGCTGATGATTGCATATTGATAGTTTTTATCTAAGTAAATAATCCAATAATCTCCTTTAAAAGGCCAAAAAAAATGAACTTTTAATTTTGCGTTGGTCTTGTTGTCAGCAATTTTTATATACTCAATGGTTTCATTTAATTTTCCTTCTTGACTGTGCATACGACATTGATTGGTCACCTTAATTTGTCCGTCTTTTAACTTTTCATATAATGCGGTTGAACGAAAACATCCTTTTTCAAACCAGTTAAGGTAACTCTTTAAATTGTTCTGGATAATCAGTTTGTAAGGACCTGCGGAGGAGCGGGAGAGGAATTTTATTTGTATCTGTGGTTTTCTGTTATTTAACTAACTGTAATTCAAACCAACTTGAAATTGATTTTTTAGACTCTGTTTCGCCTTGGTAACCGTCCCAGATATTGAAAGCAATGGGAATAGATTTTCCTGCTAGGAATTGACTATCTATTTTTTCGTGGATGACATTTAGTTTACGCTTTAGCACTAAAGTATACCTGCCAAACTTATAATTTACTTGAGCATCAACTATCTGACTCAGTTCGTCTTGTAGGGACCATTTTTTTAATCCGGTAGCATTCCATTCAAGGACTTTATTGTCCGATGACGTCCATTTCCACAAGTTTACAGGATGTTCAGGATCACCATTTAGAAAATAGGGTTTTTGAGTAGCTAGATTAACTGGAAATTGAAGTGCAAAAGAGTCTGGAAATTCTGGAGCTACAGATTCAATAGTTTCTTCCTCTTTTTGTCCCTTTAAATGATCTGGTAGTGGTGGCGTTGGCGATGCTTCAACCTTGTCTTTTTCTATAAGAGCTGGGTCATAAGAAGGGTCATCCCATTGAACCTTGAAAGCGATTTCTTTATCGTTATAGGCGGCTCGAATCGTTAAGTTTCTTACAGTTGGGAAATAAGATTTTGGTTTTTGCAGAATTTGTCCACCCAAAGGGATGTAAAATGATTGTGTTTTTTCCCAAAATGGAGCATTGAGATCGCTAGATAAAGGCTCGTTGACTTTGATTGCCTGAATCATTGGTTTTACTTGCGGCTTCTTTGGTGAGCCTAGAGTGCGAACGAAATCTACAATGTCCCAGATTTCCTGATCTTTGAAAACTCGTGGGGAAAACTTTGGCATTGCGGTGGTTGAAAGGCCGGTTCGGAGAGTTAAGAAGATATCTTCTCGCCTTGCTCCTCTTCGAAATTTCCATGGCTCTCTGAGGTTTCTTGGCCAGATGGCATTCGATGAATAATCAACAATACGAGCGGTGGTCACGCCGTCGCCTCTACCTTCAACTCCATGACAGCCTGAACAATTTATCATAAAGGACTTTTTGCCGCGTTTAACGCCTTCCAATGAAAACGCAGGAGGTTTTGGTGCGCTTACGATTTTATGTTTTTTGCCTCGCTTCTTGAATTTTTTAAATTTTTTCGATAAGGACTTAATATAGAGAATCAGGCTTTGTCGATCCTCTTTTGACAGATGCTTCCAGCCAGGCATGGTGGTTCCGCGCATTCCGTTTGTGATAGCATTAAACAGGTCCTGATCGGTAGGTATTTTTCCAAATGAGGTTGAGCGAATCTTGATATGCCCTTTAGTGAGGTTCCTAGGTTGCGGAAACGTATATTCCGCAGAGGGACCATTGCCTTTACCTTTGTCTCCGTGGCAGAAGGCACATTTTTTTAAATAGATTTGTTTTCCACGTTTTAATGAGGGTTTTTGGGGTTTTGTGGGTACTTGTTTGCGGTCTTTTACTGTTTCGTTGATGTAGTGAATCGTTTTCCAAATTTCTTCTTCGCTTAGAGCTCCTTCCCATGCAGGCATTGCGGAGTTCCAAGGAGCGAATTTTTCGGGTAGTCCTTTCCCACCTTTAATAATTCTCCAGAATGAATAAGCCGGAGTTTTAGAAACAACAGAATCTTTTTGGGTGAAGTTGGCAGGTGCAGGAAAAAAACTTTCACCAAAAATGCCTTTACCATCCAATAGATCACCGTGACAAAGTAAACAGTTCTTGATATAAATTTCTCCGCCTTCTTGAGTTGTTTCTGGACTGGAGGGGAGGGGGTTCTTCAAGCCTTTTAATGAGATTTTTTTGTCGCCAATGGTGATGGACTCGGGTGTGTCTCTAGATGTAGGGGCCATAAAGGCCCATACCGTGTAAGGTGTAACCATAAGAAAAATGGCTACGACAAAAAGGCAAGCAAAGCGATGTTGAGGTTTGGGTTGTATTGTCAATTACCGCCCCAGTTCTTTGCCTTTTGCTGTTCCAGGTATAACAGCGTCTTTCTTGATTCTTCCTGATTTTATAGTTTCGTAAAAAGGGCGTATTACTTTGTCGGCATTGAATTCAAAGTTAAGGTCAATGGTTTCCCCGGCTGCGACCTTAATTTTTTTGGTTTTTCTTTTCATTAAATAATGCCAGGCCGTTACTTCATATTCTCCAGGAGGGATGTTCTCTATTTTAAAATTTCCGTCAATGGGCGTTTGATCATAATAAGGATTTTGTACGCGGTAACCCCATGCTTGCATGAATTCGTGCATCCCGCAGATCATCTGCATTATTTTATAGTGTTTTTTGAAGTGGATTTTACCATCAGAAACTTCTTCTGCAGGAATCGGGATATTTAAAAGAATTTTCCCTCTTTCTTTTTGGTAGACCTGACTGTTATGCATAACTGCATCGAGATTGTCGACCTTAAACTTTTCGTCTTGACGAATAATACTCACGTCAGGAAGGAATTTGCAGTTTTCCGCAGTAATCATAATGGGCTCTTTGTTAAACGGCTTACCCGCTTCTACATGTTTCAGGGTGATGACCACATCTTTTAATCCGCCTTCTGGAGAGACTTTGAAATCATCGAGAACCCGGTTCATTTCATCATCGGTATCTACTTCGGCACACATATCAATATTGGGAAACAGAATAAGATGGTAAATTCGTGGAAAGGGCATTTTGCCAATTAAGGTGGTTTTACCCTTTATGGTTCCTCCATTAGTGACTTCCATTTCCTGATAAGCCCATGCATTTAATGCAATGGAAAGTATTGAAAATACTAATGCAGCAAGCCATAGATTTTTTTTCATTCTTTAAGAGCCTCAATTATTAGCAGTGTTGGGGAGCAATCCAAAAAATATAAATTTATGTTCTCAATCCATGAATAACCCTAATCCATTTTAAAATAATGGGTTAGGGGGATTTTACCGAAAAAATATCTAGCTGGGGAGAATGCAGAAACACAGCCCGATCTTTCTTGTAAAACCCCGTAGAATAAAAGGGTTACTCCTTTTTTTATTATAAATCCAAGGCCAAGTCAAGGGTGAGTTTGGTTGCAAATTTATGCTGATTTTTGCGATTTTGACCTTTAATTTAAAAAGTTAAATATTGCTTGTCTGCTGAACCACTCAAAAATCAAATTACTTTTAAATTTCTTTCCCTTGATTTAAAATAGAGGGATAGACGTAAAGCCAGCTTTTGTTAGACCTTTTTGTTTCTTGAAATATTCCCTCAATTGGAGTTTATCGTGCTAAAAATGCGAAAAATATTGCTGCTGATCTTTTTATTAGGTTTTATGACCGAGCTTGCATTTGCAGGGGCTCCAGGCCCCGGCGACAAAGCTCCCGATTTTTCGTTAAAGACATTGGATGGTAAGCAGGTATCGCTCTCCGATCTGAAGGGCAAAGTGGTTTTGATAGGTATGTTCCACATTTGTGTGCCTTGCATGAATCAAGCGATGGAGTTTAACAAGGTCCGTGATCAACTCAATGAAGAACAATTGGCTATTATAGGGATAAATACCAATGGTGACTCAAAAGAGGCGGTTGCTGATTATCTTTCCAAGTTTCCAGAGAAGGTCCGTTTCCCTTACTTGATGGATCCTGTAAAGTCTTTTTATCAGGTCTACTTTCAAAGAGAAATGCCAACCGTGCTGATCATTGATAAAGAGGGTATTCTCAATGCCCGGACACCCGGTGTTAGTGCCGACCAGTTGGTGCCATATTTGAAAAAGATGCTTTAATTTAGCGCCATAATTTATTCGAGTGTTCATGACTCCCATTCCAGGCCCGTCGAAAATAAATAATTTCTGCAAAAAAGTGTTTGTGTTGATTTTGATAGGGTGGTTATTATCTTTTGGAATTACTTTTGCTGACACGATCGATAACGGCTGGGTGGTGCAACTGGGCTCCTTTAAAAAACAGGAAAATGCTCAGGATTTTATAAAGAAAATTAAGAAGAAGGGTTACACTCCTTTTATAGTGGGGGGCGAGGAGTCCGATTGGTATAAAACTCGTATAGGGCCTTATCCCTCTAAGGAAGAAGCAGACCAGGTGGTACTGGATTTAAAAATGGCACAGGGAATAACTGCCATCGTTTTAGTGTCCGATGAGAACCCTCCTGACTTAGTGGAACCGATTGATTCTGTAGATGTCGTGGTTTCCCAATTTTTAATTTGGATTAAAGCCTGGGAGGCTCAAAAAATAAATTCCTACCTATCCTTTTATTCGAAAGATTTTAAAGATTCTAAAAGACCCCGTAAAAGTTGGGAAGCTCAACGCCGAAAAGTGTTTGGCAGTAGCTCTGGAGTTTCGATTGAAGTCAGTGATATTCAAATCCTTCGTGCAGATGATGCGGTGGAGATGTCTTTTATCCAGAGCTACAAATCAGATCGAATCTCTGATGTTGGCAAGAAGGTTTTGATTTGGAAGAATGAAGGGGATCGCTGGAAAATTGTTAAAGAATCCTGGGAAGCCTCTTAAATTTTATCTGGTCCCGATTTGCAAGTGTAAAAACTTGGCTATAAGGATCCGCTTCCTTGTTTGATCTTTATATTGTTTTAGCAGCGCTATCTTTTCCTGGCTCATTTACCAAGCTCTTTCAAAACTTTTTTCATGTCGTCATGCACTGCCTTGCGGTTTTCAATGGTATAGGCGCGTAACAGGTAAGCCGGGTGCAGGGTGAGCATCAGTTTGAATCCTTCATAATCATGCCAGGTGCCGCGTTCTTTAGTGATCGGGACACTTCTTCCTAATAGGGTCGATGCGGCGGGTTTCCCTAACGCGACGACTACTTTTGGTTTAATCGCTTTTAGTTGTTGAATGAGGAAAGGGTTGCAGGCAACGATTTCTTCTTTTTCAGGGTCACGATTGCTAGGGGGACGACATTTGACAATGTTACATATGTAAGTGTCTTTTTCCCGATCGAGATTCATGCCCTTTTCAATGATTTCGGTCAGCTTTTTGCCAGCCCGGCCAACAAAAGGCAGTCCCTGTTCATCCTCATCGGCACCCGGTCCCTCACCGACAAAAACAAGATCCGCCTGTGGATTACCGGAACCAAATACGATATTTTTTCTACCTTGGGATAGCTTGCATCGGGTGCAGTCTCCCAGTTCTTCGCGCACTTGGACTAATTGAGTCGCTTTTTTGCTAGTAGCCATAATTTTCACGGGAGAGGGAATGGTGGATTCTAATGCAACAGTTTTAGCCAATAACTCTGTCTCGCAGGGAATTTCTGAATACCCAGCTTCTTTTAAAAGCAGTAGGTAATTTTTTAATTCTCTTAAAAGAGTGTTGCGGTCGGGTGTTTGCATATCAAGGCAGAGGATAGCAAATGGCTAAAGTCAAAACAAACAATTAAATGGGTCGAAAATTATTGCAGTTCAAATAAAATTATTTATTTTCAATTGTTTAGGGGTATTTAATTAATCTTATTTGTGTGGTTGGTGGGTGTTGTGATTTGGTTAGGGTAGGATTATTCTTAGCTATCTCTTTGAAAAAACAGTTTATAATTGTCTTTAAAAGGGTATAATAAAGAAATACTATTTTGTGTTGAATTAAGTGGTGTTTAAATGAGGCGTTTTACAAAAATATTTTGTTTGCAAAGTGCTCTAGTTTTAGCTGTCGTATTTTTACTTGCGTCTTTTGCACAGGCATCGGGTGGCCATCATTCTCATCATCAGGCCAAGGTAGTTTCCCCTTTTGGTAAAGTCAGCTCCGATAAATCCTTGCACTGTTTATTGAATGCTCACATGCATCAGGCGAAACTAGATTGTCCACACAAAGAAAATCATTCTAAGTCTACAGAATTTCGAGCGGATTGTGGATCGCATCCGGGAGCATCTAATTCAAAAGGATTTTCCTTTGAAAATGACCTTTCTCGATTCGATAAAAGTGATGCGTTTGCTCATAACTTAGTATCTTATCCTTTTTATATTCCTATAGATTTTAAAGTTCGTTTTTTCCCCCACACCATAGAGCACCCCCCCAAACTTTCCTAGTATTTCTTTATTAGTAATAAGGTTTGAATTGTGTCCTGCTTCGCAGCACTGTGCGCGAGCTTTTTTGATACAAACTATTCTCCTATTACTCTTTTTAGTTTGTCACCAATTCAATTTTAAAAGAAAAAAATATTTAATAGCAAAGTGGGGTTAATTTCTTTTTTGCTGTTTGAAACTTTATCGTCTGTATATATAGGTAGGAGAATTATTCTGTGATTTATTTTGTTCGTAATAAAGCTTTATCGTTTGTCATTATTTTCTTTATTTTTGCTTGTGGTTTAGCCCAGGCAACTGAAAATAATAAGCCACAAACCTTAAAAGAATTAATTATTGAAGCCCCAAAAGCTGAACTTCGGGACACTTTTAATGACTTCATGCCAGTACCAACATCCAAATTCAAGGTGGATCGTCAAGAGATTGATACTATCAACACAATCTCGATAGAAGATACAGTTCGTTACGCTCCTAATGTTGAGGTTCGAAGAAGATTCTTTGGGGATAATAATGGTGTTATTTCTATGAGAGGAAATGGGAATTTTCAAACCGCTCGCCAGATGGTTTTTGTTGATGGATTTCCCCTACACAGTCTACTCCGTACAAGATTTAATGGTGCCCCACAGTGGAATTTTGTGGCACCTGATGAAACTGACCATGTGAATATAACCTATGGTCCTTTTTCACCAAAACATAGCGGTAATGCTATGGGCGGAGTCATAGATATTTATAGTAGGCAACCCCAAGGAGAAGAATGGGCTCTGCAAACTACGGGGTGGGTTCAACCCTGGGAGTTACTTAACAGCAAAGGCAACGCACCTGGTTATAAAACCTTTTTTTCACATGGCAATAAAGTTGGAAAACTGTCTTATTATTTTTTCTATAACCGTTTAGAAACTCAGACTCAACCCACTGATCAAAAATCAGATACAAGTGTTGGTGGAATTGCAAACGGGGTTGTTTCTGGTGGTGTCAACTATAGAGATGCGCGTTCACGTGATTCGATTGCTTATTCTGATGACGGTGAAGAAGATCATATTCAAGATTTATTCAAGATGAAAATGAATTATGATTTTTCTACCCAATTTAAATTAAGAGGAATGATTGGTTATCTTGATCGTCATAGAGAACAGCTAAATGTGAACAACTATCTTCGGGATACCAATGGCAACAAAGTTTGGACTGGAAATTTCAATTCGACTGGAAAAGACTTTTCGATAGCTGAAAATGATTTTGATGTTGCTGTAAGAGATAAAGAAGATTTAATTATTGGTGTAGGTGCTAATGGCAAATTAACTAATGGTTGGAATTATGATGTGGCCCTAAGTACTTATTTTGTTTTACAGGACATTGCAAGAGACTCAGATCAAAACCCAGATTCCACCGCCTACGATGGCGGTGGTCAATTGACAGAATTTTCTGATACCGGTTGGCAAATGGTCGAGATGAGGTTCAATAAAGAATCGTTCTTGGGTTCGCCAACTACTTCTTTCGAGGGTGGTTATCATTATGATCATGCCCGGTTTAAAGTTGAGAATATACGTAGTCTTCCAAGCTGGCGGTTCTCAGAGAGAGGAGCAGGGACTTATAATAATTCTAGCGGTGGCGAGACAGACACTCATGCCTTTCACGGAAACCTTGGTTTTCAGTTAAATTCTAAATGGGATCTGCAGACAGGATTACGCACTGAAGTATGGCGCTCATTCAATGGTTTTAAACATGAAGCCGCAGGTGAAACGGGTGAACATCTTCATAGAATGGAATATGCATTCTCACCAAAACTATCCTTAGGTTTCAAACCGAATGATGAGTGGGATCTTCGCTTTTCTCTAGCCCGTGCTACACGTTTCCCATTACCAGAAGAGATATTTGAAAATATTGATGATTTAGCAGATATCAGTATATCAAGTCCAGGCTTAAAGCCTGAGGTCGGTAACCATGCTACGATCATGATAGGAAATTATAAAGCTAAAGAAACAACCCAACTAAATGTTTTTTTTGATGAAGTTTCAAATACTATTTTTGATAAAGACGGTTCCACCGGGGTAAACGCAGTCGATACATTCGTTAATATTGAAAAGGTAAGGACATTTGGTGCTGAGTTTATTGCACAGCGAAGAGATTTCTTTATTCCCAAACATGATTTATCTTTTAACATCTCATACACAAACTCTGAAATTAGAAGATATGATGAAAACCCTCAATTTGCAGGAAATGTATTACCCCGTGTACCTAAGTGGAGGGCTAAGTTTCAATCTTTATATCATCTAAATAATAAGTGGGATGCCATGGTAGCAGGGCGTTATCAAGATCAAGCATTTGGTACATTGCAAAATGGCCAAGTTTTGCGTGGAGATAATGGGCAGGATGAGTATTTTTTCTTAGACCTTAAAACAACATACCAATTAAAAAATGTAAATGCATCATTTGGTGTAAACAACCTGACTGATCAACTTGCTTATACAGGACCACATACATTCCCAAGGCGAAATTATTCGATTGATTTGAAATGGAAGTTTATGTGAGAACTTAAGTATATTTTATTCAGGTTGTTTTATTCCCTGGCCAAAACTAATGTCTCAATATTCTGAGAGAATAAAAATGTTTAAACAAAGAAAAATAAAAGTTGTCTTTATATGTCTACTTTTTCTGCTGTCGTGTGCTGGGCCGGGTTTAAAGATTTCTGATAAAAAAGAAACTGTTTCTGTCATACCCAGCACTGCAAAAAATAGTAAAACTGTTGTTTGGGAGCCCGTGCCAAGGCCCGTTGCTAAAGGAAATGATGCTCAGCTCATAGTAAGAACATCTGAGTCGATGAATTTGCTTTATGCAGCCCATAACGAAAAGGGCAAACAAAACCTCTTCATGTCTAAAACCAAAAATATAGGTGATAGTTTTTCTAATCCAATTATTGTTAATTCGGAAAAAGACGAAGTAAGTGCCCATGGAGAAAACGGGCCTAAACTTAAGCAGGGGAAAGGTCGCGGTATCTTTGCTGCCTGGATTGGAAAACGTGATATCAAGTTTGCGCGTTCTATGAATTTTGGGAAAAGTTTTGAGCCTGCTCTTCGTGTAAATGATGATCAAGGAAAAGCTTCACAATCATTTTTTGCGATGGATGTTTCACCTAATGGGAAAGTATTTTTATCTTGGTTAGATGGTCGGGATAAAAAGTTGGGAAAACCTGGAACCTCATCCGTATACATTGCTCGTTCCGTAAACCAGGGAAAATCATTTGAAAAAAATATCAAAATATCTGGAGATGTATGTCCCTGTTGCCGTGTCGCATTAGCTTTTGGAGATAATGGGGAAGTATTTGCCTCTTGGCGTCATGTTTATAAAGATAACGAGAGAATCATGGTCGTTGCCACTTCACTTGATGGAGGTGAAACATGGGGTGACCCGGTCAAGATAACTAAGGCAGGTTGGAAAATTAATGGTTGTGCACACTCAGGTTCAACTATGAAGTATGTAGGAGGAAAGCTTTTTATATCTTGGTACACCGGAAAAGATGATAAGGCCGCTCTCAAACTTGCTTATTCAACCGATCAAGGAAAATCTTTTAATCTAGCAAATGATATTAACGGTCAAGTTTTGGATTCAAATCATCCTGATATGGTAGAGATTGGTAATGAACCCTGGATCATTTTTCAGGGACGGGATCCCAATAAAAAAGGCGGTTGGGGTCGTGACAAAGCATGGCTGGTTAGGATTGATGAAAATAATAATGCTTCTCAGCCCACGGCGCTTCCATCTAGTTCGGGTAATGTTGCTTATCCTTATTTATTTAAGGGTAACGGTGGGAGATTATATGCAACTTGGAGCGAGATTGGGGAGCATGATTCTAGTGTAATGCTTTGTCGTGGTCGAATTAACTCCTAGAGATAAAGATTTTTCATATATGAATTTAAATATATTTAAAGATCCATTCAACATTAATCATGCAGCTGCTATTTCGATAATCGCTCATTTTGTGTTTTTATCGATTCAACCATTTGAATTTTCTAACAAGCCAATTATTCCAGAAAAAAAATATAAAAAATTCCGACTAGAAGTCATAAAGAGACCTCAAGTTTCTCCAAAGATAAAAAAACAATTAAATATAAGAGAACCAAAACTATTTAAATCAAAAAAACCTATTATTTCAAAACCGACAATAGTCCTTGCTAGTAAACCGATAAAACAGTTTGAAAGTAAACCTGTTCAGGCTTTTAAAATAAAAACTGTGTCATTAAAAAGTAGAACCTCAAAAAATATCAAGGTAATAACATCAGCTTCAATTCAAAGGAGTGATTTTGAAACTCCAAAGCATTACACCACCCGGCAAGCAGCTAGAAAAATTCCCAAAAGCTCAAACAAAACATTTGATTCTTATAATCCTCGAGCCGTTATTCTGACTTCTCAAAAATACTACAAACGTTTTGATGGAACAAAATTTCAACCCAAAGGTCTAAAAGATAAGATTAATAAGGTAAGCCAACCTATGGGTCGTTACTCAAAACTGGTTGCGACTCGTGCTGTATCAAACCATTCCTTTACACCTAAGATAAAACATATAACTGCATTAATATCTGAAACAAAGGACCCATTATTAGATAAAGAATTAAAAGATTTGTGGAATGTTTATACGACAAAAATTAGACAAATGATTGCCAACGCCAAAATTTATCCCTCAAAGGCAAGGGACAAAGGAAAGCAGGGCAAAACCCTCCTCTCCTTTCAAATTGGGAAAAGCGGCGAAATAATCCAACTTTTAATAGAAAGTTCGTCCGGTCATAAAATTCTTGATGAGGCAGCTCGCATGGCTGTAACTAATGCTGAACCTTTCCCACCAATTCCTGAGAAATTAAACAAGCAATATGCATTACTAGAGCTGCCCATTTCCTTTATTTTGAGGTGACCTATGGAAATTAAAAAACCACTCAAGATATACAGTGTTGTTTCTTTTAGTATATTCTTATTGGTTTTATTAAATAGCAATATAGTGTGTGCAAAAGTTGCAGAAATCGATTCTAACTTCGATGGTCAAATGGATCAATGGATACATACCGGTGAAGATGGAAAAGTTTTTAAAATTGAACATGACACCAATTACGATGGAAGTATTGATCAAATTGAACATTTTATAGGAGATAAAGTTCTTATTAGGGCTGAGTTTGATGCTAATAAAAATGGGAAGATCGATCAAATTCAACACTATTCTTCTCAAGGTAAACTTCAAAGAACTGAAAAAGATACCAAGAGTGTTGGTAGGTTTAATCTAAATGAAATTTTTGATGTCAATGGAAAGATCGTCCGCGCAGAAATCGATGATAATGGGGATGGGAAAGTTGATATTTGGCAAACCTTTGATGGAGGAAAAAAATTAAAAGAGGCTAAGTATGATACCGATTTTAATGGAACGAAAGACCGCTGGGATTATTTTGTCAACGGCAGTCTTGAGAAGGTAGGATTTGATACCAATTCTGACCAAAAACCAGATCAGTGGCAATTTTTTAATAAAGAAAACTTATTGATACGAGTTGAAAATGATACCAATTTTGATGGCGACGTAGATCGTTGGGAAACTTTCGACTCTTCTGGAAAACTAATTCGCATCGAATCAGACAGAAACTTTGATGGCAAACCGGATTTGGTACAAAATAAATAATGTCATAAAAACCCTTGTATATAAGAGTTGAAATTTTTCTTTTTGAAGTTATTGTCCCAGAAAGTAAGAAAGCAATATTATATAATGGGTCTTCCGACCAGTTATTTAATCGATGCTGATGGTAAGATTAGAGAGAATGTTTCTGGGGCTAGAACTTGAGCTAGTTTGGTTTCTAAAAATAGACTCCTTTCTTTGAAAGATGGTCGTTCTCTAGCTGAATTGACCACTGAGAAGCTTTCTATGCGAGTTGACGACGAAAATACCCTTCGATAAAATTGTTTTTATGCCAATCTTCAGGCTTTCTGCCTTAATACTATTCTGTCTTATTGGAACCAGCAACGTCTGGGCGCAATCT
>ENA-OREN01004251-OREN01004251.1-marine-metagenome-genome-assembly--contig:-NODE-4251-length-12629-cov-4.207138_pt1 | contig 12629 bp, 11 predicted proteins | sample MGYA00248624_ERZ508555 | MGnify/ENA primary metagenome ERZ508555 (study PRJEB26222, sample SAMN06267773) | marine metagenome | isolation source: Saanich Inlet, British Columbia, Canada | place...
CCGGATGGGTGTATGAGAGGGCGCCACCCTGAGTATTCATGGGAAACTCACCGCCCGGCGCGGTACGTTGGTTGGAGACAAAGGCGCCGCCTTCGCCCTTGGCGCAAAAGCCCAGGCTTTCCAAGGTCAGCAGAACCGTGATGGTGAAGGAATCGTAGATTTCCGCGACATCAATGTCCGAATGCGTCAGCCCCGCCCGTTCGAAGGCCAGCTTGCCCGAAATCGCCGCTGCGGTCTGCGTCAGATCCGGCATCTGGCTGATCATCCGGTGGGTATGTGCCTCGCCCGCGCCCAGTACCCGCACGGGGGCCTTTTTCAGATCGCGGGCGCGTTCCAGCGAGGTCAACACCACCGCGCCGCCGGCGTCCGTCACCAGGCAGCAATCGAGTAGATGCAGCGGCGATGCGATGACCCGCGAATTCATCACATCGTCGATGCTGATGGGATCGCGCATGCGGGCCTTGGGGTTCATGGCGGCCCATTTCCGCGTCGCCACGGCGATTTCGGCCAGCTGCTCAGAGGTCGTGCCGTATTCGTGCATGTGGCGCTGAGCGGCAAGGGCATAGCTGCCGACGGTGGAGACGCCATAGGGCTCTTCGAACTGGGTCGGGCCGAATACTTCGGTGGATTGCGACACCGGGCCGCCCTTGCCGCCGCGGTCGGAAATGTTCGTGCTGCCATGGCAGATCAGCGCCACGTCGCACAAGCCGGCCGCGATGGCCATCGCCGCGTGCTCCACATAGACCACGAAGGACGAGCCGCCAAGCGATGTAGAATCGGTATAGCGCGGCGTGATGCCCATATATTCCGCCATCATCATGGAGGAAAATTGACCACCTTCCGTGATGATGGTGGTGAACAGCCCGTCCACGTCCTTGACCGACAGCCCGGCGTCATCAAGTGCCGCCCGGCTGGCTTCGGCGGAAAGCTGAAATTTGCTCTTATCGGGCACCACGCCCAAATCGGATTCTGCGACGCCGACAATGGCGACGTCCCGCATTGCATTAGCCACGGCGGATCTCCTTATTGTTTCAAGAGCCGGTTATGCGCGCGCCCGTCGCAGGGCGCCGTTTTCTATCTCGGCAAGCAAGACCTCGGCCTCCGCCGAGATATCGCGGACGACGTCGGAGGCGCTCTTGATCTGCTGGACAAAGGCGATGGATTGCCCGGCGGCGGCTTCGCCATTCTCCATATCGCCGCCCATCTGGCCATGCCATTGCGCGTCCATGGTCGGCGCACCATCCATATTGGCATCCGACGGCGTGGCAGCCATGAATTCCTGCATTTCCACCGCCGCGCCGCGCTTGTCCATGTCCTGAAATTGCAATGCGCGTGGGGTCTTAATGACCCTGGACAGACGGCCGATCATGCGCTGGATCATCACCGTGCCGGTATCATCGGCGGCGACGATCGCCTGTTTGAAGTTCTGGTGCACATGGCATTCGGTGGTGGCTAGAAAAGCACTGCCCATTTGAATGCCTTCGGCACCCAGGGCCAGCGCGGCGACCATGCCGCGGCCGCTGCCAAAGCCACCGGCACCGACCACGGGGATGGAGACCGCCGCAACGACACTGGGGATCAGGACCATGGAGGTGACCTCGTCCGCGCCCTCGATGCCGCCGGCTTCATAGCCTTCGCAAATGACGATATCGACACCCGAATCTTCCGAGCGCCGCGCCTGACGCACATTGGCGACCACATGCATCACGGTCAGACCGTAATCCTTGGCCGTCTGGGTCAGCACGCCTGGGCTGCCGCCGGAGGTGACGACAATCTTCACGCCTTCCTCCACCAGCATGTCCAGATGCCGTTCCGGATTTTTCCCTATCAGCTGCAAGGACATATTGGCGCAAAGCGGCTTTTCGGTCAGCGCCTTGGCCCGGCGCAGATGCTGGCGCACGTTCTCGGTCCGCTCGCTTTGTTTGCTCCAGCCCGGGTTCGACGACACTACGCCCAGGCCGCCGCCGTTGGACACGGCGGCTGCCAGTTCGCCATTTCCGGCAATGGCCATGCCGCCTTCAATAATGGGCGTTTCGATGCCCAACAACTCGGTTACACGTGTCTTGATCATGGAATACCCTTTACCAATCCGATGGCGCGGCCCTTGAAACTCAGGACGATAACTTGCCACTCCGGATACGATCATAGCATTTGCGCTGACGAGGAAACGGATTTCTTGCCCGGTCTTTTATGGATCGTTCGCCAAACGCCGGCGTCAGGACCGTCCGCGTTGCTTTTCGCGCAGGAAAACATAAAGGCCGGCGCCCATGATCAAGGTGATGCCAACCAGGATTTGCGCGCTGGGCAGATAGTCCCATAGCAACCAGCCCCAAAGCACCGCCAAGGGCATGGCGATATATTCAAACGGTGCTACCGTTGCCGGCTGGGCCAGGCGGTAGGCTTGCGAGATGGAATAGCCGATCACCCCGGACAATGCGCCCAACGCCAGGAACAGCAGAGCATCGCCTTCATTGGGCCAGCGCCAGGCCCGCAACAGAAACTGCAAACTTGCGTTGTCGACGCCCACCGCATAGCGGCCATCGCCCGCGACGGCCCAAAAGCCGAGACTGACCAAAATGAACGTGCCCTGAATATAGACCGCCATGGCCGAGGCCTTGGCCGTCGCGCCAAGACGCCGCGCCATGATCTGACACAGGGCATAGGTAAAGGCGGCCAGTACGGGCAGCAGCAGGACAATTCTTTCGCCCGTGCCCAGGCCTTCGGAGGCCCAGGGCTGCTGCATGACCAGGACGCCGGCAAACCCGACCAGTACGGCGCTGATCCGCCGGATGCCGACCTTCTCGCCCAGAATGGGTATCGATAGCAGCGTGATAAACAAGGGCGCGACAAAGAACAACGCCGTGGCATCGGCCAGGGGCAGCACCGCCAGGGCGGCAAAGAATGACAGGTTGGCAACTACCATCAGCAGCCCGCGCAGCAGATGCAGCAACGGCTTGTCCGTGCGCAGGATTCCGAAGCCGCCCTCCAACTGCACCAGGGCAAGGCTAAAGACGATGCCGATGACGGAACGCAGGAAGACGATTTGGTGCAAGGGATAGTCACCGGACAACAGCTTGATCAACATGTCATTGATGGTGATGGCGGTCATGCCAAGGACCACGAAGAATATGCCCAATGTAGGTTTATTATGTTGGCTCACGGTCTTTGCATGCTTCTTTATCGGCTTTATCGGCTGGGGTTCGTATTATACCATGGCATCAGTTATAGAGGCACCGGTACAGCATCGGCACGGCACCGGTTTATAGGGAGTTTGTAAAGATGGATATGGCCATGACGGCGGAAGACGCCGCCTTTCGTGACGAGGTGCGGGCGTTCTTCGATGCCAAGTTGAGCGACGATATGCGCGAGGCCTCGAATTTGACCTCCGGCGTATTTGCCGAGTTCGAGATTGGCCGGCGCTGGCATACGGCGCTTTATGAACAAGGCTGGATCGCGCCGGCCTGGCCGACGGAGCATGGCGGTACCGGCTGGACACCCATGCAACGGTATATCTACGATTCCGAAGCCGGTGCCGCCGGTGCGCCGCGGCTGTTCTCCATGGGCCTGCGTATGGTCGGGCCCGTGGTGATGAAATTCGGCACGGACGAGCAGAAGAATTTTTATCTCCCCCGCATCCGCTCCGGCGAGGATGTCTGGTGCCAGGGTTATTCCGAGCCGGGCTCGGGCTCCGACCTGGCGTCGTTGCAGACCAGGGCCATTGTTGACGGCGACGACTATGTGGTCAACGGCACCAAGCTTTGGACCACCGGCGCGCAGCACGCCAGCCGCATGTTCTGTCTGGTCCGCACCTCGACCGAAGGCAAACGGCAGGAGGGCATCTCGTTCATTCTGATCGATATGAACACGCCAGGCATCAAGATCGAGCCGATTATCTCTATCTCTGGCGATCACGAGGTCAATCAGGTTTTCCTCGACGATGTGCGCGTGCCCATCGCCAACCGCATCGGGCCGGAGAATGACGGCTGGACCGTGGCCAAATATTTGTTGGAGTTCGAACGCGGCGGTGCGGCCTATGCCACGGTACTGGAAGCTGCATTGAATAAATTGCGCGCCATTGCCGAGAGCGAGCAGACCGGCGGCGGCCGTCTGATCGAGGACGATGCTTTTGCCGCCAAAATGGCCGCCTTGGAAGTGCGGCAGATGGCGGTGCAGGCGACAGAGCATCGTATTATGTCGGAAATTGCCCAGCGCGGGCGGCCGGGTCCTGCCAGTTCCATGATGAAAGTGCTGGGTTCGGAGAACAATCAGTTAATCTCGGAACTGGCGGTTGAAGCGACGCAATATTACGCCGCACCCTATCAGCCCGAGGCCCGCGTACCCGGCAACAATGCAGAACCTATTGGCCCGGCGAAATCCGTGCCGGTGGTGCCGAAGTACCTCAACTTCCGCGCCGCCACGATCTATGCCGGTTCCTCGGAAGTGCAACGCAACATCATGGCCAAGTTGGTTCTGGGGCTCTAGATCAAACGGCATAAATTTGGCAACAATTTGATGCTGAAAAGTTGCTCTAAGGGATAGGTCAAATCCATGCATTTGGAAATGAGTACCGACGATCTGGCTTTCCGCGACGAGGTGCGGGCTTTTTTCGACGAGAAACTGACGGATGACCTGCGCGCTGCCACGCGCCTGAATTCCGGTGTCTTCGCGGAATTCGATATCAGCCAGCGCTGGTACAAGATCCTCTACGAAAAGGGCTGGATCGCGCCGACCTGGCCGGCTGAATACGGCGGCACCGGCTGGACGCCCATGCAGCGCTATATCTACGATTCCGAGGCCGGCAAGGTGGGCACACCAACGGTCTATCTCATGGGCCTGGCCTTGGTCGGCCCGGTGATCATGCAGTTCGGCACCGACGAACAAAAGGCCCACTACCTGCCAAGAATCCTCTCGGGCGAGGATATCTGGTGCCAGGGCTATTCCGAACCGGGCTCGGGCTCGGATCTGGCCTCGTTACAGACGCGGGCGGTCCGCGACGGTGATGAATATGTCATCAACGGCTCGAAAATCTGGACAACCGGGGCCCAGCATGCGGACCGGATCTTTTGTCTGGTGCGCACCGCCGATACCGAGAAGCGCCAGGAAGGCATCAGTTTCCTATTGTTCGATATGGACGATCCAGGCATCAAGGTCGAGCCGATCATCACTCTGGCCGGCGATCACGAGGTTAATCAGGTTTTCTTCGATGATGTGCGGGTCCCCGTGGCAAATCGTCTGGGCGAGGAGAACGACGGCTGGACGGTGGCCAAATATCTGCTGGAGTTCGAACGCGGCGGCAGCGCCTATGCGGCCATGGTCGCCTCGTCGCTTGGCAAGCTGCATGAAATTACGGCTGCCGAACCGGCGGCCGGTGGCGTTTTGGGCGACGACCCGGCCTTTGCCCTGAAGGTCGCGGCGGCGGAGATTAAGCAACAGGCGGCGGAATATACCGAACACCGGACCATTGCCGAAATTGTCCAGCGCGGCAGGCCCGGTCCGGCCAGCTCGATCATGAAGGTTCTGGGCTCTGAAACCAATCAGTGGGTTACCGAACTGATGGTCGAGGCGGTGCATTATTACGGCGCGGCCTATCAGCCCGAAGCCCGTGTGCCCGGCAACAACATTGAACCCATCGGCCCCGTCCATGCGGTACCCGCGGTGCCGAAATTCCTGAATTTCCGGGCTTCATCCATCTATGGCGGCTCCAACGAAATTCAGCGAAATATTGTCGCCAAGCAAGTTCTGGGTCTTTGAACGCGCTAAATCTCGGGTTTCCAGGCGATAATTTCATCGCCGAAATGAAATAGATAGTCGCGAAACCAAGTGCTGTAACTTTCCGGATCGGCGGCCACCTCGGCCAGCAAGGCATCCGCGTCAAGCCAACGGTAATCTGCGGCCTCGTCGGCATTGGCCATGATGGCGCCATTGAAACAGCCAAAGAAGACATGCACGAATTCATTTTCGATCAAACCGCCGCCCACATCGGCGCGATAGCTGTGCTGCCGGCCAGGGTATAAATCGGTCTCGAAACCCATTTCCTCGCCCAGGCGGCGCCGTGCTGCCCGGCCCACATCATCACCCTCGCCGGGATGTCCGCAACAGGCATTGGCCCACAGACCTGGCGAGTGATACTTGCCGGCTGCCCGTTGTTGCAACAGGATTTGTCCGGCATCGTTCTTGATGATGACCGAAAATGCGCGGTGCAGCAGGCCCTGACGATGGGCCTCCAACTTTTCGCAAAGACCAACTTGATTGTCATGTTCGTCCACCAGGACGATCGCCTGTCGTGTGACGCCGGTTGCGTCCGTATTAATCGCGTCGCCCGTGCTCACGTTCTTTTCACCCTAGTTGGTATTGCCGGTAAAACAGCCATCCACCCGCGCCATGATATCATCCGGCAAGGGGCCGGCCTCGGCTGCCGCCACGCATTCAGCCAGTTCCGCGCGGTTTTTCACCCCCAGAACCACCGTATCCACACCGGCCATGCTTAGCGCATAACGGTGACCCAGGGTAGCTGCCGAGAGGCCCAATTCCGCTGCCAGGGCGCGGTAAGCGCCGGCCCGATTGTAATCCCGAACCTCCCCATGATCAGGGGGCAGGTCCCGGTCGATGGCGTCGGTCAGGGCACCGGCCTGGACCGCGCGGATACCCATCACCCCTACACCGTTCGCCTGTGCCGCCGCGATCACCTCGCGGGGCCGGGCCGGCTCGTCGTAAAATTTCAGGGCGCCGGGCGAATCCATGGCATTGGCGATGCATTGCACCACCGCCGGCGCCGGCCTATCGGCCAATAATTCAATAATAGCGTCGGGATGGCCGATGCCGGTCAGACCCCAGGCAGCGATCAAGCCTTCCGCGACGAAGGCCTCGAAACAGGGCCGCACCGTGGCGATGAAATCGCTTTGCGCGGTCATGCGGGCGCCGGCGTCGGGATGACGCTGCATGGGGTGGCCGTCGGGCGCGATGTTGGAATGCAGGAAGAACAGATCCAGGCGTTCCAGCCGCAAACGGGCCAGACTGTCATGGATCGATTGCCGCAGGCGGGCTTCAATCTGGTCGCCTGGTGTATTGCCCAACAGACATTTGGAGGTGATGCGGACAGCGTCCGGCGGGCGGCCCTCGAAGGCTTCGCCAAATACCTCCTCGGCCTCGCCCTCGCCATAGCGGTAGGCCAGGTCGATCAGATCAATGCCCGCATCCACCGCCGCCCGCAGGGTGGCGACGCACTCCGCCCGATCGGTCCGGCCCCACAGCTGGCCCAGACCGCCGCCGCCCAAGGTCAGCCGGCTGACCGGCCCCAAGGAGCCCAGATTGCCTTTTTGCAAAACGTTCCCTCCGCTAGTTTTGCGGCGGCAGCATTTTGCCGGGGTTCATGATGTTGTCGGGATCAATGGCCGCCTTGACGGCGCGCATGACCTCGATGGCATCGCCATGTTCGGCCCGCATGTATTTCTGCTTGCCCAGCCCCACGCCATGTTCGCCGGTGCAGGTGCCGTCCATGGCCAGGGCCCGGTTGACCAGGCGTTCGTTCAATTCCTCGGCCTCGTGCATTTCCGCCGGTACGTTTGGGTCCAGAACAAAAGCCAAGTGGAAATTGCCGTCACCAACATGGCCGCACAACGGCGCGGGGATCGAGGCGCCTTCCAGATCCTTGCGGGTTTCCGCGATGCATTCCGCCAGCCGTGAAAGCGGCACGCAGACATCCGTGGCCCAGATCTCGCAACCGGGCCGCAGCGCCTTGCAGGCATAGGCCACATCATGGCGGGCCTGCCACAGACGATTGCGGTCTTCCAGCTGATCGGACCATTGGAACTCACCGGCGCCGAAATCCTCGCCAAAGGCCTTGACCATGGCGATCTGTTCGGCCACGCCGGCGTCGGTGCCATGGAATTCCAAAAACAGTGTTGGTTTTACCGGATGATCCATCTTGGAATATCTGTTCAGCGCATCCATCTGAACATCATCCAGAAGCTCAATACGGGCGATGGGAATGCCGGACTGAATGGTGCAGATCGTCGTATCAACGGCCCCTTCAAGGGTCTCAAACGGCACCACTGCCGAAGATATATTCTCCGGAATGCCGTACAGGCGCAGGGTAATCTCGGTGATGATGCCCAGGGTGCCTTCCGAGCCGACGAACAGCCGCGTCAGATCATAGCCGGCGGATGATTTGCGCGCCCGCCGCGCCGTGCGAATGACCTCGCCGTTGGCCAGAACCACGGTCAACGACATGACGTTCTCGCGCATGGTGCCGTAGCGCACCGCATTGGTGCCTGACGAGCGCGTTGCCGCCATGCCGCCAAGCGAGGCGTCGGCGCCGGGGTCGACCGGGAAAAAGAGGCCCTGGTCGCGCAGATACTCGTTGAGCTGCTTGCGCGTGACGCCGGCCTCGACCGTGGCGTCGAGATCTTCGGCGTTGACCTCGATCACACGGTTCATGCGCATCATGTCGACCGAAACGCCACCCTCGACCGCCACGACCTGACCTTCGAGCGAGGTGCCGGTGCCATAGGGGATGACCGGCACCTTGTACTTGGCGCAAGCCTTGACGATGAGTTTGCATCGTTTGGCGTCAAGTTTGCCGAGTTCATGGTTGGCCTCGGCCGCGGCTCGTTTGAGCTGGGCAAAGGCGAGGATGATTTCCCATGACACGGCCGTTCCCGAAATCGGGAAGTTCTGCACGGCTCGCTGGGTTGAAGCGCTGTAGAGCGCCTTGAGTGGTACTTCAAGTATGCCCATAGAGTCGTGATCAGTACGAGTTCGCTTCGCGGCCATTGGATATGGACCTCTTAGAAAATTGGTCAATGGGAAGGCGGGGGAGTCAGCCGGGCACTTCGTTTGGATCTACGCCACCCATCATTGGGTCTGATGCCATGCCGAGCCGGGCTCGCATGGTCGTGTCGAGGGTGTCTTCGAATCTGCGGACGATTTCGCTCCGAACGAGGTCGGCGGCCTCAGGCTGGGCGGCTTGAAGTTGTTCAAACGCGATGATCCAGGCTGCGGGTTCGGCTTGGATAGCGGCAGCCTCGTCATACATGCGGCCCCGAATAGCGGCTTCAAACTTCAAGGCGAGTAGTTCGTCGTCAATGCGGCTTGGTGGCACCTGATCAATGACGGCCACGACTGCTCGAGGGTCGCCACTTTGAAGCACGAGTGGCCCGAGACGTTTGGCAATGGCGGCAAGATCTTGTTCGGCAATCTGGTCGGCGGCGAACCGTTCCTGCAAGATCGCCGCCCGCTGGGCAGGCGTGATGGTCGGAAGACTCGCGAGAATGTCGTCGATGCGGAGCGCATCGCCGCCGCCGTCACGCCGAAAACCCGGGCGATTATCGTGAACTCTCCCTGGAACCCGACAGGCCGGGTTCTCTCGCGCGACGAATTAACCGGGATCGCCGAAATCGCGGAACAGCATGATTTGTGGATCATCGCCGACGAAGTGTATGGCGAACTCGTTTACCAAGGCTCCGAACATATATCAATCGCATCGCTCGGCCCGGACGCCGCGGAACGGACCGTCATCGCCACCAGCCTGTCCAAATCCTTCGCCATGACGGGGTGGCGGTTGGGTTGGGCTGTGGGGAATGCAGAGGCCATCGGCGTCCTATCACGTGTGAAGTCTTTCATGGACACAGGACAGTTCATGGGGATCCAGGCGGCGGGCGTCGCAGCACTGGAGAGCTGGGCCGAATGGGTGCCGGGGAACGTGGCCGCGTTTGAGGGACGAAGAGATGCCGTTGTGAAGGCGCTTAATGACGCCGGATATTCTGTCGTGTCGCCGCAGGCAACCATGTACGTGTGGGTGCCGGTCCCAAAAGGCGAGGCTTCGGAGCAGTTTGCGACACGGGCATTGGAACAAGAGGGAGTGATCGTGCTGCCGGGCAGTTCGCTTGGAGCGGGCGGCGAGGGCTTCTTCAGGATCGCGTTGACAGTGAGTGCGGAGCGGCTTGTCGAGGCGGCGAAGCGCCTTGGGCGCGTTATTTAGGGACGCGGGGGAAGCGCGGTGGTTTAGGAACCGCCTTCACGACCTGGGTTAGGAAGACGAATGCATCAAAGGCCTGGCGAATCGGGAAAGTCCTCGGGCCGGGGTAACGACCACAGGAGGTCGGGCCTCGGTTCACGCCGAGTCGTAGCCATCGCCTTCGCTCTGTCCTTCGCGATCCACGTCCTGGCCGTCTTGATGTTCCCCGTTGCGACGCGGTTTCTTCGCCCGGACGGTATGAGCTTCCGGCCACCGACCACCGCAGGGGAGCCACGAGGCCTTCAGATGCTCGACCTCGTCGAGGTCTCGACAACCGTCGATCCAGAAGAGCCAGAGGACCCGGAGGAGATCGAGCAAGTCGAGACCCCAGACGTGACTCCATTGCCGGTGCGCATCGAAGGTGACCCGGGTGCCTTGGAGTTCGCCCCGCCGCCAATCAGTGGAGCGGAGCGTATTCGGCCTCGCTTCTCGGATGCCCGGCTGTGGCAGCCGCTCCAGGAGACGATTACCAAGTTATCTGATCAACAGCGTGAAGAGCTCCTCTTGGCGGGTCGTATCGGGGAATTCTACGACTCGCTCGCGATCGCTGAGGAGGCCGAACGTAAGCTCACCGATTGGACCTTCACGGACGACGATGGGAAGCGCTGGGGCTTCGCGGACGGAAAGATTTACTTGGGTGACACCGTCCTGCCCGGGACCCACATCTTCGGTGTGCCCGTAGGCAAGCGAGATGAGGTGGCAGAGCGTATGTGGCAGTGGGAGGAGATCCAGCGGCAGGGCGCCCGCGCCGAAGTGATCGAGTCGTGGAGAGAGCGCCAAGACGCGATCCGTGAACGCCGAAACCGTGAGCGGGCGGTACGTCCAGACACGACGCGCGCGCGCCGCTGATCCCAGCACGTAAATATTGGACCTGACGCTCCATATGATCTAGGCAAGCTCGCGGTGCCTCTTCGCGTGCTGACTAAGCGGGGTCGCCTGACCGAGGAGGAGTTCTCGTACATCAGGGAAGATCCTTCAGACGGTGCCGACATTCTGAAGAGTATCCCCTCCTTGCAGCACCTGACGACGGGTGCTTGGTAGCACCACGATGGTTGGGACGGGACGGGTTATCCGGAGGGACTGTCAGGCGATCGTATTCCGAGGATCGCTCAGATCATGGCGGTGTGCGACGACTACGACGGCATCACTTCAGGTTGGGCGTACCGGGTGGGGCGGACGCACCCTGATGCTATCGCGGAAGTGAAGCGCTGCTCAGGCGTGCATTTCGGCCCAGCGGGAGTGGCTTCTTTGCTTAGGATTCCAGCCCGATTCTTCGAAGCGGTGGAGGTCGAGCCGTTCGAGGAGGTGTCGCCCTTCACGCGGGAGGCTCCTCTCTTTCTAGGGGAAGCGTCTCGGGGTGTACCGAGGGCCGGGGCTAGCTAGTCTACGGGAACATGGGAACTTGCCCGGTCGGAAGGCCGTATAGCCGGTTCCGAACCTCAGAAGACCTCGCCATCTTTCGGGCCTATGTTCGAAGAAACCCCGCACCCGTGTGATCGGAGCAGTGAAGTTGTCTGAAGAGCTCGCCCCACGACTTGATCCGAAGGCCATCGAGCCTGCCCGCTACAAGGCTTGGCAGGACGGCGGGTACTTCCACGTTCCCGCATCACGCGTGCTGGAGGATGGCGCCGATCCGTATGTGATCGTGATTCCCCCTCCGAACGTGACCGCTGTTCTTCACATGGGGCACGGGCTCAACACCACCATTCAGGACGTGCTCATCCGCTGGCAGCGGATGAGGGGTAGGGCCGCCCTTTGGGTGCCAGGTACGGACCATGCGGGCATCGCGACGCAGAACGTGGTCGAGCGTCGCCTCGCCGCAGAGGGATGCCACCGGGATGACTTGGGTCGGGACAAGTTCGTCGAAGCTGTGTGGCGCTTCGTGGGTGAGACGGGTGGGGTCATTCTCGACCAATTGAAGGCCATTGGGGCCTCGTGCGATTGGGATCGCACGCGCTTCACTCTAGATGAGGACCTGAGCCGCGCCGTGCGCGAGACCTTTGTGCATTTGTACGAAAAGGGACTCGTGTACCGCGGCGAGTACATCATCAATTGGTGCCCTCGGTGTCTCACCGCGCTCTCCAACGAGGAAGCGGAGGGCCACGAGTCCCAGGGCAAGCTCTGGCATCTGAGGTACCCCCTCGCAGAATCGGCGTTCGGCGCAGCGGAGGCAGCTGCAAAAGCGGGCGCCGACGCGCTCGGCCAACTCGAAGACGGTACGTGGTACCTCACGGTATCTACGACTCGTCCTGAGACTATGCTCGGTGACACTGGCGTGGCGGTGAGCCCGAAGGATGAACGCTATCGGGCGCTCGTGGGTGCGGAAGCTCGCCTCCCGCTTACAGGTCGGACGATTCCCATCGTGGCGGACACCCATGTAGATGCCGCCTTCGGGTCAGGTATGGTCAAGGTGACCCCGGCGCACGATCCGAACGACTTCGATATTGCCGGCCGGACCGGGCTCGAGGTCATCAACGTGATGACTCCCGGCGCCCACATGAACGACAACGTTCCGGAGGCGTTCCAGGGACTCGAACGTTTCGCCGCGCGAAAAGCGGTCCTCAAGGCGCTCGACGAGTTGGGACTCCTGTCCGGCGAAAGCGACCATACACAC
>ENA-OREN01004252-OREN01004252.1-marine-metagenome-genome-assembly--contig:-NODE-4252-length-12628-cov-4.654609_pt1 | contig 12628 bp, 16 predicted proteins | sample MGYA00248624_ERZ508555 | MGnify/ENA primary metagenome ERZ508555 (study PRJEB26222, sample SAMN06267773) | marine metagenome | isolation source: Saanich Inlet, British Columbia, Canada | place...
AGGATTATAAAGTCGAAGGATTTCTTTGGGTTTAATGGTATAGTATTGTTTAATCATTAACTCATTGGGTATCTCATCTATATCATGTGTTATAATATACGAAACATTTGAATCTATATATTCTAAAATACCCGCATTAGAGAGTTTTCCTTTATTAAAAAGTTTTCCTGTGGTTTGTTCTACCACTATAATTTTAATATCAGGAATATATTTTTTAATTAAAGGGAAAGCATTGTTCTTAAAATATTCTAAATGCTCTTCTCGATCTCTATAGGGAATTATTAAAATTGTACTCATTTATATATTTTATCATAATAATCTTTAAATTTATAACGAATATTATGATAAAATATATAAACTAAATAAGCTACTTATTGAAATCAAATAATTATTTTTTTATTTAAAGATTAATTTAAATTAAATATAAAATGCAATCAAACATTGAACGTAAATATAATAAGTTATGCCATACTCGTAGTGATATTAATGAACATTTACCTACATTATTTAAATATGCGTCCGGTTGTGAGTCAATCTTTGAAACTGGGGTAAGAGGATGTGTTTCTAGTTGGGCATTAATATCAGGACTCTTAAATAATAATAAACCTGTTAAAAAAATACTAATAGATGAAAGAAAATATCAATCGAATGTATATGAAAAAGTTTTAAACAATAATTTAGATAAGTTAAATGTGGATTACGTTAAATACATAGACCATCCCTGAACATCAACTAGATAAATTTTAATGTTTTATACTAATGTACAACCTCATGGCAATTACATTGCTTTGAGAGGTGTTAATGATCGTGGTGAATCTTTCAAAGAAAAATTGAACTACGAACCTACCTTATTTGTAGAATCTCACAAACCTCAAAATCCCCAATGGAAAACTCTAGATGATCGCAATGTTGCTCCTGTGAAGTGGGGCTCTATGAAAGATTCTCGCCAAGCCATGAAAGATTATGGTGGTAATGTTTTTGGGTTTGACCAGTTTCAATATTCTTTTATTTCTGATAACTATCGTGGTATGGTTGACTACGATTTAGATAAGATCAAGATTGGTTTCATTGATATTGAAACCAGTTCAGAACATGGTTTTCCAGATGTAAGAAGTGCCAACGAAGAAGTCTTGGCTATCTCTTATCGTTGTGGAAAAAGTTTCAAGGTGTATGGTTGTCAGGAATACACACCGGCCGAAGGTGTTGAGTATATTCATTGTGAGAACGAAACAAGACTATTAGAAAATTTTGTACTTGATTGGTCTATGAACTATCCAGACATTATTACTGGATGGAACTCAAGGTTTTTTGATATTCCATTTCTTGTTAATCGTATCGTCAAGATTCTTGGTGAGAAGATGGCTAAGAAACTCTCGCCGTGGGGCTGGTATAAAGAGCATGAAGTAAATCTATTTGGTAACAGACAACTGCAGGTTTTTGATCTGGTTGGTATTTCAAGTATTGACTATATGGATGCTTACAAGAAGTTTACTTATGTCAATCAAGAGTCGTATTCTTTGAACCATATTGCATACGCAGAGTTGGGGGAAAAGAAACTAGACTATTCAGAATACGCTTCACTACACGAACTATATCAAACAAACTTTCAGAAGTTCGTTGACTATAATGTTCATGATGTTGTCTTGTTGGAAAGACTAGAAGAGAAGATGAAACTCTTGGAGATGATTATCTCACTAGCTTACATGGCCAAGTGTAACTTCAATGATGTGTTCAGTCCTGTGAAGATGTGGGATTGTATTATTTACAATCATCTGAAAGACCAACAAATTGTCGTTCCACCAAAGAAACATGATACTAAATCTGAAGCATATGAGGGTGCCTATGTGAAAGATCCTCAAATTGGTCGGCACAAGTGGGTTGCTAGTTTTGACTTGAATAGTTTGTACCCGCATCTGATAATGATGTACAATATATCTCCTGAGACTCTTGTAGGTATGTATCCTGAGTCTGGTCTGGTAGATGCTTTACTTGATAGAGAATTTGATGTTGCCTTTCTTAAAGAGAAAAATCTTACCATGACTCCAAATGGTTCGTTGTATACTCGTAAGAAACAGGGTTTTCTTCCAGCACTCATGGAGAAGATGTACACTGACCGCGTCAAGTATAAAGATTTGATGATTGCGGAACAGAAGAAAGGTAAGGCTGCAGATACTAACAAATTGGCTCAGTATCACAATATGCAGATCAACTTAAAGATTGCTCTCAACTCAGCCTACGGAGCCCTTGGTAATCAATGGTTTCGTTTTTATGATGTAAGGAATGCTGAGGCTGTATCCGTTGCAGGTCAACTTTCCATTCGATGGGCTGAGAGAGCAGTCAATCAATACTTAAACAAAATAATGGAGACAGAAAACCATGATTATGTCCTTGCTTCCGATACTGACTCTCTGTACGTTACTCTTGATTCTCTCGTACAAAAGGTGGGTCTTACAGATACAGATAAAATTATAGAGTTCATGGATAAGGTTTGTGAAGGTAAAATTCAAGATGTAATTGATAAGTGTTATGGTGAAATGGCCGAGTATGTAAATGCATTTGAACAAAAGATGGTAATGAAACGTGAGGTCTTGGCAGAGGTTGGTATTTGGACTAGTAAGAAACATTACATTCTGAATGTTCACAACTCTGAAGGTGTTCAATATGATGAACCCAAACTCAAGATTATGGGTATTGAAGCTGTCAGGAGTTCTACTCCAGAATCTTGCCGTAACGCTCTCAAAGAGGCATTCAAGATTATGATGAATGGAACTGAAGAAGATGTAATCAACTACATTGAAACTTTCAAGACTAAGTTCAAGTCACTTCCTACAGAAGAAGTTTCTTTTCCAAGATCGGTAAAAGGTCTTGCCAAGTACCATGATGCAGCGTCAATCTATCAAAAGTCTACACCGATTCATGTTAAAGGTTCTTTAATCTACAATAAGATGTTACAGAACAAACGATTGACAAGAAAGTATCCAAAAATCCAAGAAGGTGAGAAGATTAAGTTTGCTTATCTAAAAGAACCAAATCCAACTGGTGATACTGTAATTGCTATGTTAAATGCTTTACCAGACGAGTTTGAGTTGAAACCATACATAGATTATGAAAAACAATTTACCAAAGCTTTCCTTGATCCTATAATCGGTATTCTCAATGTTATCGGCTGGGAACATGAAAGAAAAACTAATATCATGAGTTTTTTCACTTGACAAAACCTGTAGATATGGTATAATAGACGTATGTTGAATATTAGTAGAATAATCGTAGGATGTTTTTTGATGGGTTTCTTATACACAGGGTTTGATGTAAATCCTGTAATTTCGGGTCTAGTCATAGGAATTCTGTTTGGATTAACAGGGTATGCCAAGGAGGGCAGGTAAAATGAATATTTGGGTAGAATGGTGGAAAATTCCTAACACAACCAGTGGCAGTCATGCTCAAATGAGTAAGAATGAAACTATCTATACACCAGATCCTAAAGATATTCAAAGAAGATTTTTTGATAATTATACCAAAGCTAACAAATATGCACAACATATGAACACTGAAGGTTATTACGCAACAGTTAAAGAAGACAGGAGCCTCTAATGGATGATGATTACGACTACGGCGGTTGGCTTACAGAAGACCTTAAAAAACACTACGACTATTTGAAAAAACAAAGAGATCGCGGTGAAATGTACAGTGACCGTGCAGAAATTAATCAAATACTTAAACTTATTTTAACTGAAATACACTCAAGATAGAGGAATTCGTAATGGCTAAAAAATCTCCCGAAGAAATTAAAAAACAAAAAGATCTTCATGATAAAGGTCTTAAAAAGAATAACAAAAGAGAAAGAACAGAAGAATTTGATGGTCTTACTCTCGCCGAAATGAGAAGGAAACATAGCATTCCTCTTAGTGTTGACGGCCAACAAATTCTTGATGCTTATAACGCTGACAATATTGGTGTTGTTAGAAAAGAAGAAACGGCAGAACAGATTGCTCATCAACGCAAAGTTCTTGATCAAGCCAAAATGGAATTAGAATGGGATCGTAAAGAGCGGGATTCCAGAAGGGATCTTGAGGGGGAAGAGACTGAAGCAAAAATGTCACGGCCCGAAGAATCTCAAGCTCGTAGAGCTAATCCTCAGACCGCCCCAGGCGCTGCTGTTGATGGGGGTGTATTTTCAACTTCACATCTTGATACTGGTTATGGTTTAGCTTGTGATATAAGAAGGGTTGTTTTATACGAAGGTCTTAGAAGAGATCCGCGCACAGGAAGATCTGTTGCAACTGGTGATATGGCAAGACAATACATGAACCCAGGCCAAGCGATAGACCGCACTATAACATTAGAAGGTCATATAGAACTTGATAAGTTTTCTATTGAAATGATGGCTCTTGAAGATGTTGTTATTTTACGAGATTTGTGCAATAATCATTTAAATTCAATGGTTAAAAAAGTTTCAATACTTAGATAGGAAAATTTTATGCATATGGAAGATAACTGGCAAGTGAATGCACCTTGGGCTCAATTAGTTGCAAGTACTAAAGTACCAGAAGAATTATTCAAAAACGCGTTAGAAATGACGGATAAGATTTATGAAGATGTAAATCGGGATAGTGCGGGTGCAGGATTAGCTGGAGCAATTCGCAATGAATATTTCATTACAGAAGAAAAGCTTCATGAAACTGGATTGATGAAGTATTTTATTGGTGTGACTGCCAAATATTGGGAAACCGTTCTTACAAATGGAAATATGATGGAACATTTGGATAAAAGATTTGAACACGGGCCGCACGGATTTAACTATGCAGCTAGGATTACAAGTGCTTGGACTGTTCATCAATTTGAGAATGAATATAACCCAATACATGACCATGCTAATTGTAAAATATCTGCAGTGATGCATTTAAAATATCCAGAAAATATTGATCCACCAGTAAAAGAACATCTTAAAGGACTTGATGGACATTTAATATTTACAGGAATGGGTGGTGCTGATGCATGGTGTACTGCCCCAGTATTGAATATTAACGCAGCAGAGGTTGGAGTATTACATATTTTTCCTGCGTCATTAGGACATTCAGTTTATCCATTTAAGGGTAAGGGAGAACGAAGAAGTTTATCTTTTAACGCAGATATTATTTCTCAAAAACAAATGGAGGTAATTGCTGAACAACAGCGAATTGAAGAAGAAAACAAAAAAGGAGAATTATGAAATTAGGTGATAATTGGTATGTTCATGCCCCTTGGGCACAGTTAGTTTGTTGTACAGAAATACCAGAGGATAAATTGGTAAAATTCTATGCAATAAGTAATGAAATAATGGATGAGGCTGCAACTTCTGAAGATAATCATGGAGGTGGGGTAATACCGCTGCCTTGGGCAATCTCAGACGATAAATTTGTAAAATATGATGTAAAAAAATATCTTATGGAAATGGTTGAAAATTACATGAAAACTATTTTAAGTAATGGTAATGTTGGAAGTAATTTAGATGAACTAATTCCTGGCGGCCCACACACTCAATGGCATACAAGAATTGTTGATGCATGGGTTGTGAGTCAAAAAGAAAATGAGTATATTCCAGTTCATACTCATTACAATCAAAGAGAATCTTGCAAAATTTCTGGTGTTCTTTATCTCAAAGTTCCAGAACAAATAAACCAAAGTAATAATGATATAGCAATCAAGGGTGGAAAAGATGGCCAACTAGTATTTACTGGTATGGGTGGTGCTGATCTATTTTCAACTACAGTTCAATATAATGTTCCACCAGAAGCTGGTTGGATGTATCTTTTTCCTAGCACTTTGAATCATCAAGTATACCCATTTAAAGGTGCCGGTGAAAGAAGAGGAATTTCCTTTAATATTGATGTGATTTCCGTGGAACAATTAAACTTGATAAAACAAAGTGTAGATGCACAAAACGACAATTACAAGGTTAAATTATGAGTGATTATTTTGATGAATTAATAGGAGTAACAGGAAACCAATATGCATCCAAAGTTTCAGAAGGGATGCTAGGGAGCGTAAATGAATATATTGACACAGGAAGTTATATACTTAATGCACTTATTTCGGGAAGCATTCACAAAGGTTTACCGTCCAATAAAATCACTGCTTTCGCGGGTGAGTCAGCAACGGGTAAGACTTTCTTCATACTTGGGATTGTCAGACAGTTTCTTGCAGATAATCCTAGCGGCGGCGTTTTGTATTTTGAGTCTGAGTCTGCTCTAACGCCAGAAATGATTGAAGAGCGGGATATTGATAAAACAAGATTTATTCAATTACCAGTCGCGACGATACAGGACTTTGCTCAACAAGCATCAAGAGTAGTAGACAGACATATAGAGAAAAGTGAAGCACCACTTTTACTTTGTCTTGATAGTCTTGGTATGTTATCTACAGCAAAAGAAGTTGAAGACATTACTGTGGGTGCGAATAAAGTAGATATGACTAAGGCACGAATCGTAAAGGGTGCATTTAGAGTATTGACTCTTAAACTTGCCAAAGCTGGAATACCTTTACTGGTGACTAATCACACATACAAACAAGTCGGGGCTATGTTTCCTCAAGACATTATGGGGGGAGGATGTTTAGTTGATGGAACAAACATTCAAATGGCCGATGGTTCTTTGAAAAATATTTCAGAAATTGAAGTCGGAGACAGTGTGATGACTATGAATGGTAATCATTCAGTATTACAAACACACGATTTTGATGATAAAGAACTATATGAAATTGAATTTGAAGATGGGTATGTGGTAAAATGTTCTGCTGACCATAAATTTTTAGTTGATGAAGAATGGATTAGAGCAGAGAATATTTTCAAGGACAATATCGTTGAGGTGGATGGAGATAATAGAATTATGAAAATTGTGTCTGTCAAGAAAATTCCTACTGAAAAAGTTTATGACATTACAGTGGAAGAAGCTGAACATTACATTTTAGAAAATGGTATAGTTACTCACAACTCTGGCTTGCAGTACGCAGCATCTAATATCGTTTTCCTCTCCAAGAAAAAGGAAAAAGTCGGCACGGATGTAGTTGGTAACATCATTCATTGTAAAAACTTTAAGTCCAGACTTGCGAAAGAAAACAAGAGAGTTGATGTACTTCTAAGTTATGATGAAGGCCTTAATCGTTATTACGGTCTTTTAGAATTGGCAGAGAAGTATGAGATTTTCAAGAAAGTATCTACAAGGTATGAGTTACCAGATGGTGCTAAGTTATACGCAAAACAAATACTAAAAGATCCAGAAAAATATTTCACTGAAGATGTGATGAATAGATTAGATGAAGCTGCTAAAACAGAATTTTCTTATGGTGGTGGCAAGGAACTTGAAACTGAAAAAATTGAAACAGGAGAAGACAATGGCTGATTATGAAACCTTAGTATCAACTTATCCAAGATATAACTATGCTGCATCGGCAAATATGCGCAAAGAGTTGGTTGATCAAATGAATGAGATTATAGATGATCTTTACGAAAATCATTATGATGAATTATATCATGAAAACGCATTTAGACGAGTTAAGGGGAAACAGCTTACATTACCTACTGAGATGTTACCAAAAGAAATGTCAGATTTTATTTTGTCTATGGGGAGAGGGTATTTGGGCTCTTCTGGATTACATCTCATGGAAGTTGACCCAGCTAAGATTAATCTGGAAATTCAGCAGATTTGGGTGACAGATTCCGAAGAAACTGATTATAATCCATGTCACAGTCATTTTGGTTTAATGTCTGGTGTAATATATTTAAAAATTCCAGAACAAGTTTCGCAACTAAATGAAGAAGGAGCTTTTAATTTTCATCATGCGGAAAATGGATATGTAGATGTAAATCCATATAATACTGTTAGACCAAAGGGCTATGATCAAGTAATTCCAGAAACCGGAAAATTTCTCATTTTCCCTGCATGGTTAAAACACTCTGTAAATCCATTCTTCGGGCCAGGTATTAGAAGAGCAGCATCTTTCAATTTGGTATGTCCAGAAGCAAGTGAATGGAAACCTGCTGTACTTAAAGAACCCTATGAAAAAAGAAATTTTGAACAATCTTTAAAAATAGATACAGCGGGTGGCCCTGATGCTAAAATTCAGGGTGACAGAGATCTTAGAGGGTTATCTGATGCCTGATCTGTCTCCACAAGCTCTTGTTCCAAAACTTAAAGATAATTGGTACATGATTGTCTCTAATCCAGAAGACCCCGATGACAATAGCCTTTGTATTCAAATTAAAGAGGGCCCGTTCTGCCATGTTATAGTTAAGTACAAAGACTTTAAAACAGATCCAATCCTAAACGATGATGGCTCCTTGACATGCCAGTATGGATATGATATAATAACATCACCATCTAATATTGGCGAAAAGGTCATAACTGATGAGCAGGGTAGAATATTTGAAGAAAATCTAGGCAAATCAATTTTAGAAATAATAGAAGAACAATATATAGGTGGCGATGAAGATAGAAACAACAATATTAAAGAATCTGTTACAGAATGAGGAGTATGCAAGAAAGGTATTACCCTTTTTAAATGATGAATATTTTACTGAAAATTCCGATAAAATTGTATTCAATCAGATAAATAATTTCATACTGAAATACAATTCCCTTCCAAACAAAGAAGCCCTTACGATTGAGTTAAGTGATGCAAAAATCACAGAAGAAGATTTTAAAGACTCTGCAAATCTTGTCACTGCGATTAGTGAAGATATTCAAGAGTTCGCAGACCTCACATGGTTACTTGACTCAACAGAAAAATTCTGTCAAGACAAAGCAATCTACAACGCAGTCGTTGAGTCAATCTCAATACTCGACAACCCCAAATCAATCACGGACAAGGGTGCCATTCCTGACATTCTTTCCGATGCTCTTTCTGTCTCTTTTGATCCTCATGTTGGCCATGATTATATTGGTGACAGCGCTGAGCGGTTCGATTATTATCACAGGGTTGAGGAAAGGATACCTTTTGATCTTGACTACTTTAACAGAATTACCAAAGGCGGTCTTCCGCAGAAAACACTAAACATTTGTCTTGCGGGCACTGGTGTTGGCAAATCTTTATTCATGTGTCATGTTGCTGCATCCTGTTTATCTCAAAATCAAAATGTTCTATACATTACATTAGAGATGGCTGAGGAAAAGATTGCTGAAAGGATTGATGCAAATTTGTTAGATGTTAGTATAGATGATCTTCACGAATTACCAAAAGACTTATACGATAGTAAGATGGCTAACCTTGAGAAGACAACTAAAGGTAAACTCATAATCAAAGAATATCCCACTGCATCTGCAAATGTCAATCACTTTCGTGCATTGTTGAATGAATTGAACCTTAAAAGGTCATTCGTTCCAGACATCATATTCGTTGATTATCTAAATATTTGTACATCTTCTAGAATAAAATCGGGATCTAATGTCAATTCTTACACGCTTATCAAATCAATTGCAGAAGAACTCCGCGGTCTGGCTGTGGAGAATAAACTTCCTATTGTCAGCGCGACCCAAACCACCAGAGCAGGCTATTGTTTAGATTTAGAATCAAAAATTATTACCAAGACAGGGATCAAATCTTTGAAGGATATTCAAATTGGTGATAAAGTTTTATCTTCTGATAAACAATATAATTCAGTAAAAACTATATTTCCTATCAAGAGGAAGAAAATGTATAAAATCACGACTGAAAGTGGTAAAGAGATTGTGTGTTCCGAAGAACATTTGTTTCCAACCAAAGATGGTATTGAAAAAAATGTTCAAAATAGTTTATCAATAAATGATGAGTTGTTTGTCTTGTAGATACTTTTGTTATAAATAGTTATATGGAATTTAACTTTATAATAAGGGGAAAAATATGGCAACAAACATTTATCTAATAGAAAATATCTACTTTGAGCCATCTAAAAAATATGTTGGAAAGACCATAAAAACTATTGAGGCAAGATTTTCGGAACATATTAGTAATGGGAAAAATATAAATGGATCATCCAAAATATCAGAATCTTTGAGAGATTATGGCAAAATAAATCACAAAACAACTTTACTTGAAGTTGTTGATGATAAATTTGCGTTTCAGAGAGAACAATATTGGATTGACAAATTTAATACCTTGTATGAGGGATATAATATAAAAAATGAATTTGTAGAAAAAGCACCTCCACATTACTTTCATCAAAAAGAAAAGGCTATTGAAAACCTTAAAAATGGAGTATCGTGGAATAAAGGTATTGCTATATCAAATGAAACAAGGAAGAAAATGATTGAAACTAAAAAGAAAAAATATGAATTGGGGTTTTATGATAATTCGTATGGCCATCCACATACAACAGAGACAAAACAAAAAATAAGTGAAATTAAAAAAAATTATTATAAAACTAATCGTCCTCATAATGTTAAATTATGGATAATAGAATATGAGAATGGTGAAATATTAAAAACTGATAAGTTGTTAGATCATCTTGGAGGAAAAAAAGAATACAATAAAATATGTAAATGGTGTAGAGAAAATCCAAATAAATTTCACCCTGAAGAAAAAATGAGAGTTTATTATGCAAACTGATAAAATTGTATCTATTGAAGAAATTGGAGAACGAGAATCTATGGATATAGAAGTCACAGGAAATCATTTATTTTTTGCTAATGAAATTTTAACTCATAATTCTTCAACTGATGTCGGGCTGGAAGATACTTCAGAGAGTTTCGGATTACCTGCAACTGCAGATCTTATGTTTGCAATTATATCTACTGAGCAGATGGAAGAAGTTGGACAAATATTAGTAAAGCAGTTGAAGAATAGATATAATGACCCCACATCAAATCGTAAATTTGTAGTGGGTATTGACCGTTCAAAAATGAGATTATTTGATGTATCTCAAGCAGCACAAGATGAATTGGTAGATACTGGTCAAACAAAAGATGACACACCATCTTTTGACATAGCAACTGGTGGTAAATTCAGGAAACAAGACTTCTCAGGATTTGACTATGAATAGAAACAAAAGATTTAAAAAATAACTATGAAAGATGAAACCACAGTTATTGATCGTAATGGTTCTGATACAGTAAAGAAACCTAAAAAGATTGAACCTCCCCGAAAATATAAGGTCATTTATCATAATGATGATTATACACCAATGGAGTTTGTTACTTGGTCATTGATGGAATTTTTCAACAAAACAGAAATTGAAGCTCAATCCATTACTCTTGAAGTCCATAAAATGGGTTACGCAGTTGCCGGAGTATATGATTATCAGATGGCAGAACAGAAAATATATGAAGTATTAATCACAGCAAAAGAAAACGAATTTCCACTACAGGTCACAGGTGAAGCAGAATAACGTAATAAATCTTTCAGACTATCGTGAAGAAAAAGAAGAAGAGCACCGAAAATCCCTCCCCCCACAATATATCCAAGACTTTGAAGTCGGCGGATACTACGTCTATCCAGAATTGGGTGTAATGATACATTGTATGTTGATTACAGATATTTCTCACACCCGCAATAACGAACTAATGTATATAATGGAAGACCAGCGCGGTAATATATTCTCTGTACCTTTAAGTAATCCAGATAGTATGATGGGCTGGCAGGCTATTGATGAAGAAATTTTTGTAGAAAATGTCAAAAAATGCCTCCCAGAGCCAGAGTTTGAACCAGAGCCCCCAAAAGTCAGTTGATTATAAATAATTGGAGATAGTTATAACCTTTTAGGAGTATCATAGTGATTACAAATTGGCATAGAGCAATACAAGAAGTTCATCAACTTCAAGAAGCAATTACTAATACAGATATTCATAATAGACTAGTTGCAACTAAAAAAGTGGGTGCGGGCACAAAATCTGACCCTAGAGTAGCTAATGTAAATAACATATCTGCTAAAGAATTTATTGAATTAATCAAATCTACATTTCCAGAAGTGGGTGATGTAAGAATAATTTTACCAAAAGATGCTGGCAGTAAAAGTGGAACTTTTGATACTTTCGTATTTACTCTTGATGGAAAAGAAATATCGGCAGTTCTTGCTGGAGAGGTCAAGGGTAGAGGATCTAAATCAACAGTAGTACAGGAAGTTTCTTGGTTACTGGTTTTATCAGCAATATATGATAAATCTTTGATTGTGTTCTCTATTACATATTTTTTTGGCTGATGATATTTTTTCCCTTTCCCGAAATAACGCGGGTCAAAATGGTTCGGATCATCGTTATTTTGAGATTGAATGTCTATTCCCTTAGAATTTATCAGTTTAGCGCTTTTATGGATTCTATAATTCATATCAACGCCAATAAGATATATTTCATTAAATCCTAAATATTGTCATTAATAAATTATCTTTTTATATGAAAATCAATTTTATATAAAAAAAACAAAATCAAAGTAAAAAACTTTATTAATTTTGGTAGTATACGATTATTAAATTATTTACAGTATAGAAAAAAAACTCAAACTAATAAAGTAAAAGAAAGATTTGATATTTGTTTACTTTCTGATCAAGGAGCTTGGTATAATAATTTAAAAAATTATAATGAAATAAAAAAAGGAATAGTATTATTAATTAAATATACTCTAAAATTTTCACAAAAATATAATCTGAAATTAGTTATTGCTCTTAAAAGACAAAAAAACGACAGAC
>ENA-OREN01004253-OREN01004253.1-marine-metagenome-genome-assembly--contig:-NODE-4253-length-12627-cov-8.346454_pt1 | contig 12627 bp, 13 predicted proteins | sample MGYA00248624_ERZ508555 | MGnify/ENA primary metagenome ERZ508555 (study PRJEB26222, sample SAMN06267773) | marine metagenome | isolation source: Saanich Inlet, British Columbia, Canada | place...
TAGTACCGCACCAGAAAACTGATAAAACCAAGTTGGACGTATGTACCGGCATGGCGGTAGCGTACCTAAATGCGCCAATGTTGGCGTGTCTTTTTAAGTGAAATTTTAATAAATAACAAAAAAGTAATATGAATAACAAAAAAATATGTTTGGTAGGTTTGGGGTATGTAGGTCTACCATTGGCAGTTGCTTTTGCTGAAAAGTTTCAAGTTATTGGCTTTGATGTCAGTCCCCTGAGAATTAAAGAGTTAAAAAATGGGCATGATAAAACGCTTGAGATTGATGATAAATTACTTAATTCAGTAAAAAATAATATTACTTATACCCTGAACATTCAAGATGCAAAAGACTGTAATATTTATATTGTTACAGTGCCAACACCAATTGATAAAGTTAATCGACCAGATTTAACACCTTTGATTGAATCGTCAAAAATAATTGGATCTGTATTGAGTAAAGAAGATATTGTTATTTATGAATCAACAGTCTATCCAGGTGTAACTGAAGATATTTGCGTACCAGAGTTAGAAGAGTCTTCAGGTATGAAATTCAATCGAGATTTTTATTGTGGCTATTCTCCAGAACGAATCAACCCTGGAGATAAGAAGCACACTGTAACTAAAATTTTAAAGGTAACAGCTGGATCTACGCCGGAAATAGCCAAACAAGTTGATGACTTGTATAAACAGGTAATTACTGCCGGCACATATATGGCATCAAGTATTAAGGTGGCTGAGGCGTCTAAAGTTATTGAAAATACACAGCGTGATGTTAATATTGCCTTAATCAATGAGTTGGCCCTTATCTTTGACAAAATGGGTATCGATACTAATGAGGTGATTGATGCAGCGTCAACTAAATGGAACTTTATTAAAATGAGGCCTGGATTAGTTGGAGGTCATTGTATTGGCGTAGATCCATATTATCTAACCTTTAAGGCGGAAGAGATGGGCTATACTCCAGATCTTATTCTTACTGCAAGGCAGATTAATAATGGTATGGGTAAGTACATTGCCAATCAAACCATTAAGGAAATGATTAAATCTGGAAAAGTGGTCAAAAACTCAGATGTCCTAATACTTGGTATAGCTTTTAAAGAAGATTGCCCTGATATGCGCAATACTAAAGTTATTGATATTATTAAAGAGCTGAAAGATTTTGATATAAATATTGATGTTTATGATCCTTGGGTTGAGTGTGAGGAAGCTTCTAAGTGGTACATGCAGGGTATTATTAATAACCCTTTAGAGTCAAGTAAAAAATATGATGCAATTATTGTTGCAGTTGGACATCATCAATTTATGCAATTCACTAGTGAAGATTATCAATTTTTAACTAGTGAAAATGGTGTAATTATTGACGTTAAAAATATTGTAGATCACCCTACATGGAGACTGTAGTTACATTATGAATGTAAATTTTCAGTACATAAAAGAAGTTTTATTTTTAATTGGTGACGATAAAAAAAGACTCATTGGAATGATGCTATCATTTTTAGCATTGTCAGTATTGGATTTGGCCAGTATTAGCATAATAATTCCGTATATATCACTTATTATTTCACCAGAAGTATTTTTTGATAATGATGTGGTTAAAGTTATTTTGGAAACTATAGGTGTGGAACGTCGGTTTAACGTTGTTATGCCTTATATTAGCGGACTACTATTATTAATTTTTTTAATTAAAGCTTTGGCTGGAATTTTGATAAATAGAAGTATTTTAAAATACTGCTTTAATCAAGGCGCAATGATACGAATAAGACTAATGAATGCTTATCAGGATTTTCCATATGAAGAGTACTTGCAAAGGAATAGTTCTGAATATGTGTACAGTATTGAACATCTTTCTGCGCAATTTTCACAAACAGTTCTCCAATCTTTTTTAAGATTGACAAGTGAAAGTGTTGTGGTCGTTGCAATCCTTATTTTTTTGGCTTTTAATAGTCCATTAGCACTTGGAATTCTTGTAATATTATTTGGATTATCCATGTTTATTTATGATTATTTTTTCAAGAATAAAATAAAACAGTATGGAGAGGATGCCAATAAACAATCTACTAAAATAGTAAAAGGGGTGCACGAAGGTATTGAGGGCTTGAAGGAAATTAGAGTATTAGGAAAAGAGAGATTTTTTTACCAGATTGTTAAGAAAGGGGCAATAGGCTTTAAAAATTCTATGATAGAAGCGCAAACAATATCACAAGCGCCCAGATATATATTAGATGTGCTGTTGATAGCATTCGTAGTATTATTTGTATTTATTTTTAGTGGTAAAAAAGAGGATGAATTGTTAATACCCATGCTTGGAATGTTTGGCGTTGCAGCAATGAGAATTGCACCCTCCATTAATCAAATTATTGTCAGTTTAGGTCACCTGAGATTTGGCCGACATGGTGTGAGTTTATTATATAAAGATATAAAAAAAATAAAAGCATCTGGAATCTATAATAAAGATAATTCAAAATGCACTCCAAATTATAAATATGAAGAGTTTAGAAGTTTGGAAATTAAAAGTGTATCGTTTAAATATGAAGATATGCAAACATATGCCATAAGAAAAATATCGTTAAATATTAAAGCTGGAGATTCAATTGGAATTATTGGTCCATCAGGATCTGGAAAGACGACATTAATAGATTTATTACTAGGATTATTAAATCCACAAGAGGGTAATATTTTTTACAACGACAGTAACGTGAAAGATGATTATTCACAGTATCTTTCTCAGATCGCGTATTTACCACAACAAGTTTTTATGTCTGACAACACCCTCTTGTTAAATGTTGCACTAGGTACAAAAAGTGAAGATATTGATATTTCAAAAGTTAATTATGCCTTGGATAAGGCTAGTTTATCTAGCTTTGTAAAACAGCTACCACTTGGTCTTGATACTGTAATGGGGGAAAGGGGTGTAAGACTCTCTGGTGGTCAAAGGCAGAGAGTTGCCTTGGCACGCGCTTTTTATTATGATCGAAGTATATTGGTAATGGATGAATCTACAAGTGCATTGGATCACAATACTGAACAAGAAATTATTAATGAGATAAAAGAGTTAAAAGGGAAAAAGACAATGATCGTAATTGCACATAGATTCACAACAATCCAGCATTGTGATCGTATATATAAACTTGAAAAAGGTGCCATCATTGACTGCGGAAGTTATGAAGAAATGATTGGAGGTATACAATAATGCAACAAAAAATTGAACAGCTATTCCAAGAGTCGATACAAGTTAAAAATCAAGTGATTGAAGCTTGTATTGTTCCAGGTAACAACACAAGTAGAACGAAACATGTATTAATAAGATTCATTGAAAGTGAATTGCTTATCTTGCAGCAATAAAAAATGATAAATATAAGTGATATAGATGTTTTTATTTTCGATTTTGATGGTGTATTGACTAATAATCTTGTGTATTTAGATCAAAATGGCAAGGAGTCTGTAAGCTGTAACCGTGGAGATGGAGTGGCATTTGATGCATTAAGAAAAATTAAGAAGTTGTCGTATATTGTATCTACTGAGATAAATCCTGTTGTAAAAGAAAGGGCCAAAAAACTACGTATTTCTGCTTTGCACGGAGTTAATAATAAGGTGGAGGCTCTTAATATGCTGGCCAATAAGTATCAATTTGATTTATCTAAAGTGATGTATGTTGGAAATGATATAAATGATTATTATGCAATGCTGGCTTGTGGTTTTTCTGCATGTCCTTCAGATAGTCATAAAGAGATTAAATCTATAGCTGATATTATTTTAAAAACAAGGGGTGGCGATGGTGTTGTCCGGGAATTACTTGAAGATGCGCTAGATCTTAATCTCATCAAGATTCTTTATGAAGATAAAAGTAAAAGCGTTTAACATGAATTTTAATAAATACCTGGTCCATAAGGATAGTACAATTATTGAAACCCTAGCTGTAATAGAGAAAAATAAAAAAAAGATTTCTGTTATTTTTGAATTTGACGGGGAGAAGAAAAAAGTCGTCGGAGTTCTAACTGATGGTGATATTAGAAGACTACTTATTTCTGGATTCAATTTAAGCAGTAAAATTTCTTTCTCTAAGGAATTTCTATTTATTGGAAATGAAGCTTTATTTAATGACGTAATTACCAAGTTTTATAAAAATAGCCTGGATTTTGTATTGATATTAAAAGATGGTGAGTTATTTAATATTTTATTTAAGGATGAGTTTCATAGTATGTTACTGGAAGATGTCAATTTTAGAACTGATATTGATTACAGTATTTTTGAAAAGAATTTAACTCATGAAATTTATAGAAGGCCTTGGGGGTTTTATAAAAGTGTATTTATCAATAGACATGTACATTGTAAAATTCTTACAATTTCTTCAAAATCAGAGACAAGTTTGCAAAAGCACCAGCATAGAGAGGAACATTGGGTAGTTGTAAAAGGATGTGGAGAAGTAATTAACGGACAGGACAGGTACAAAATATATCCTGGTATGCATATAAAAATACCAAAACAATGCGTGCATAAAATTACTAATACATCGACTAAGGAAAATTTAGTTATCTCCGAAGTTCAGATAGGTGAATATTTTGGTGAAGATGATATTGTTAGACTTAAAGATAAATACGGGAGATGTTAAATATGTTTGATTTTAATTATAAAAAACCTAAGGTAGTCGCAGAAATAGGGTGTAATCATATGGGAAATATGGATATAGCTAAAGAATTGATTGATTTGGCAAAGCAGTCTGGTGTAGAGTATGTTAAGTTTCAAAAGAGAAATAATAGAGAACTATTAACAGAGGAGCAGTATAGTACCCCGCACCCAGTGCCAGGTAATTCTTATGGTAATACTTATGGCGAACATAGAGAATTTTTAGAATTTGATGTGGAACAAAATAAAGAGTTAAAAGAATATTGTGACGCTCTTGGTATTGTCTATTCTACGTCTGTTTGGGATGTTACAAGTGCTAAGGAAATGGTAACTTTCGAACCTGAGTTCTTGAAAGTGCCATCTGCTTGCAATAATAACTTTAATATGTTAAAGATTCTTAGGGATGAATATCAAGGTCAAGTTCAGCTTTCTGTTGGTATGACAACTAAAAATGAGATAGAAGAAATAGTGTCATTTTTCGAAGAAACTAATCAAGCAAAGAATAGACTTTTAATATATTCATGTACCTCTGGATATCCTGTCCCAGCAAAGGACGTTGCTTTGCTTGAAATAAATTGGCTTTATAATAATTATGGCGATAGGGTGAGTGAGATAGGTTTTTCAGGGCATCATTTAGGTATTAATTTAGATGTTGCTGCATACACATTAGGGGCAAGATGGATTGAGCGACACTTTACAAAAGACAAGGCTTGGAAGGGTACTGATCATGGCGCTTCTTTAAATGCTAGTGAGTTATCTAATTTAGTTATGTCTCTTGATGAGGTACATGAATCTCTACATTATAAAGATAGCGATATTTTAACTATAGAGCAGGTGCAAAGAGACAAGCTTAAAAATAGAAAATGATTGATTATGAATAATAAGTATAACTCTATTGAATTTTATTTTAATTCAAATGGAAAATAAAATGGAAATTCTAGCCTTAATTACTGCACGTGGTGGATCTAAAACTATACCACATAAAAATATTATGCCTTTTCATGGTAAGCCTTTGATTGCCTGGTCAATTGAGGCTGCATTAAATTCAAAAAGTATATCGAGAGTTGTGACATCAACTGACAATTTAGATATTGCCAATATAGCAAAGAAGTTTGGGTCAGAGGTACCCTTTATTCGTCCTGAAAAGTATGCACAGGACGATACTACTGACTATCCTGTATTTAAGCATGCACTAGATTGGCTGTCTATTAATGAGTCATATAATCCAGACATGGTTATACATTTAAGACCAACAACACCATTAAGGCCCGCGTCATTAATAGATAAAGGCGTTGACTTGATGATTGCTAAGGAGAATGCAGATTCATTAAGATGTGTGTGCCAGCCTCTTAATAATCCATTTAAGATGTGGAGCATTGATAATGATGGATTCATGCATTCATTATGTGATTCAGGTATATATGAACAATATAATCAACCACGTCAACTACTGCCCGAAGCATATTGGCAAGTGGGGACGCTTGATATTATTAGATCGAAAACTATTTTGGAAAAAAAATCTATGTCAGGAGAAGATATCCTATCTTTAGTCATTGATACGAAATTTGCAGTGGATATTGATGATATAGCCTCTCTAAATCATGCTGATTTTGCAATAAAAAAATACGGAATGTTTCCGGAGTGAAGGTAGCAATTATTGGATATGGGTCAATAGGTAGACGCCATTTAAAGAATTTATTAACCCTTGGTGTAAAGAGTATTGTGGTTGTTAGTGCGCACACAACAGAAGACACTTTAAATGTTAATGGAGAATCAATACCAGTTGTTAAGGATATTGAAAAAGTAATCAATTCGATTAATATGATGATAATATCTAATTCATCAAACCTGCATTTGAAATATTTAAGGTTGGCAATTAAAAACAATGTGCATACCTATATTGAAAAGCCTATTGCATGTGATCTGAATCAAATAAGTAATCTTTCTAAGCAGGCTGTAGATAAGCAGCTTGTAGTGGCAGTTGGAATGCAATTTAGATTCAATAAAATGCTAGTCAAATTAAAAAAGCGACTTGATTCCAATTCTTTTGGACGTATTATCTCAGTAGTGTCATCTCATGGAGAGCATGTTGCTGATTATCATCCAGGAGAAGACTATAGATCGAGTTATGCTGCGAATAAACAGCAGTGCGGCGGTGTATTATTAACACAAATTCACCATATTGATTATTTAAATTGGCTGTTTGGGCCGTTTACGAATGTGTATGCAAATGAGATGGCATCTCCATCTTTAAAAATAGACACTGATGGGGTTGTGAATTATTCATTGGTATCTTCTGAAAAATTACAAGTACACGGCCATTTAAATTATCTTCAAAGGCCAAAGTCTACAACTCTATCGGTTATTGGGGAGACTGGTAGTGCTTATTGGAATTATGAAAAAAATACAATTGATTTAGCTATAAACTCGAAAAATATTACAGAAATAAGTTCTACGGATAGGAATGAAATGTTTTTATTGGCCATGAGAAACTTTATTGAGTCGGTTAAATTTTCTAAAAAACCCGAATCAGATCTCAATGACGGAATTAAATCAATGGAAATAGTTGATTCTATAAAAAAGTCTGTATCTAGTGGAATTGTTGAAAAAATTAATTAAAAAATGTTTGAATTATAACTATAAATATAAAGGAGAGAAGCAATGTACGACATAAATTTTTATATGAAATCATATCCATTAATCAAAGAAATGGAGAATGGTAAACAATTACCTAAAAAAGAGGTCATGGATTTATTTGAATCATACAGATCAAAAGATCCAGTAGTTTATAACATTGAAACAACTAACGCCTGCAATATGAGATGCAGAATGTGTCCAAGAACAACAAGAATGGATAGAAAAATAACATTTCTTGAGAATAATTTCTACGAAGGAGTGTTAGATCAGCTTAAACCTCATAGTGATAAATTATGGAAAGAATGGGAGGAGTTCTGTTCAAAAACATATGGTATCTCTCCAGATTCTCCAGCTAGTGAGAACCACTTTTTTTTATATATTATCCCAAAAGTTGTTCAGTTACATGGTTACGGCGATCCACTTTTAGACAAAAATCTTGGTAATGTTATTAAAGGACTTACAAAGAATGGTCTTCAATCTTACTTTAGCTGTAATCCTGCAAATATCGACGTTGAAAAAACTGTGGAAATGATGGAAAGTGGTTTAGATTATTTGAAATATTCATTTGAAAGTACAGATGATGAAGAATTTAAACAAATACGTGGAAATGCCTCTAACTTTACACAATCATACGAGAAGGCTTTAAAAATTCTTGATATTAAAGAGAGTCTTGGGCTTGATACAACCATAATAATAACAATGATTGATGTAAATCGAGAGGATCAGAAGGAAGAGTTTCAAAGATTAAGAGATAAATTTATTGAAAAAAATGTATACATCTATCTAAAAAGTGAAGATCAGCAATGGTATAGGGAGGATGACTCCTTAAAGGAATATTTAGAAGACCGTAATAGGGATCTTCCTACAGGGGGGCAGCATGGAACTAATGCCATTCATTGGCAAGAAGTGTGCAAACATCCGTGGATGTCGATGACCCTTAAGTCAGACGGCATGGTTTCTACATGTATGGAAGATTATAATAATGAAATAATACTTGGTGACGCCAATCAGAGTAGTTTATATGACATATGGAATAATGACACATATAATAAATTCAGAAACGATCAGTTTGATTTGACGCCATGTATTAAGTGTACGGAAGAATGTGATATGCCTTTAATGGGAAAATTTTATAAGTAAAAAAAACATTTTTTTTTAAAAAAATAAGTTTTATTATTAGGAGTAACAAATGGAAGAAGTGGTGTGTATCTGCGGGGGTAAGGATAGTCGATTAGTATATAAAGGAAAGATAAGGGATGGTAAAGTAGGCAAATTAACAAAAGTAGATCATGAGATTGTAAAATGTCTTTCCTGTGGCCTGGTGAGGTTGAATAACAACCCTTTGTCTCCTGACTATTATCAGACTAAACAATACAGAGAGTCATATAATAGTACGGCGGATCCGTCAGAATATATAAAAGAGCATGACTCAGAGCAAGCTGAAAGAATAAACAAACTAGGGTCTGGTTTTTTTAGAAATTCTATTATTTTAGATTATGGCTGTGGTGGAGGGGTATTTCTTGACCTGGTTAAGGGGCTGTCATTAACTACAATTGGCATTGAGCCATATATTGGTTACCATGATTCTTTAAGAGATAGGGGGCATGTGATTTATTCTGATGTAGATTTAGCCATGCAGGAATATAAAGGAAAGGTAGACAGAATGGTCTCATTCTTTGTTATTGAGCATGTTAATGATCCGGTTCAATACTTAACTGATTCATATAATTTACTGAATGTTGGCGGGAGTCTGTACCTTGAAACGGACAATCTCAATACTATACTATTTGAATTAGGTGCTAGTAAATATGAAGAATTTTTCTTTAGAACTGCACACCAATGGTATTTTGATTCAGATACGTTACAAGAATTGGCGCAGTCAGTTGGATTTTCTGAAATAAAAATCTCATTTCGACATAGGTATGATTTATCTAATGCCGTATTATGGATGAGAGACTCGATACCTTCCGGTAATGGAAAAGTTAAAATTTTAGATGAAAGAATTAATACGTCATGGATGTCCTTTGTTGAGTCAATAGGCATGGCAGATATTGTGTGCGTTGAAATGGTTAAATAAGTAGAAATTATGTCATTAAAGATAGCGATTGTTGGATGTGGGCAAATTGGAAGTAGACACTTGCAAGGATTGTCAAGATTAAATAAAAGAACTACAATTTACCTTGTAGATAAATCTGATGAATCTATAAAAATAGCTAAAGAAAGATTTGAAGATGCTGTAGATAAAGATAAAAGAGGGAAATTTAGCTTGAAAGTAAGGAATATTGATGGAATTGAAGAAGATATTGATGTGGCTATCATTGCGACTGGATCCATAAATAGGGCTGAACTTACAAAAGAACTTGTGTTGCATAATAGGATTAAATACATAGTTTTTGAAAAGTTCTTATTTCAAAAAAAATCTGACTATATTGAAATTCAATTTCTATTGAAAGAAAATAATATTAAAGCCTGGGTTAATCAATGGATGAGCTCATCAGAAGCTTTTAAAGAAATGCTCTATTGGTTTGACAGTGGGCCTGAAAAAGTTACTATAAGTGGCAATAATTGGGGAATGGCATGCAATTCGGTACATTTTATAGATTTTTTTGACTCTGCTTCTAATAGAAAAGGTGTGCATATTGTGGATTACAGCATTGATGAAAGGGTTATAAAAAGCAAAAGAGAGGGGTATTTTGAGCTAACTGGAAAAATGGACTTCACAAGTGATAATAATATGAAGTTAAATATTTCTTCTGAAAATGTAGGTGATGAGGTTGCTATAAATATTTTAATAAAGGGTGGCAGTAAGAAATTAGAGGCCAAATTATCTTTGGGCGCGCTGGAAGTTGACTACTACAATAAGAATAATGAGATTATAAGAAAAAAGTATACTCTACCTATGCAAAGCGAATCAACAGGAATTTTAGTGGACCGTATTGTTACCTATTCTGAATGTGAATTACCAACATATCAGCAGTCTATGAGGCACCATCTTTTATTATTTAAATGTTTTGAAAATGCATTTAAGACAACATCAGGAAGTGTAGTTGGCTGTCCTGTCACTTAAAAAAAATATTAGTAGAATATGACAAAGAATATGACAAAGAATGTAGCGGTTATAGGGTGTGGAAATATAGCGCATTTTCACATTCCTGCCATGAGAGATGCGGGTTTTAATATATTTTCAATTGCAGGTAGTTTGAACTCTAAAAATGCTGCTAAATTTGCAAAAAAATACGATATTGACAAGGTTTATAATAATCCTTTGGATCTTATTAACAATTCATCAGAATGGGATGCATTGTTAATCTTATCACCCGTTGAGACAGTAGTTGACTATCTTAAATTGGCCGCTCCATTTGGAAAGCCAATTTTAACAGAGAAGCCTGTGGCGCTTAAGGATAATAATCTTAAGGCGTTAATTAATTATAAAAACATTCGTGTTGCCTATAATAGGCGATTTTATTCAGGAGTAGCATTTGCAAAAAAATTTGTTGAAGATCATTCAAATTCTTTAATTAAAGTTACGATTCCTGAGCAAAGAAAAGATCCAGAGCATAATGCTAATTTTCCTAGTCGATTACCTTTGATGAGCTATGAAAACTCTGTTCATATGTTTGATATTTTAAATTACATATCTGGAAAAGTTGAATGGAATTATGTATCAACCATTAAGGATGTAAATAAGTATCTTGCTACAGTAGCGCTTGGAAAAGGTATAAAGGGCGTGACTATACAGCTAGACTCTTGCTTTAATGCGCCAGATAATTTTTCTATTAACATAATTGCGGGCAATGAAAGATTGGAAATGAGGCCGATCGAGGTTACTAGTTTATACAGTGGTATGGAGGTTAATGAGCCAACACAGGAAATGCCAATAAGACTCTATACGCCAATGCTACAAAATAAAATTATTGATATGCCTGAGCAAGGGCATAAGCCTGGTTTTCTAGGCCAAGCGCAGGACTTTATGAATTTTTGCTTAGGAAGGAAGGACTGTACTGGTGCAGATATAATGGATGCATACTCTGCATTGAAACTCGCACATTCATTAGTAAAATGAAAAAAAAGATATTAATCACAGGTGGTGCTGGATTTATTGGATCAGCCGTTATTCGACACCTTATTGACAACACTAACCATAGCGTTATTAATGTTGACAAGCTAACTTATGCCGGTAATTTAGAGTCTTTAACATCTATTGAAAACAGCGATAGATATATATTCGAACAAGTTGATATTTGTGATGCTAGAGAAGTTAAACGCGTCTTTAACGAACAGCAGCCTGATATTATTATGCATCTTGCTGCCGAATCTCACGTAGATAGGTCGATTGATGACCCAGATGAGTTTATTCAAACTAATATTGTTGGCACTTATGTATTGCTCAAAGAGGCTAGAAATTATTGGGAAAGCTTAAAAGGTGATAAAAAAGATGGATTTAAATTCCACCATGTATCTACCGATGAAGTTTATGGTGATTTAGAGGGTACAGAGGAGGATGGATTCACTGAGAAAACATCTTACGCGCCAAGTTCACCTTATTCAGCTGCTAAAGCCAGCTCTGACCATTTAGTGCGTGCGTGGCAACGTACTTATAAATTCCCGACACTAATTACTAATTGCTCTAATAATTATGGCCCTTATCAGTTTCCTGAGAAGCTTATTCCCCTCATTATTCTCAATGCATTAGAAGGTAAAGACCTGCCAATCTACGGCAATGGTAAGCAAATACGTGATTGGCTATATGTTGATGACCATGCAAGGGCCTTGCTTCATGTGGCACTTACTGGCAAGATTGGTGAAACATACAATATTGGTGGGCATAATGAATTGCAAAATATTGAGGTTGTTAAGACTATTTGTTGCATCTTAGATGAGTTGGTACCAAGTAAGCTTGATAGTATTGATCGGTATGAGCAATTAATAACTTATGTTGGTGATAGGGCTGGGCATGATATAAGATATGCAATAGATGCCACTAAAATAAAGATGGAGCTTAAATGGGTTCCAGATGAAACTTTTGCAACCGGAATTCGTAAAACTGTTAAATGGTATTTAAAGAATAGCACCTGGTGTGATAGAGTTAAAGATGGCAGTTATCAAGGTGAAAGATTAGGAGTGATCAAGTTATGAAGGGAATAATTCTAGCTGGCGGATCAGGAACACGACTCTATCCTCTTACTATATCTATTAGCAAGCAACTCTTACCAGTATATGATAAGCCAATGATTTATTATCCGATTTCTGTGCTTATGTTAGCTGGTATTAAAGAAATACTAATTATTAGTACACCGCATGATTTACCCTTATTTCGTACAATGCTGGGCGACGGTTCTCAGTTTGGAGTGAATTTTACCTATGCAGA
>ENA-OREN01004257-OREN01004257.1-marine-metagenome-genome-assembly--contig:-NODE-4257-length-12618-cov-4.828642_pt1 | contig 12618 bp, 23 predicted proteins | sample MGYA00248624_ERZ508555 | MGnify/ENA primary metagenome ERZ508555 (study PRJEB26222, sample SAMN06267773) | marine metagenome | isolation source: Saanich Inlet, British Columbia, Canada | place...
ATTCCATTATTCTATTAATATCGTCTCTATTCTGCCAGCCTCTTACATCATCTTCTCCTTCAACTAGTACTTCAAAAGAAGTAACATCTTCAGGTTTGGTAGCTGCTGCTTTAACACCTGCTTTACTATTAGAATATAATCCAATACCAGCAACAACTGACATTACTTTCCCACTATCAAACTTATGCTTAGCTATTATGCTATCAGGTATAGAAGGATGATCTATAAATACTAAATTATCAAAATTAGCCATAATCTTTATTTTTATTTGCACGATTTAATATTTTAAATGTTTCTTCATCACCTGTTTGTTTATCAGGATGTACTTTTACAGCTATCCGTTTATAAATATCGTTAATTGTTTTCTCATCAACAGTAGTTTTTATTTTGAAAAATGGATTCTCCACTTCTTCTTTATGTTCTTCTTTAGTATCAAACAACTCATCTTTAAATTCTATATTAAATTTATCAACACAATTTTCGTATACTAATTTTGTTTCTTCTAATTCAAGTTGTACATAGCGTAATTGTTGACGAGTTTTTTTATAACGAAGTTCTTTTATTTTATCCATAAAAATAAATAGTTAAAGGTCTTCGTATTCAACATCAATTAGTTTCATACATACATAGTACATATCTCCGTTCCGTAGAACGGTATCAGCCAAACCATACATATTTTTTAATTCATCAGGCGAATAACCAGATTGAACCGACACCGTTCCGAGAACGTAATACCGAGTATCCTCGACAGTAATTAGCTTTTTAGCCAATCTTTACTGAATGTTTCTTCGGTATTTCTGGTTCTATCTTTGGGATAGAAACGGATAAGATTCCGTCTTTAAACTTAGCCGAAATGTCATCTCCATCTAACAACTCACCCAATTCAAATGAACGTTTGAATGAAGATTGTTTTAACTCTCTACGAATTACGTTAGCACCATCATCTTCAAACGCACTATGTTTATCTCCTGAGATAGTTAATACACCATCCTCAACTGATACATCCAGTTGGTTCTTATCCAAACCAGGAATCTCAGCAATAATACCAACTCTGTCATCGTATTCATATACGTTAACTTTTGGATATGCCGATCCTTGATATGGTTTTACTCCAACTGATTTGACCATATCTGGAAACTGAGTCTCCACAAGTGAATCAAACATTTTATCAAACGGTGTTAGAAAATCATCCCTATCGATATAAGGGATGCCTGTACGAAATGCAACTTTAGTCATTTTATTTCTCCTATTAGTTACGTTAGTCAACTATTGAATATCAATTTCTTTTGAACCTTGATATTCGGTTATTTATCGACCCCATTCAGGCGTCGAATTCTTTATTTTTACAGACAATCATATCCGTCAAAAATTTCTCTATTATAAGTATATGTTTCAAACCCAAAAAAGTTCCATTTTTTTATATTTTTTCTAATAACTTTGCTGGGATCCAAATTATTTTTCCCGTATCTGTCTTACCTTTTATCTTTTCATAATACTCGTTAGTATTAATATCTTCTTCCTTTACCTCAATTTCAGTACCCTTATATATCATACCTTCAATTGTAGGATGGTCAAATAATACTCTTACTTTCATGATATTTTAGCCAGAACTTGGGCTTTGGAAATAGCCCCAATAAACCTACTTACCTCTAATCCATTTTCTTCAATCACCGTACATGGTATTGAACGAACTCCGTATTTAGAAGCTAAGTCTTGATTTTGATCAACATCAATAAACTCTACTGAATATCCTTCACCTGCTATCTCAGTCATAATTGGTTTGAACGTCTTACAAGGCCCACACCAAGTTGCTGAAAAGTATTTCATCGTTTTCATTATTTACTCCATTGCATAAATTTATAACTTACCGAAGTATTTTTAGTTGCGTAAGGAACTACAATTTTATACTTCTGATTTTTCTTTAAATGCTGCTGCTTTTTCTTTTGAGACTTCTTCATCAAAATCCTTTTTCTTTCCACCATAGTAAGGGTAAGCGTGTCCTTCTTCTATTAAGATATCATTAACACTAACCCAACCATCGTGGTCTAAATCTATTTCACTATCATCATTTTTTATACACTCGTTAATATGTTCACCAACAACTGCAGGATCAACAAATATTTCACCTAACACTCTTCCGAACTTTCCCGTTCCGAATGATTTCAATTTGAAAACACCTTGTTCAAGTAAATGTTTATTTCTATCTTTAGCTGCTAAGCCTTTTGCCTTTTCATCTAAATCTTTTGTTCTACTTTCCCAAGTATCAATACCCATATATCGTATTCGTTTTTTAGTTTTTAAATTAAAACCTAAATCGATAAAACAATCTATAGTATCTCCATCTACAACTTTAATCAATTCACATTGATATTCTTTAACATCTACTTTTTTAGCCATTGTATTTCTCCAAGTTAAGTAACCAAGAGAAATATTATTTCTCTAAATAATTTTTAAATTAAGCCGACCTGATATATATCTCACTAACTCAAAACGTGGATGATATTCACTTTCATTCCATGAATTCAAAATAGATTCTATATCAGTATGGGCCAAGTTGAAATTAACTATCTCTCCATCATATAAATATGAGTTTGTTCGTTTTGTGTACAAAGTATTTATCACATCCAATACTAATTTAAAATTTAAAAAACTAGCATAAGTACCACGTAAAATTCTACTACTATCGGCCATAACTAAATATTTATCATACAAAGTCCAACGAGATTTTTTCACATTACCTTCAATCTTCCTTCTTATCTTATTTAATTTTTAGAGGTGAACGGAAAAGAAAGGAAAAAACCATCCACCTCAAGTGCCTCAAACTATGAGGCGTAATTCATATCTTCTACTTCATCTTCATTGAACAGGTCATCAGAAGAACCATCTGAAACATACTTCTGTACTAACTGTTTTATAAAAGTTCTTTCAGAATCCATCCCACCGTCATCAGCGAATTGTGGATAAACACAAACTTCAGCTGCCTCATCTATTCCAAAACCATCATACATCAATCCTGCCATTTCAACAGAAGTTCTCGTAGAAACCCCATTAGAAAGTTTACCACTTTCACTTTTGGATTCCATACGAGTCGTATTTGCTATTTCAGAAATGGATTTCAATAATTCAGGATCTACATGCGGAAACATATAAGTCAAAAGACCATATTCTTCTTCATCAGTAAGAACATCCATTTCAACAATGATGAATCTATCCATCAATGCTTTATCCATAACTCTTGTACTTGTGTACTCATTACCAATGTTAGCCGTTGCTACGAAAGTAACACCTTCAGCCACTTCGACAGTTTCACAACCATCAGCCTCATCTAACCTAAGATATCTTTGACCACTATCTAAAACAGTCATCAAGATATTCCAAGCGTCTGGATGAGCTCTTGATAATTCATCAATAAGAATCACAGCGTTTGGAGTTCTAATTGCTTTCACAAAAAGTGATTCTGAAAAGTAAGTTCCTTTTGATTTCTCAAAATGAGTATTACCAATCAAAGTTGACCGAGGATCCTGGGTGGCTCCTAAGTTGAAATAGAAATCAGGTCTATCAAGGGAATTTACCAATGACTTAGCTGCCATTGTTTTTCCACACCCAGCGGGTCCCGTCATAAGAATATTCTTACCACGAACTGCTGACCTAATCAAAAATTTCCATTTTAGTTCCCTCATAACCAAACCTTTAGGTTTCAGTTTATAGGAACTATGTATAAAGTTTAAAACTTCTGCGTGATCTTCTGGTACATCAATACCACTTGTATCAAAAACCGGAGCGGTAGTGGCTTCAAATTCACTCATTGGTACTTTCCACCAATAGATTCGTCCACCTTTTCCTTCACGTTTTTCAAGTGCCATACCTTTTTCGTATGCACTTTTTCGAGTACTCGTACCTATAACTGAGGTGTATTTATTACCATCAGAATCATAAGCGTTATATCGATTTCCCGATTTTTCCATTTTTACAACAATTTTATTCATATTGTTTTTTTCCTTTTTTTATCAAAATCAAATTTATCTATCATTTCTTATACCTAAATATACAACCAATTTATTTAAGATCCAAGCCTTTTTTTAATTATTTTCATTTATTTTTTAACCAATGTAATTTACCATTTGAAGATTCATATGTTTCCCAACCACATTTTTTCCATATACATTTCCAACTATAATCATCTAATTTAGTTTGGGTAGGTTTCATTCTATATCCACATACACATTCTGGATTATGTTTATATAACAAGTTATTGACAACCCACTTTATCACTTTTCTAAAAACTTCTTGTTCATTGTTTTTGATATTTCCATAACATTAGTTACATTGATAAACTCTGCGTCATTACCATACATCTTTTTGAAATCACCCATAGTTGATTCTCTCTCGTATTCACCACCAATGAAATAACTCAAAACTTTGATACCTTTACCACGAAGTTCATTTACCATTTTTTTGGTATGATTTAGTGCTGTATCTCTATAATAATTTATAGTAGTATTACTGTACATTGGCATCCCATCAGAAAAGTTTAGGAAGTATGAATCTCTATCATTCGTATCAGGAACAATTTCATCCATAATAGCTTCAAAACATAATCCCTCAGGAGTAGTTCCACCAGGATGAATCCCAGTCCATAAATTTTTAATCTTAGAAATCTTATCCACTCTTGAATCATAACCAATCAATATCAAAGGTAAAGATTCTGAACTACGATATCGTCCAGCGTCGTGGGTACTTCTAAATGAAACCACTACATCTACATTCTGAATCATTGAAGTCGCTTTACATATTGTGACTACTGAAGTCATTGTGTTATCCCATTTATCTCCACCCATAGAACCACTAGCGTCCACCGAAATATGTAAATAAGCGTCTGAATAAGATTCTACAAAAGTAGTAGAGAAAACTCTATCATTACCAAAACCAAGTTCTGCAATTAGTCTTTTATCAATTCTACCACTATCTTTACGAGTCCATTTAGTATCACGAGATTCTCCACGAACTTGTAATTTTTTACCAAGTCTTGTACCAATTTTGATACCGTTATTTATTGAATCTTCATTACTATTACCGTAATATCTTGAACCCAACAATGAAGGAAACAATCTTTCCTCAATCATATACTTAGTAAGTTTTTTTACAAAAACAACCTTTACACCTTTACCAGGAAGATACTCTCCAGTATTATAATCATATTCACCTGAACCACATCCTTCACCTGCCACTTTATGAGTAACACCAGCTTCTTCCATAGTCTTTACTATCTCATTATCTTTTTTAGATAACTTACCAGTTTTTTTGGTTTCACCATTAGTAAAATCTTTTTGTTTTTCAATTGCTCTTTCAAGTGATTTCTTTTGAGATTCTGTAAGTTCTATTTTTTTAGTTTTTTTATCATTGGAAGGAGTTCCATTAGAACTTCCACCATCTGTAGGTAAATCAATATTCATACCACCTTCAGAATCACCACCACTCATTACATTATTTTCTATTGATTCAAGTAAAGAATCAAATGCTTCATCAGATAATTTATCTGATTTATCTGATTCTCCGGGCTGACCGTGATTAGGTTCATTAGAAACTTCACCTGTATCAGGATCCGTTTTCTCTACACCATCAAGTAAATTTTCATACACAAGAAACATAACATCAAGTGCCACAGATAATGCTTCATCTGAAGATTTGAGTTTTTTTACTCCACCATTCTTTTTGAAAACCATATAATACATTTTACCTAAACCAGGAAGAACATCTAACCGAGAATTCTTATTGGTCATATTGAGTATTCTAAAAATATAAGAATCCCAATCTAATGAAGTATATTCATCAGTAAGTAGGGCTTTATCAATAACTTTAGAATGAAAATATTTTTTATACATTGAATGATAATAACCTTTATATCCAGGAGAGGTAGAAAATATATGAAAATCAATTCGTCTATCTTCTACATAGTTCAACATACTCTTAGTATGTGATAATACCGTATGTCTACTATAACCCTTACTTTCACCAAGTAAGAAAAGTTCTTCTGGAATATTATTTTCAAGATTTCTCAATAAATCAAAATCCGAAAGTTTGATATGAGAACCCTCGTGAAGTGCCAACCCAACAACGGGGTCAAAATTCTTTTCATTGATTTTAGAACCAATAGTAACTTTCTTACCATCAGTAAAAGAACTGTCATTATTTTGAAATACTACTGGAATAGAAGGGTCATTAGTTACAATTGAAACGAAGTTTGCAATTGCTCTACGATAAGACGCTAAAGCCACATGATCTACTTTAGGTTTTACATATTCTTCATCATCTAAAAATTCTGTTCTGCGTTCATCCCAATCACTATCTGCCCAAAATGAACTAAATGGATTTGAAATCTTATTTATACCTGCACTATATTTTTCCCTAAGTGCCATAGGGTTAAATTTACCGAATGTTGAATCTGACATTTTTTCTCTCTTTTTCATACCTTAATATACAACATAATAGCTATATAAGTCAAGCTTTATTTTAATTATTTTCAACTTTTTTTCTTTACTTAAACTCATTAAACCATCGTGGTTTCATATATAAAAAATGGTCATTTCCATTATTATCTACAAAATGTTTTCCGTTATCTGATATGATGGTATCAGTCTCTTTAGGGAGTTTATATCCACTCGATTTATACCCATCACTATTACCATGACCGATTACGTGTGCTTCTTCAAACCCATAATCGTGGTAATCTACTTCAACTTTATGTTCGATACCGGAAACTGTATCCACCAACTTATCATAATCAGTATTACTTAATCCCATATCTTTAAGGGCTTCAGACTTACAACCCCAACCAACAGTATTTCTATTTAAACTCAAACTCATCTTTTTCCTCTATTTTTCATACTTGATCTTACGACAAAAAAGCGAGAAAGTCAAGCCTTTTTTTCACACATCCATCCAGTCACAATGTATTTATCACTACTTATCGGAACATTTCCCCTATGTACAAATGGAAAGTTTGTAGGGAAATATACCAATGTTCCCTTAACAGGGTTAAGACTAACACCACAATGTAAAAACTCAGTTTCACCACCTTCATTAACGTCATTTAAATAAAACATATAAACATATTCTCTATTGTGAAATGGATATTGATAATCAGAATCAATGTGCCAGGCTGGATAGCCTCCCTCACCTTTATCATATTTCTGAATCTGAAATATATTATAATTTGTTCTTGGCCAACAATTAAATACTCCGTTCAATAAACTAAATTCTTCGTGACTATATCTCTCACCATATTCAATAAAGTGTTTTTCAACTACTCCATTTAATTGTTTTATTATCTCTGGATCTCCGTGATGTTCATATAAAACATCAGTGCTCTTTTTAATATCAATTCCAGCTAAGACATCTTTTCTATCTTGGTCAATACCAAATCCACGGCTACACATTTTAGTATGATGTTCTATTAAATGATCACACATACTATCTGATATAGCGTTTGGTATTTTGTAAATTAAATCTTCCAAGTTCATAATTATTTAAAGTTTTCCTTAATATTTTTTATTTTTTTTATATGTATTATTGGTATAAGTACCCTTTAGGGGAAAGTTATAATAGATCATATTTAAACTGTTCGAAATCATCTTGAAAAATTTTATTTACTACTTTTTTGGTATCTTTATTATAATACATTTCCCATTTTTTATGCTTAGAAACATTATAATTAGGTAATTTATATGATTCGATTCCTATGTTATCACATATAATTTCCCAATCTAAATGTAAATTCTCATACCTACCTATATAATCTATATCCTCATCTAAGTACCAAGTCTGTGTTTTCCTCATATTAGAATCTAAACCTCTATCTATCCACTCGTCAAAGTCAAACGTATTTGCTCGAGCTGGATAATTGTATTGTGGAGATTTATGAAAATGATAATATGATACTAATCTATCATAGGGATTTCTAACTATGGCAAATTTAAAGAATGTATTCCAACTTTCTTCACCACAATACTTTCTAATCTTACTACAAGGATCGTGAGGATATCTTTTCTTTGCTACCTTTTGATCATATCCCTCTAATTCAAATGAGTTACGAATACTTGTTCCAGCATTCTTTGGAATGTGAATAAAGATAAATTTATGTTTGTGATTTATAAACATTTAATTACCTTATCTATTGCCCCAAATACCATTGGTGGATCTATTTCCTTTGAACACTCAAAGTGTCTATCAGTTCCTTTATGTTCAGGACACATTTCCCAATCTTCTTTTAAATTTAAAACATAATCTACGTGCCAACAACCTGTACATACTTTGTCATTATGTACGTGAACACATTTATCTTGGAACTCATACCAGGGTTTAGTAAATCCGTGAATCATAATAACCCATTTGTTAAGTGCCCAACTTAACCAAGATAATCCACTACCTAATCCTATAAAGAACTCTGAATGTTTTATATTACTCATAGTTACATCCAATGGATTATCGTGTGCTAATTCAGCATTATCAGGAGGTTGATTTACCCATTTAGGTTTTTCTGCCTCACCTGGTTTATGTTGTATCCTTTCACCTCTATTATTACTATATTGTAAATCTATTGCTAATGCCTTATAACCTTTATGATTTAAATACTTAACTACATATTCCCAACCTCTTGGATAATTCCAATACTTCATTTGAGGCCCATTTGAATGTACTCCAATAGCAACATACTTTTCTTCCACAGGTCTGCCATGGTCTTTAAAGGCTAATCTTGGTTTTAATTCATCTTTACCTTCTCGAAATTCCATACCCAAGATATCACTAATACTTTTTTGCATCGGTTGATGTTGTCTACCATCCCAACCAATACCAACTTTAAATGTCTGTACATTGTCTGCATCAAAAGGTAATCTAAAATATAAATTCTTTCCACCCCCTCTTGACCACTCACCAATGTGTTTATCTTCAGAAAGAAATTCAATCTCAGGATAAACTGGTTTAAAATATTGAATCATTTCTTGTTTTGGTAGATATACTTTTACTCTACAATTATTTTCTATTCTGAATTGTTCTACATAAGGAAAGAACGCTAAGGTATCTCCAAGTGCCTTTCCGTGAAAGACTATATAAACGTACTTATCTTTTATAGGATGAAATTCCTTTTCAGGTTTTCTCATATAAACACCTTGTAGGTCAGTCTTCATTTTTCCCCATATCCCATAACATCCATTGCCTTGAGTATTCCTTCAATAACTTCTGGTACTGTATTGGGTGTGAGAGATATTCCTTTTTTAGTTGGATACCAATTACCATCTGATTTATCTTGATAATAAATTCTCATATCGATAAACTTATATCCTTCGTATTCTTTCTCACTAATACGAATAACTTCTCTACTATTCTTTTTTACTTGTGCTATTATATTTTCCATTAATTTAACTCAGGCCTTTTATCTAATTCATCAAATACTTTAAAAGTTAATATCCATTTCATATCTTCATCTTCATCCCATTCCTCATAGTCTGATAAGAAACAAGTATCTGTAGTCATTCTATCCATTACTGGTTGAACTTGATCCTCTTTCTTACAGATAATGTAAATGTAATCACCATTGGTTTTAACCATTATTTCATTGTCTGGCCTATTATAAACTGTGTCATCTTTCAAGTTCATTTAATACCCTTTCTTTAAATTCCATAATACCATCAGAACAATTATCTTCCCAATCTTTTGGAGATTGTTCGTTAGCATTATCTGTAATATATTTGAATGATATAAAAGGAACATCATATACAAAACATACTTTAGCTAATGCGTAAGCTTCCATATCATATACATCACTATAAGTATCCTTATCAGTTTGTACAAAATTATCTCCTGTACCACACCTCAACCTCTTGCCTATTGGATTAAACTGAACGTGGTTGTAATCTAATATAATAGGAACTTCCTTTTCAAATGGTGTTTGACCTTTCATAAATCCAAGACCTGTAACATCCATATCTCGTTGTGTAAATATTGTACAATCTACTAACTCTCCTATTGGTAATTCTCTACTACCAGCAGTTCCATAGTTGATTACAAGTTTTGGCATTGGTGGTAAATAATTTAAATGTGACCTATGTAATCTCTCGGTGAGTTGTCCTGTGGCATTAACTTTACCAACTCCTGTGTATATGATTTGTCGAGGGTCTGGTAAATAATCATCTAACTCACCATTGACTTCTTGTTCAAGTGCACATACAATTTGTATATCTTCTTTATTCATATCGTTTAAATAACGTCCTTCTAATAATATAATATATAAGTACTAACAAACTCCACATCGAAATAGCTATTAATATATCTGCGGTATAACTCATTATTGTTTCAGTCTTCCTTTTCTATATCTTTCTCTATTTTCCATAGGAATTCTATCCCAATACAATCCTTTAGAATACCAATCAGTATTACATTCTGGGTGACACTTCATATCACATTGACAAGTTAATGCTACAGCACTGGTATCTGGACAAGATACTTCTACTGTTCTACCACAATTATCACAAGTCCAAAGTACATTACCATTAGATAACATTGGATAAATTATTAACATCCCACTCATATTATTTATACTGTATCACCGAATGTACTTTATGTCCACCTACAGTAAAATCCTTTTCATGTAGATATAATAAATCAATAAGTACTGCAACACCCATTACATCATAACCATTATTAACTAATAGTTCGTATGAGGATTCTAAAGTATTACCCGTAGCTAAAACGTCATCTACTAATACTACTGACTTTCTATGTTCTCCTGCGTTTGGTTGTATCTCAAGAGAATCATAACTATATTCTGTATTGATTGGTATTGAACAAACTGGAGGTGGTAACTTACCCTTTTTCCTAATCATTAATACTCCACCACCATTTAATCCAGCTAATCCTGCTGCAAATAAAAATCCTCTACTATCTACACCAGCCCATAAATCATTATTATGTCCTTGTAACATATCCATCAAGGCTAATCTAAACATATGTTTAGTTGCTAGTAGTGGTGATATATCTTTAAAACTAACTCCGTCTTTTGGAAAGTCTGGTACTTCATTTATTAAATCTTTATATCTTTTTTGATCAATCATCTTTAACCTTTCTAAAGTTTACATCTTATCCAAAGAATTGGACAGATTTAGTAGAATAATCGCCAGTGCTAATAGTAAAGATATCGAAACTTTAAAACTTGGTAATTCCTTTAAAAACACTGCAGTTAATATTCCAAACGTTATTGTAGCTATCCCAAATCCGATTGGTCTAACAGTCCAATATTGACCAAAATGTTCATAAAACATTCTTGTAGAATAAAAGAATAAATAACTAATAGGAATTCCACCTAATAATATCCACCATTGAGATTTCATAAATTCCCATCTGAATTGGCCATTCATGTGAAACCAAGCTATTACGTTTCCCATAAAAGAAAATAGTAAAGCTACTGCTAATTTATTCACTAATACTCTTCACCATATAGTGAATATCTCTTTACTGGTTCTGGTTTTTCTACACCATCTTCTCCATGTACTTCACCATTTTGTGCATCAATATAAAACTGTGTTAGTCCACTATCCATAAAGATTTTGTTTAGTACTTCTGTTAGTGATGAATATATTTGTTCATCTTCATTTACAAGTGCCCATCTATCTCCAGGTGGTATACGAGTTGCTTTAAGTTCTTTCATTATTCATTCCCTTTTAGTACTTGTTTCTTAGGTTCTTCTTTAATTTCGTTTTTCTTCAGAAGCCTTTCAATTCTAATTAATACTTCGAAAATTTGACGAAGTGTTTTTTCGTTTCCTGTTGCCATGTCATTTGTCCTATAACTTTTAACTTTTCATTTAATTAACTAATCTCTTTTACGGGCTTAGTATCTTTTATTTCACTTCTCAGTAAAACTAAAACATCAAGTATTTGTTGTAATAAATCAATTACTTGATCTTGTTTATTTACTTTTGTTGTTGCCATTTTCGACTCCTATGAATTTATGAGTTTTATATTTGAGAGATTTCTTCTTCCCCCTTAAACTCAGTTCCTTGTTTGTTTTTATTCTATGACATTTTTTACATAATGTCTGTAAGTTATCCAAACTATAATAACTCCAATCTAAATCTTCTTCTTTTACACCCTTCTGTTCAACCAAAGGGTTTATGTGGTCTACATCCCATTTACGAGAAACCTTACCACAATGGTTACATATATTTTTATCTCTTTTTCTTACGTGAGCTCGTTGTTCTCGTGAATGATAAATCAACATATACTCATCAACACATTCTTTATGCCAATTCTTTCTTTCGTTTATAGTTCCATCCTCTGTTATAATTATCATATCACACCACCTACAATGTCCTTTTATTTTAGTATAATAACTATCAGGCTTTGGTGGTTGTCTGAAATTACCATCCCACTTCTCTTTCTTCTTACCAAAGGTTCTTTTATGTCTTTTAGTATATCTACTTAATGGCATCCTTATATCCTTTAACTGTGGGATCAGTTGGGCGGGCGTGCCAATGGAAGTGGTCTGGTATCTTTCGTTGGTCTTTAGATATGTAAAACTCCTCACCTATATAAAACTGTTTAGCACATTCTACCAAGAAAGTTT
>ENA-OREN01004260-OREN01004260.1-marine-metagenome-genome-assembly--contig:-NODE-4260-length-12601-cov-5.121048_pt1 | contig 12601 bp, 9 predicted proteins | sample MGYA00248624_ERZ508555 | MGnify/ENA primary metagenome ERZ508555 (study PRJEB26222, sample SAMN06267773) | marine metagenome | isolation source: Saanich Inlet, British Columbia, Canada | place...
ATGCCGCAGGAAAGGCGGAAAATCTTGCCCACCTCAAAGAATACGAAAATTTTTCAGAGGTTAATTGTGATGTAACTGACATGGATTCGCTTAGCGAAGTCTTTAACGACATAGACGTGGTATTCCACCAAGCCGCATCAAAGAAAACTGTTTGTTTGCGCGACCCTCGTCGCGATCTCCAAGTAAATGCCGAAGGCACTTACAACCTCTTGGAGCTTTCTCGTCAGAGGGGGGTCAAAAAGTTTGTGCATGCCTCCACTGGCTCGGTGTACGGCGAACCACAGTATTTTCCCCAAGATGAAGACCACCCAATTGGCCCCACTTCTTATTACGGGGTGAGCAAACTGGCCGGCGAGAGTTATGTCCGAGCATTCCAAGGACTCCATGGCTTAGACACAACCGTGTTGCGCTACTTCCATGTCTATGGATCGCGTCAGGAAGATGGTGAGTTTGGCGGAGTGGTAGCGATATTCATGCGAAAAATTCTCGCTGGGGAACCGTTACTAATTTTTGGTGACGGTACGCAAGAACGTTCGTTTACCAGCGTTGACGATGTTGTTACGGCTAATCTTAAAGCAGCAAGTTCTTCCAAATCTTCAGGGCAAACGTACAATTGCGCATCTGGGATAAGTGTCACTATCGGAGAACTCGCTGTTCAAGTGGCAGAAATTGCTGGCGCAGAGGCTCCAGTGGTTGAGTTCGACGACTGGACACCAGGCGATATTCGAAAATTTGATATTGACAACAGCAAAATTCGCGAAGACCTTGACATGGAGTTTGAGAAGGATTTTTACCGCGGCCTGGAAAAGAATTGGGAATGGTTTTTAAGTAGGTCGGCTTGATGAGACGCTTGTTTTTTGCCGGAGGCGGCTGTTTTGTATAAGGAACTGCGCGTCAATGTGGTGGTCCCTGCATTCAATGAAGAAGCCCTAATTCTTGGCGTTCTTAATGGTATGCCAGATTTTATTGATCAGATCATTGTCATTGATGACTGCAGCACCGATAACACCAATGAATTAGTTACAGAGGCGCTCGCAAAAGACTCGAGGATTCGGTTACTGACTCACTCAAAAAACTTAGGATTGGGTCAAACGCTAATAGACGGATACCTCGCCAGTTTGGAAACGGATGCAGAGATTACTGTCGTGATGGCTGGCGATGATCAGATGGATCCAAATGACTTGCCAGGCATGCTAGATACGTTGATTAACGGCAAATACGATTACGTAAAAGGGAACCGACTTCTTCATGCCAACGTCAGCAGCATGCCGCGGTACCGCTATCTAGGAAATTCTCTGCTTACTCTATTGACGAAATTCGCTACTGGTTATTATGCCCTAATGGATCCACAATGCGGGTATACAGCAATTCGAAATAATGCCTTAGCGAAGATTCCAATTGAAAAAATGACGCAAGGGTACGGTTACAACGCTGACATTCTTACCATGCTGAATATTCAGCAATTCGCTGTTGCAGATTGTGAGGTGCGACCGGTTTACGGGGAGGAAAAAAGCAATATCAAAGTTTGGAGCTATATCCCAAAAATTGTCGTATTGCTGACGAAGCTTTTCATCCGCAGACTTTGGTGGAGGCATGTGATTCTTGATTTTCACCCGCTTATCTTTTTTTACGCATTTGGGGTGTCCGTACTGGCTTTTGTAAATGTGCCACTCGCCATAAGGTTCGGATACATATATGTTCGAGTCGGTGAAGTCCCCCGTACAACAGCGATTCTTTTTGCAGTGTCTATTATGGCGGCAATCCAGTCGCTTCTTTTTGCAGTTTGGATGGACATGGAGTACGGCTCGCGTCGACGCGAATTCCAAGGGTTGAGGGATTAAGAGTGACAACTATGGAGAGAGCAGCATTGCCACCGCTGATTTGCCCCGACTGTCTTACCTTGTTGGAGCGAACTGATCGAGCTGAGTTGCACTGTGAGAAATGTGATCATGTGTATGTGAAACAGGACGGAGTCGATCAATTGTTGGGATCAAAGAGCGAAATAAACTTATCAGAATTGATGATTCAAGATGAGGTAAGCGACCTCTACGAGACAGTCAGATACACCGTGGAAACGTCAAAAAAATACCACCATCGCGGCCTCGTCGACATTATTAATTTTGCCCCGCCGCAAGGAGATGTTCTTGAAATCGGTTGTGGCAGCGGAACGTTTCTCGCTCTTCTTTGTGATGGCGAAGATACACGGACGTTGTCGGCCATTGATCTATCACCCGGAATGCTTAAATATGCTAATGCTCGATTAACCGCTGTGGATCCCCCGCTCCCTTGGCGTATCAGCCGCGCCGACGCAGAGCGGTTACCGTTTGAAGATTCATCGTTTGACTATGTAGTAGCTCGGGGTTTACTCCACCATTTACCAAACCCCCGAATTGGGGCCCAAGAGATTGCAAGGGTGCTGCGTCCCGGAGGTACTGCAGTCATAGTAGATCCCAACCGCAATATCATTTCCACTCTTCCTCGGTTTCTCGCTCGAGGTACTTCTCATTTTGATTCGGATCATAAGAATTTCTCCTTGCGGGAGATCAAAAGCATCATTGATGGACTCCTTAGAGTCGAGTCACTAAAGTTTTGGGGGTACCTTGCTTACCCATTGCTTGGATTTCCCGATGTTTTGCGCCTAAAGTGGCTCCCTCTGAAACGCATGTATCGGTTGCTTGTCGGGTTTGATGATGCAGTATCAAAAGTTCCTTTTGTGAAAAGGCTCGGGTGGGGAATTATTTTGAAAGTCACTCATCCAAATGGTGAGGAAGTAATTGTTGAATCGTAGGGAGTCGAGAAAAGTGTTTGGATCTGTCATCCATATTAAAGGTGGATGGCGACACACCTGAATACAAATTCAATGTCGTGGAGTGAGGAGGCATAGCTAATGTGCGGGCTTTTTGGAGTGATGGCGAGGCATGGAGCGTTTCTGCAAAGAGACGACATTAAAGAACTAGTGTCCATGGGTAAGTTAGCTCAACGGCGGGGTGTCGATGCGAGCGGTTTAGTCCTACTTAAAGATAATCAAAGCATTGAAATTGTGAAAGCGAACCATGGTTTTGGAACAATGGTTCGTACACGGGAAGCAAAAACTCTCTTAAAAAGCGCAGGGTCGGGCCAGGCAACTGGAATTTTTGGCCATAGCCGTTTGGAAACCCATGGCTATTCTGGGTCTGCGATCAACAACCAACCCGTTGTTATTGGGAATTGGGTAGTGCTCCACAACGGAGTAATAACGAATGCGAAAGAATTGCGGTCGTCAATAGACATAGGTGACGGTGGAATTGAGACGGACACGGTGGCTATCGCCCTTCTTCTGCAAGAGTGGGATGAAGGTGGCCGGACCGAAAGTTCTGATGAGGTTTTTAAGAAACTCCAAGGCGAGTACAGCATTATCGCCGCATCGCTTTCTGGCGAGGTTTTCTGTCGGACAAACGTCGGAAATCTATACACCGCAGTGGGGGGCGCTGGACAGATTTTAATTGCTAGCGAGCCGAGGCAGTTTCCGCAGGAGTTCAGGCACACTTGTGAAAAAGTTAAATTAAATACAACGGTAATTTTTGGTGATTCCAACAATGGTCAAGGCGCCATATCGGTAGTTGATGCGAGCCGTAAAGAAGTTGGCATGGAAGGAGCGGAGGGTCTGCATCTTCAGTTGAGTCAACTTGATGCAGGTTTTATAAAAAGCATGGAACGAGTGGCGGAACAAGCGCAGGAGCGAGCGGCCAGTTTGGAGCGGTGTACTTCGTGTATCTTGCCGGTTACTTTTCCCGGTATAGATTTTGATGATGACGGGGTTTGTTCGGTTTGTCGGTCTTTTGTGATGCCTGAGTATTTAGGGCTTGATCAGTTTGTTGCTGATCTCGAGAAGGTTCTTCCGCCGAGCCGAGAAGTATTAGTTTGCTTGAGTGGAGGCCGAGATAGTTCCTATATTTTGCATCTCGTTAATGAATTAGGGTTTAAAGCGCTTGCTTACACTTACGACTGGGGAATGGTGACCACTGCGGCGCGGGAAAACATGTCAAAAATGTGTGGAGACCTTGGAGTAGAGCACATAGTCGTGTCACCAAACATTCGCCAGAACAGGGTCCGAATCAACAGGGCTTTAAAAGCATGGTTAAAAAATCCAAAATTGGAAACCATACCTATTCTTATGGCGGGGGATAAACCCTATTTTCGGTGGGCGCGCGAAATAGGAAAAGAGCGGGGAAATATTCCTGCTTTATTAGCCGACCACCAGATGGAAACAACGGGATTCAAAGCAGTGCTCGCTGGAGTGAAGTTTTCACCAGATGACTCTCAGGGGGCTTCTTACCGGTTGGATCTTGCCGGCATGGCTCGAATGGTGTTTGCCTATGGAACCCACGGTTTGCAATCACCTGGTATGTTGCCGTCGCTCTTGAAAGAAGGTCTCACTGGCTTTGTTGACTATTATTTGAGGGAGCACAACTTTGTTCGACCGTTTTCTTACATTCCATGGGAAGAAGAAAAAATAGATTCAACACTGCGTTCTATTTATGGATGGAGCTCTGGTGAGGATCGGTCAGTCACTTCTTGGCGAATGGGCGACGGAACTGCCCCGTTCTATAATCTGATGTATCTTCTCGGTTTGGGCCTGACGGAGCATGACACGCTTAGATCAAATCAGATTCGGTTTGGGCTAATGGAGCGTTCTGTGGCTCTTCGCCAGGCGGCAGAAGATAATAGTTTTAACGTCTTGGGTCTCGCTTCATATTTTGCGACGGTAGGAGTCGATTTAGAATGGGCGGCTGATCGCGTAGGCAGTTTTGCGAAAAGCTGCCAGTAGTGGCTCATTAGGCTCTAAGAAGACGAGATGATTTAATGGCAGTTCGTACCGTTGAAAGAAAAGACTTCCATTGGACGTTTGGTGCTTTTGCTACTGTCGGACTGGCCGGCCTCATCTTGAATCAAGTGGTTTCCACTAAATTTGGGGTCGCTGCTTTGGGCCGTTACACCCTTCTTTTGTCAGTCGTCATCATTGGCGGACAAATAGGAACGATGGGCATCCAAGGATCGGTGCTTTTTCATACACCAAAAGCATCCACAGAGGGGAGGCCGACGTCACCTCTTTTGAGTGCCGGGTTGCTGGCCACTTTTTTAACATCTGCAGTAGCGACAAGTGCAATACTTGTTGGTGGAGAAATTATTTTTCGATCACTTGATAACCAATTTTTCCTTGGGGGGTTACGCGCAATTGCCTTAGGCTTATTTCTTTATCCAATGAACAAAACAATGCTGGCTTACATCAATGCCCTTCAACGAGTGCCATTATTCTCAGTGTTTTTTGCATCGAGATTCGTTTTCCTTGCCGCTTTAGCGTTGGTTGTTGCCTTAACGGACAATAGCGGCGACTACTTGATATGGACTATTAGTCTCACAGAGTTATTGATGGCATTTTTTTTAACGCTTTCTTTGAAGCGTGAAATAAAATTTTTAAGGAACTGGGAAGAGTTAAGAATTCCTTTTAGGGCACACTTGGAGTTTGGTTTCAAAGGGTTCCTTGGCAGCACGCTTCTTGATTTGAATACTCGTATTGATGTACTGCTCTTGGGTGCGATTGCTGGCTCTCGTTCGGTAGGGATATACAGTATTGCTAGTTTGTTCGCTGAAGGCCTTTACCAGGCCGGAACAGTTCCACGCTTTAACTACGATCCTGTTGTTACACGATTGTTCGTTGAGTCTCAATACAAAGAATTACAGAATGTAGTTAGTGCCGCAAAACGGCGGTTGTATATGGTCGGATTGCCTGTGTTGCTTCTCGCGAATATTCTTTATCCAATAGTTGTGAAAGTATTGTTTGGCGACGAGTTGGCAACTGAGAGCCAGGCGGTTTTTCTGATTTTGACTTTAGGAATAGCGGCTAGTGTCGGCTATTTGCCATTTGTTGGTATTCTCCAACAGGTTGGGTTCCCAGGCCGGCAATCAATGCTTCTGGCTTCCACTGCAGGAACAAATCTGATTCTTAATTTAGCACTAATCCCTCCTATGGGGGTCAGAGGGGCGGCATTGGCGACTACATTGAGTTGGGTCGCTTTCGTCATTTTTCTACGAAAGATAGCTCGGCCGATTTTAAGATTTGCTATCTAGTCCGTTGATATGCTGAGTCTTTGCTTTGTCACTGGACGTAAGTACACTTTGGAAATGGGGGCGACTGGATGACATATGTGAACGATCGTGACTAATGATGTTGATGGCACCGAAGTGCCAAGTCAGGTTACGAAGAATGAATCCGGCGTTTTAATGAATGTGTTCAAGTCCTATATGTCTCGTATGGAAGGCAACGACTCAACAGTGGATGCGTTAAGCATCGTCAAAACTTTCTTTGAGGAAGGAAAGCAAAAACTAAATATACGAGTCGTAGTTATTTCGCTAGAGGAGGTTACTGATTTAACTCCCGAACTCTTATCGCTGTACGTTGAACAGGTTGATGTGCTTGAAATAGTTCCAGATGCCGGCTATAAGATTCGTTACAGTTTGTATATAGATGGGCAAATTTCTGATCAAAAATCTTCCCACCACACAATAAAAGACCCTTCTTTGCTCGCTGCTTCGTCTAGTCACTTCCTGAGAACAAGTATGACGGGGAGCGACCTCGACAACTTCCTCATAATTAATAGACCAGAAGTCAACCCAGTTTTCGTAGAGACAATTACTGGGGCTCTTGGTCGGCCGTTCTTTCTTTTTTTCAAAACTGTGATCTACAACCAGTCGGTACTCCGCCTTGAAAATGCTGCCGAAAGATGCTTCGTTCCGGACCAAGAGTCTCTTGTTGCGTGGAACCGAGTGCATATAATTGAGGCTCAGGTTCTTGGGTTCGCTGAAGCGGGATTGATAGCAGAAGAAGTTAGAGCAAATCTTGAGAAAGAAACCGTTGGCGATCAGGTAACTCTGCAACCTACTGAGTTTGACCACCGTGTTCTCGTCGTCTCTTACTTTTCGTTACCAACGAGTTTGGTGTCAACACAACGCCTCAACTATTGGCATCAATTTCTGAGCAAAATGGCAGAGGAAGATGATAAGCCTCTTGAAGTTGTTTGGTTGAGTGCGACATCTCGGGCTGCGCATTTACCACGGAACCGTGTTGTTAAAGATCGCGGCAACCACCTTGTATCACCTGATTTCCGTCAAACATTAGCTCAAGCAGTCGCCACTGGGGTTCCCACACTTGGCATGAGTTGGCAGGACTTTGTTAAAAAAGAGGTCCAGCATTGGGAAGACAGTTTTGACACAGTAATTATTTCTGTTGGTCCTTTTGGGTACCTTGAACTCGGCGAATTTTTCAAAGAATTATGGGACTGCCAAATCATTATCGACTTCCGCGACCCTTACTCCAGGGACCCAAGGATGGTGTTCTCTCGACAGCAAAGAGAGTGGCTTGAATGGCATGAAAAGAGAAGCGTTGCGTGTGTTGAAGCGATCGTTTCAGTCAATAGCCAATGTCTAGAATTGATTGCCCCAGAAGTTGAAACCAAACGAATTATTGTGAATAACGGCTATGACGACTCAGTGGTTGACCGTGCCTATCGCTCAAACGCGAGTTTAGGAAAAGGTAATAAAAGTATAAAACTTGTGTATTGCGGAACAATATTTCGTGATCTCGGGCTAGAAAATCTACTTGAGGCATTGAATCCAGAGAAGCATCAATTGCTCCATTTCGGCCGAGACCAAACAGTTAATAAAAGCGTCAACTCCGAAATGCTTGAGAGCAAAGGGTTCATAGCGGACAAATCTCAGTTAGTCCATGAATTGCAATCTTGCGATGCCGGGATTTTACGATTGGGAGGGGAATCTACGACATCCACTACAAAGATATTTGATTACATAGCGTGCGATCTTGACATCATTATCATCACTGATGGAAAAGCGCAGAGCGGCGCTGTTCATGAAATGACCGCAGGCCTAGATGGGGTCTATTGGTTGCCGAATGACCCAAAGGTTCTCAAAGAGTTTATGAATACTTATAGTCCCAGAAGAAAAAGCAGGCCGGAGCGAGAGAGTTTTAGCAGAAGGCATCAAACCTCCCTTCTTTTAGAATTGATCCTCAATGATTAAAAAATCAGAGTTTTCTGACATCGAGCAAACCCTTATTGAAGAGTTTACTTTTAGAGTGGGCAATGATATTTCGGAACTACGCTCCGAAATATCTGGCATGCGTCTTGATCGGCAGATTAGACGTTTCCCGCTGTGGATCTTGCGTGCCCTAAAGAAACGTCTGACCAGACGGGTCTCTCCCCTAATAAAAAATAAAATAAAACTCTCTCTTTTTCGGTTGAGAGGTTTTAGGGCCAAGTTTAGAAGCCCAAAAAAAATAAAAGTAGATCGTGGAGTTAGCTATTCACGCAAGAGGGAGAAAAAGTCACTCCTTATTCTCGCCCACGGCTACCCACAACGTGAGGGTGATTACCAAGGGATGCCTGTAGCCCGCAGAGTGCCGTTCTATCAAGAAGCGGGGTTCAAAGTGACGGTACTTGTTCCGGGGCCTGGGAGATCATCTAGCTCCATAGTTGACCAAACGGGAACTAAAATTTTTTCGGCGCCATTGAAAGAACTTGAAAAAGTGGCAAAAAGAGTGGGAGCTAGCCAATTAGTCGTCCATTCTCCAACACCTGACTTTTTTGTTGCCACTAAAAATCTCATGCTGGACCTACCCACCTCCGTATGGATCCATGGTTTTGAGGCACGAAATTGGCGTGAATTACAGTTTGATTTTAGCGATGAAGATATTGCTCTTAATGGTTTGAAGCTAGATATTATTAACGTCGAGAGACGTTGGGCCTTAGCTGAATTATTTAGCAATCCTGCAGTTAATAAAGTTTTCGTTTCTGAGTTCATGCGCTCTGTGGCTGAAGATTTTACAGGAACCACTATCAACAACGGGCAAGTTATTCATAACGTAATTGACACAAACGTTTTTCCCTTCATGCCGAAACCGGAGGCTATGAGGATGAGTGTTTGTTCGGTGAGAAGTTTCGCGAAAAGAAACTATGCAACGGATCTAATGGGTAAGGCAATTTTTGAGTTATCGAGGATGCCGTGGTTCTCTAAAATGCAGTTCCAAATTATCGGTGATGGTCATTTTTTCGATCTTGACACAAAGCTGATCTCTTCATTCCAAAATGTGAAAGTAACTAAAAAATTTGTTGGGCCTGGCGCACTAAAAACTGTTTTTGAAGAGTCTGGCATTGCCCTTATGCCAACTCGGTGGGATAGCCAAGGCATGCTGACTGGAGAAGCCATGGCATCTGGCCTAGTCCCAGTGGTGAATGGGGTGACCGCTATCCCGGAATTTATAAGTCCTACCGAAGGCAAATTGGCAAAAAGTGAAAGTTATTTAGAGTTAGCGGAGGGAATCGCAGATCTCGTGGAGAACCCGAAAGAGTTCCTTGAGATGTCACATGCGGCACATAATCGTGTTGTTGAGCAGTGTGGTCCAGCAGCCACAGTAGAAAAGGAAATTGAACTCTTTCGGCAAAGTGAATAAGCAATGGTTGATACGAAACACCGAGATTAAAGTGCGGCCAGTTCCTGTTGCGCCAAAGGGCGAATTTTAATCAAGCCGCCTCGTCAAGAAACCCCATCCCCAAGCTAAGTGCATGACAGCAAAAGTAGCTACGAGGGCGAGTTTTTCCTTTGGTTCGCTAAGTCCTCTTTCTTCGATCGAACCAGCGAGTAGAGCGACTAAATAGAGGGAGGGAATGAATAGGCTTAAGCGGTATTCAAAGAATAAACAAGGAACGGACCCCAAGAGTCCTAAAACCAGCCCGGGGGCCGCCAACTGGCGCAGACGAAGTGATTGAGGGTTTTGCAAAATAACTCGTCGTTTCCATGCCCCATACTGAAAATATTGCGAAGCTAATTTTTTCAAAGTATCCCGTGGCCAGTAGTCAACTTTAAGTTTCGGATCAAACCAGACGAGATACCCGGCCTGACGGAGTCGCCAATTCAATTCGTAGTCCTGGTTGCGTATCAACGACTCGTCATAACCTCCGACGGAGTCAAGGGCCGCTCGGGTAAAGGTGCCTAGGTATACCGTGTCGGTTGGGCCCTCCGTCCCGTGCCCGCGAAAGTTCGCCGGACCGGCACCAAAGGGCGAGCGCATGGCTAAAGCAATGATGCGTTGCGTGCCCTCGTCGCCCACCGGATGCTGTATACCGCCGACATTGCCCGCACCCGTACGCAACAAAGTAGAAACGGCTTGTTGCAGATATCCCGCAGGTAAAACCGACTGAGCATCAACCCGGGCCACGATATCTCCGCGGCTAGCGGCGATAGCGAGGTTGAGGGCAGTCGGGGTGCGACCCGTTGGATTGTCGACCACTTGCAAACGGTTTTCTTGCGCCGCCCAGCGTGCAAGCACTTCTTTGGTGTTGTCACTGCTTGGACCAACAGCCACCGTAACGTCTAGTTGCCCTGAGTATTCTTGAGCAAATATTGCTTCAAGACATGCCTCAATGACATTGGCGGCGTTTAACGCCGGGATGATCACCGAAAGCGACGGCAGGGGAGCGATGGTCATCGAGCCGAGCGGCGGAGCACCACCAACACCGTTTTGAGCCCAATTTGTAAATCAAGAATGGCCGACCAGTTCACGATGTATTGCAGGTCATGGCCCAATTTGTAAGAAGGATCCGTTTGATAATGGCCACGCACCTGCGCCAAACCGGTTAAGCCAGGCGGCACATCGTGGCGGCGTTCATAACCAGGTATTTCGGTTTCGAACTGGCCAACAAACTCCGGGCGTTCGGGCCGAGGGCCCACTAACGACATCTCGCCTTTCAGTACATTCCACAATTGGGGGAGCTCATCTAACCGGGACTTCCGCAACCACCCCATGCCCGCCAACACTCGAGGGTCGGCCTCTGTAGCTAACTGCGCCCCCGTAGTCGACTCCACTTCGTGGGCCATGGTGCGAAACTTCCACATGGCAAAAGGCCGGCCAAGGTAGCCCACTCGTTGCTGACGATAAAAAATACCTGTCCCGGCGCGAGCTCGTACATAGAGCGCAACCAAGAAAAACCCCAGTGCGGCCACCGGCATAGCCAGTAAAAGATACAACAAATCCAAAAGACGTTTGAGCCGCAGGGAATGCGACGGCACCGCATGGGCCCTTAAAGCCACAAACGGCATACCGGCTATTTGGCGGCTGCGTTGTAGACCCAACAAAGTGTCGGCGGGGGTTATGCGCTTGTAAACCCCAACCCGGCGGTGGCCAAGTTGGCCCAAAGGCTGCGGATAAATCTCATCCAGAGTTTCTCCACTCAACAACAGCACATCGGTGGCTTCTACTTGGTCAACCTCGTGTATCAAGTGGCCGCCCGGTGCAACTTGTCCTACCACCTCAATGTCTCCGCCGGCCTCTTCAATGTGGCGAGCCGCTAAGGCCCGATCCTCAGTTTGCCCCACCAAAAGAACCCGTGGATGCCCAAAACGTCGAGAGCGCACCGACCGAGACAGCCAACGATTAAAAGTAACCAACAGCGAAGCCGCCACCAAAAAAGACAACAAGTTTCCGCGAGGCATGAAATAACGCCCGGTAGTCAGGGCAAAGAAAGCAGATATCAGTACCGCAAAAAGAGTGAGCGCAGAAACCCGAGGCAGCCAGCCTGGCCGACCTAAGCGTTGCTCGTATTCGTAAAGGCCGCCGAAATAGTAAACCCCCAAATGGATAACCGTGGCCGCCCCAAAGCCCGCCAAATGGTAGTTGATGGAATAAGTGGGCCAAGCGGTACCAAAGCGCACGGTGATAATGAGGGCCATAAGGGCAAATAAACCAACCGCATCAAGGATCAACAGATAACGAAAGCCTAAAGAACGCAGCCAAGGCAAAGGCCAGCGCTCAATTTCAGGTTCAGCCGGCCGCGCCGGTACGGATTGAGTAGTCATGATGTAAAAGCTTGTACCCATAGCGTAACGCTCCGGTACCGAAGCGAGAGTTCATGCCCGGAGCGTCTAGAATCTGACCAATGAAGATCTACACCCGCAAAGGCGATGACGGCACCACTGGTTTGCTTTATGGCGGCCGGGTAGCCAAAGACAGCCCTCAACCGGTGGCCTACGGCGATGTTGATGAAACCCAAGCAGCATTGGGTTTGGCTCGGGCTGCTGCTGGCTCAGAATTAGCCGAAGTGTTGTTAAAACTTGAAGGCGACTTATGGCTAGTTATGGCCGAGTTGGCATGCCTTCCCGAGAAGTTGGACCGCCTTACCGAAGCCGGCACCCGCCCCACAGAAAAAGACGTAACACAGTTAGAGACCCTGATAGATCAAGCCACGACACGTTTTGACCCACCCACCGAATTTGTGGTGCCTGGCGAAAACGAAGTTTCTGCTCGTTTAGATTTTGCCCGCACGGTGACCCGCCGCGCCGAGCGTTCGGCTTTGGCCGTAGCCACCCCGGGCTCTCAAGTAGTGCCTTATCTCAATCGTTTGTCAGACTTATTGTGGGCCTTGGCTCGCGCTGAAGAAGGCACTTCGGTAACTGCCCAATCGCTCAATAACGAAGACTCCTAGGAGAAACCATGACCGTCTCATTTTCTGTCGCCCGCAAGGCCGCGGCCGCCACGCCTTTAGTGGCTTTTGGC
>ENA-OREN01004263-OREN01004263.1-marine-metagenome-genome-assembly--contig:-NODE-4263-length-12596-cov-3.776580_pt1 | contig 12596 bp, 15 predicted proteins | sample MGYA00248624_ERZ508555 | MGnify/ENA primary metagenome ERZ508555 (study PRJEB26222, sample SAMN06267773) | marine metagenome | isolation source: Saanich Inlet, British Columbia, Canada | place...
ATTAATGATATGACTTACATTAGCTTTAAACCAACAATAATAGGAATAGTAGTTTATATAATATCTATGACACAATTAAATGAAGTATTACAAGCATTATTAATAGTAGCTACATTGGTTTATACAGTAATTAAGATAATACAACTTTTAGATAAATTCGATAAAAAAAAATAAAATAAAATGATAAAATTATTAAGATTAATAGCAGACTGGTTACAAAAACAAAAGAATAAATTTAAAAAATGGTGGAATAAAATAATACAAAAACTATTGTTTAAAATTTAATTATATTTGTAGTATAAAAATTATAAGCTATGGCAAGTACGATATTCAACGGGACAAATTTATTATTAAAAGTAATTACTGATGGTGGAACATTAGCAACAATAGGACACACTACTTCGTGTTCTGTATCTTTTACAAACGATATGGCAGATGCCACTACAAAAGATTCTTCAGGATATTCTGAAGTTATTCCTGCAGTTAGAAGTGCAGAAATATCTTTTGATGGTTTAGTCGATTATACTGATACTGCAGGCGGTGATGAATTAGCAGGATATTTATTAGCTAGAACTAAAGTGGATTTCTCATTTGGAACTGCAGCTACAGGCGATACAGTATACACAGGTGAGGGATATATATCTTCAGCTGAAATAAGTGGTGCAATGGAAGAAGCTGTCACTTATAGTGGAACGATAACAGTTACAGGCGCTATTGTAACAAGTGTTAATTAACATATAACATTAAATATTTGATTTATTATGTGTAATTGCTATATTTGTTATTGTAAATAATTTTAAATGACAAAACAAAGAGGATATTACACACTAGAAATTGGTGGTAAAAAAAGAACACTTCATTTTAGTATGAACTTTTGGGCAAATTTTACAGATTTGCTTAATATATCATTAGCTGAAATTGGAGATGTTTTTTCTGATGGCATTTCAATAAAAGGTTTACGAACGTTAATTTATAGTGGCCTATTAGCTTATGACCAAGAGAATAAAAAAGAAATAGATTATGATGAGTTTGATATTGGTAATTGGTTGGAGGATATTGAAACAGCAGAAATCGAAAAAATCGTTGTTGCAATGACCGAATCTAAAATATTAGGTAATTCTTTAAACGGAGGTTTAGAAAGAAATCCTAAAGATTCAAAAAAAAAATAGCAGATAAACTTTCTTGGGATGATATAACTGATTTTTATATTGGTTATGTAGGTGTGAATCCAAATGAATTTTGGGGTAATACTTTTAAAGAAAATATCCTTGTTTCTGAATCATTTTTTATTAAAAACAATTTAGAGTGGGAACACACGCGTTTTGTTGCTTCAATGATACATAATGTCAATTGCTCAAAGAAAAGCCAAATGGTGAAGCCTGAGAACCTTATACAGCTGCCTCAAGATAAAGTCAAAAAATTAAAACCAAAAACAACGAAAGAAGAATTTGAAAGTTATGCCAAACTAGTTAATAGTAAGTTGAATAAAAAATAGTTATTTTTGTACTATGGCAGAATCAAATTTCCCCTTAAAAGTCAATTTAATAGGTAACGCAACATCACTAAATACTGCGTTAACTGGTGCATCTGCAAGATTACGACAATTTTCAGCTAAAGCAAAAGCATTAGGAAGTTCATTAACTACGAGTTTAACACTACCATTAGCATTAATTGGTGGTGCATCTATAAAAATGGCATTAGACTTTGACAAGTCAATGACCAAAATAAAAACATTAGTAGGTATAGCGAGTGATGAAGTAGATGCAATGGGTGGTGCGGTTAAAAGGTTAGCAGTTGATACAGGTGTTAATGCAAATGATGCTGCAGATGCATTATTCTTTATTACTTCAGCAGGTTTACGAGGTGCTGATGCTATGAAAGTTTTAGAAATGTCTGCCAAAGCAAGTGCAATTGGATTGGGTGAAGTTAAGACAGTAGCAGATGCAGTTACGAGTGCAGTAAATGCTTATGGTCAAGAAAACCTTAGTGCTGAAAGTGCAACAGATATTTTGACTGCTGCAGTTCGTGAAGGTAAATTAGAAGCAGATGCATTAGCACAATCAATGGGTAAAGTTCTTCCTACTGCATCTGCTTTAGGTGTGGAATTTCACGAAGTTGGTGCAGCAATGGCAGCGATGTCAAGAACAGGAACTGATGCAGCAATGGCATCAACATCATTAAACACTATTTTATCAAATATTTTATCACCTGTTAAACAAGCAAAAGATGAATTAGCAAAAATTGGCATAACATCAGATGACCTCCGTAAATCACTTGATGAAGATGGATTAATTCACGTTTTAACAATGCTTGCAACTGAATTTGAAGGTAATGTCGAAGCAACAAATGCGGTGTTTGGTAGTATGAGGTCACTAAGAGGTGTTTTAGATTTAACAGGTAAAAATCTAGGCACTACTGAACAAATATTTCAAAGATTAACAAATACAACTGGAACATTAAATACTGCAGTTACAGAATTAGAAGATGAGTTAAGTCATCAATTTAAAAAATCTTTAGAAGCAGTTAGAACTTCTTTTACAGAATTAGGTAAAACTTTAGCGATTACAATTTTACCTTTTATACAAAAATTTGCAGGATTTTTAACTACATTAATAAACAAGTTCAACAATTTAGATACTTCAACACAAAATACTATTTTAAGATTAGTCGCATTTACTGCAGCACTTGGCCCTCTTATATTAATTATTTCAGGTTTAGCATCAGCATTTTCTTTATTAGCAGCACCTGTTGTTTTAGTTTCAGCAGCAGTTATTGCGTTAATATTAGCTTTCGAACACGTACAAACTAATATAAAAATGGTTGGTTTACAAATTGCAAAATTTGCATCAAAAGCAGTTGTTCGTTTAGGCACAATTGGTAAAGCAATTAGAGCACTATTTAAAGGCGAAAATATTAATGAAGTTTTAGCCGATATGGATATTTTATTACAGGGTGTAGATGATAAGTTTGACTCAATGATTGAAGCATTAGACCCATTAGGTGAAAGTATTTTAGAAAAAATATCGTCTGCAGTTGGTAGTTTAATGGATGGATTTAAACAAGTAGGTGTTGGAATAGGTGGACAAATCGGTAAAGGCATAGATGAATCATTAACTAAATCTGTTGAAAAAACAATTCCAAAAGTATTAGGCAAAATAGGTGGGGGCTTTGGTACATTAAGTCATTTTATAGCATCATCAATGGGTGCGGTAATGACACATCTAGAAGAACAACAAGCTAAAGCAGCAGAAATAGCAAAAAAACAAGGCGATATAATTAATAATGCAATGGGTAATATTATAAGCCAAATAGGTAATTCATTATCTACTCTTTTTGCAGGCGGTAATGTTTCGGCTGAAAAATTTGCTGCAGGTGTATTAGGTATTTTAGGTGATTTAGCAATGCAAATTGGTACAATGGTTATACTAGCAAATAAAGCAGTAACTGAAATGTTAATTCCTGGTTTAGGGATGGCAGCAGGTTTTGCATTAATTGCAATAGGTGCAGCTATGAAAGGACTGTCTACAAGATTACAAAATGAGGGTGTGCCATTAGATGGTGCATTTGCTAAAGGTGGTATTATAAGCGGCCCAACAGTAGGATTATTAGGAGAATATTCAGGTGCAAGACACAATCCTGAAGTTGTAGCACCTTTAGATAAATTAAAAAGTATGATAAGTTCAAATGGTTCTCAAAACTTATCGGGTGAGTTTGTAGTAAGAGGACAAGATTTAGTTGTAGCATTACAAAGAGCAGAAAGAAACCGAAACAGATTTAAATAATGGCTTACGGAGTTAAATATGAACTTAATTTCTCTGATGTAAAAGGAAATCAAAGAAGTGTACAGATTCTTAAAAAAGATTACGTTGGTGATGTAAATTCAATTGTTGGTACTGATAACCCTGTTATTATTAAATATACCAATGATGATGATTTTTATAATCCAATTATTGGTTCTTCTTGTGTTTTAAATATTAAAACTACCGACACAATTTCGTATGATGAATTTATAAATTTTGATGAAAGAGAATATAAAATTAGAGTTAATATTGGCGTTGAAGATGAAGCAGCAGATATTAATTCACCACTTTGGCAACTTGCAGACACAAATTGGGAAGCAACAGATTATAATTGGGCAGTAGGAACAGTCTTTCAAGTTTATTGGGAAGGGTTTTTAGTTGCAGATACTTTTACAGAAGTAATACAAGCAAAGCCTTATGATATAAGTTTACGAGCAATTGATAATTTAGGAACTCTTGATTCATTTTTAATACCTGATGGAAATATAAATACAAATGCAGATGGTTCAATTAAAACTGCAGCAGGTGAACAAACTTTATTAGATTCTGCTTTTTATTATATACATAAAATATTAGCATTTACAGGTCTTAATTTTGATATATATATTCAAAATAATATTAGAAAAGTAAACCCATCTACAGGTAGTGTTGAAACTGAAAATAATAATTTATTTCAAGATATATTAATTAATGAGTTTGCTCTGCAAGAAAACTTTTCAAAATTATCATCTAAAGTAGTTTTAGAAAACATATTAAGATTAACAAATTCAAGAATATATCAGGCTAATGCAAGTTGGTATATTGTTTCAAATAGTAATTATTATGATTCAGCAATTTCAGGTACTTTAACAAGTACTGAAGATGCTTCAGGAGATTCTACTGGTGAAAGTCAAGATGACACAGTATTTAATCCAACAGTCACAACACTTTCAATTGGTACACCAACATCCACGAGTGGAATTTTACGTGGTTTAATTATTAGTGATAGAGGTTTAACAATTATAGAAAGAGGATTTTATTTTGGTACTAATCCAATTATATTAGCAAACCCTAAAATAGTTTCAACCGATTCGTCAACAACTTTTACTTCAACACAAACATCTTTAACAACTGGCGAAACGTATTACATAATGGCTTATGCTAAAAATAACGCAACAACAGAAGGAACAGGTGGAGTTATAGAATATGTACCTGGTGGTGTAACACCTGAACCTGAACCAGACCCAATATCACCTACATTAACATCAATACAACCAAACGGTTACAATGTAACAAATACTTCAATTCCTTGTGCAGGTCAAGTAGATAATGTAGGAACAAGTAATGTAACTGAATATGGTTTTTATTTTGGTACCAATGCAAACGCTTATAATCAAAGTCCAAATGTTAGGTATGTTGTAGCGACAGGTCAAAATTTATCTACTGCTTTTGGTTTTGTTACAGACACATCAGGCGCTCCTTTTAATTTAACTTTAACTGCAGGAATTGCATATTATATTACACCATTTGCAAAAAACAGCACAGGTGAGGGAGTTGGAACGACAAGAACACAATACACTTGGAATGCTTGGGAGTTAAGAAAACAATTAGATTCATCAAAACAATATGTTCCATATACAAGTGATTCTCGAACAGATAATGTTTATATTTCAACTTCATCAAGTGCAGCTGAATGTTATACAATAATGATTGGTGCTTATAGAGCAAGTTTAGCAGGTTTGCCAACAATTTCAGGTGCTTGTCAAGATGATACAACTGAACCAACACCATCTGTAGAAGAAACTTGTGTTAAAATTTTATTATATAGAAGTAATACGGCAAAAGATTTATGTTGTGAAACACCAACATCTAGAGACGCATATATAAATGGTACTGATTTTTATAGTAACACAGGTACAACTAAAGTTTACATTAATAATGATTGTAGCACACTTTTAACAAGCAATCAATATTTATCAAGCGATTTAGTTGATTACAGATATTGGAATGGAACTAATTTAGAAAATACAATAGGGTGTAATTCTACAAGTGCAGATAAATGTGAAACAGACGTAGTAACACCGTCAGCATTTGTTGTAAAAAATGAAATCACAAATGAAGAAGATTTTGTTGTATATAATTCAACATTCTCTATTGAAGAAAGGGTTACAATTTCAGGTGATGCTCAAAATAAATGTTGGACTATAATACAAGAATATCCTGCATCAGCAAATCCAACAAGAACAATAACTGCAAGTTGTAATACTCCTAAACCTGTAGAAAGTGAATCTTGTCCTACAATGACATTTTTTGCAAGATATTTAAAATGTAATGATGATAGAATAGAAATAATTGGAAATAATACTGAAAACTTTCCAAACTACATTAAACAAATAAGCACAGGTGATTGTTGGTCATTAATTGATAGAACAAGTCAAACACAAAATGATGATAATTTCAATTTAGGTTGTACACCGACTTCTAAATTTCAAATAGATTTTTTAAGTTGTGATGATTGTTTAGGTGTATCTACAACTACACAAGTGCCACCACCACCATCTACTACAACACAACCATCTATATTTTATAGATTGTATCAAAGTTTACTAACCAATTGTTCAGATGATGATGTTATTTTACAAGTATCTAATTCAACAAATAGTTTTCCTACTGTAATAACAAATGGAACTGATTGTTATAAATCTTTATCAGATGGCGGAAATGGAGCAGATGGTGATGTAGATAATTATATATCTTTTAACACCGGTAATTTAGCAACTGACTGTGCTGCTTGTAATACATATTTAAGTACGACAACTACACAAGCACCAACTACAACTCAAGCACCTTGTACTGCAATACAGGCAAATGTTACAACGAGTGCATTAAATGCTTGTTGTGGTGGAAAAGCAGTAGAAATATATATTAATTCAACTTCATTATCGACTACTACTGTAGTTTACACAAATTCAGATTGTACTACTATACTTGGAGCAGGTAATTTCATAAAACACAGTAACGAGGGTTTATTCTTTTGGAACGGAAATACATTGTCAAGTCAAACTTGTCCAGGTTGTTCAGAAGCTGCAATACAATAAATGAGATATATTTGTTGCCAACCATCTAATATTTATTATTCTTGGCAAGTAGATACTATGATTTATAGTTTTGTAAATAATGGTATAAATCAAGAAGAAATAGATATTGTTTTTTCTATAAAATCTTTAGAGGATAATCCTTGTCTTTATTTATTAGATAAATACCCAAATGTTAATTTTTATTTTTATCCTGATACAAGAAAAAGTATTAAATATATTTCAAGTATAAGACCATACACATTAAAAAAACATTTTTATAAATACCCTGATTTGTATAAAGGAACTTTTATGTATCACGATTGTGATATAGCTTTAACAAAACCATTAGAAATAGATAATTATTTATGTGGGTGCGACCAAACTTGTTATTTAAGCGACACAATTAGTTATATAGGACACAATTATATATTATCAAAAGGTCAAGATGTTTTAGATTTAATGTGTAGTGTAGTAAATATTGATAAAGAAATTATAAAACAAAATGAAGAAAATTCAGGTGGTGCTCAATATGTTTTAAAAAATATAGATTATACTTTTTGGGAAGAAGTTGAAATTGATTGCGAGAATTTATTTTATGAAGTTGTTAGGCTAAATACTAAAAAAGTTGCAGAAGATGACAGGCATCACCCTTTGCAAATATGGTGTGCTGATATGTGGGCAGTACTTTGGAATTTATGGAAAAGAGATAGAAAGACAAAAATTATAAAAGAATTAAATTTTACTTGGGCTACAGAACCAATTGTTAAATGGGGTGAAAATTCTATATTTCATAATGCAGGTATTAACAACAATAAAGACAAAGCATTTTATAAAGCGAACTATATAAATAAAATTCCACCTAATGATTTAGATATAAATCCAACTTTGGCTTCCTTTAAATATTATGAACTTGTAAAACAAATATTGTAAATTTGTAATATGGGTACAATTAGAACAGAGCAGACAAGATTACTACAAGATAATGGTACAGAGAATATTGAATTTTTTGTTTATGATAAAGATGGTGTTGCTAAAACAACACTCAATCAAACTAAAGATGTATTAAAACAAATACCAAGTAATCTATCACCAATTAATTCAAATCTATCAGTTGAGTATTTAAGACCTTTAAGAGATGCAATAAAAACAACAACATCAGAAGATACACAATTATTAAATAAAAATCCAAATTTTAGATATAGCACTTTTAATTGGGATATAAATACAGTTAGCGGTGAAGTAATGGCCTCTATTGGAATGCCAAGTCAGTTTGCAGTTAATACAAATCCAATAACTGGAATTTATTGTTTAATTCAAAATGGTGTACCTCCTGCATATAATAATTTGAACCCACAAGAAAAAACTAATTATATGATAAAAAATATTTTACTTGACACACCTATTATTAGTGGTCAAAGTATTGATGTTAGTTATAATTATTATTTACATACTGGTTTAATAATTTATTTATTTAATACATTACAATATATGTCTGTTGGTTTAGATTCAACAGGCAATGGTTCGATTAACAAAATGTATAATTTTGAAGAAAGTAAATTTGAAACAGGAACTTTTACAGAAAGTAAATTTTTTCAAAAAATTGATATTACACAATATGATTCTTGGAATTTATATTCTACGGAAATTAAATGTAATTTAACTGAAGATGAAACAAACCCACATATCGAAGTAAAATTGTTTAAACTTACACAGGGTCAAAGTTTAACACAACCTTTAATGTTTTATGATGGGTTTGCCATTACACAAAAAAATTCAGCAAAAAAAAGACAACATACAAAAAGAAAAGGAGCAATATTTACATTTATTGATGGTAATATAACTGTAGCAAATGATAATATTACCGGTGAATATAAACAAGAAGAAACAATGCTTTCAAATGAAATTAATTTACAAAACACTAATTCAATATTTGGAACATTTGCCAGAAAAGACAGGCCATTGTCACTACAACAAAACACTTTAGATAAATGTATATTACAAGAGTTTATAAATGATTATAGAACGCCTATAAAAAGATATGAAGGAGAATTTTATAAAGATGATTCTGATGTAGTACCAATTTATTTTTATCACAAACTTTGGGTAAATTTTGGCACCGCAGTTTTACAAGAGCCTGTTAGTTGCATTATAGATAGTTTAGAATATAATGTCAAACAAAATACATATAATATTATAATGCACATACCTAATGCAGATGATGATATTATAAGTTATGATACCTATAAATTAAGTTAAATATTTTTTTTATTTAAAAATAAATTTTATATTTGTATATATGTTACTTAAAGAAATTTTAGAGGGTTGGGGTAATTGGGCAAGATTACAATTTAAAACATTAGACCAAGAAATCGTACACTTATCTAAAACAAGATTATTAAAATGTGATGTTTGTGAAATTCGTTCAGGCCATATTTGTAATCCAAATAAAAGTGGTGTGCATCTAATAACTAAAGAAATAAAAAATGGTTGTGGTTGTGCTATACCACCAAAGACATTGGCACCAAGTGCAAAGTGTCCTTTAGGTAAATGGTAAATCAATATATATGAATAAATTTAGAATAGATTTTATAACAAGTTTAGAAAAATTAAAACTTCAAAAAACTTTTGTAGCTAGTAAATTAGATATGACTATGCCTACATTAAATAGTAAGGTGTTAAATCCTGAAAAATTAACTTTAAAAGATTTAAGTAAATTATTAGAGTTAGGATTTCAAATTGACATAATTAATATATTAAAAGAAATAAAAGAAAAAGAAAATGGAAAAAACAACAAAAGCAGCAAGATTGAAAAGTTTGTGGAACAAATATCAACTTCTTGAAGAAGATGGTTTTAAACTACCAAGAGGTGGTAAAGTAATACCAATAATTACTAGAACAGGTATAGATAAAATTCAAGCAACTGAAAAAATAAAAATACAGTTTAGTGAAATTGAATATCAACCTGGAATTTCTGCAGCAGTTAAAGCAACTGCAACTTTAGGTGACAATTATGTTGAATCTTATGGTGAGGCAAATAATAAGAATAATAAAAATCCTTATCCATTAGCTATGGCAGAAAAGAGGGCAATGTCCCGAGTCGTACTTAAACTAACTGGCTTTTATGAGTTGGGAGTTTTTGGTGAAGATGAAAGTGATACTTTCAAAAAAGAAGAAACTAAAGAAGTTTCAAGTTATAATATTAAAAGTTAAAATTATATGGAATTAAAAGGAACAATTAAATTAATTGGTGATGTACAAAATTTTAAAGATACATTTACTAAAAAGTCAATAGTAATAACTACTGATGAAAAATATTCCAATGATATTGAGATTGAGTTTATTAAAGATAGAATTGAACTAATTAACAATCTGAATGTCGGAGATTATATTACAGTAGGAATTAACATTAATGGTAGAGGTTGGGAAAATCCTGAAACTAAAATAACAAAATATTTTACATCTATTATTGGTTGGAAAGTTGATGTCGGTGAAAAAGAAACCGTATCAATTCCAGTTGGACAAGAAACTGGCGATGATTTACCATTCTAACACAAGGGGTGCTTCGGCACCCTTTTTTAATATAAATAATTATGACACAAGGAGAAAAACAGAATTTAGAATTTAAAGATATTATGATTAAAGCATTACAAGATGAACTTGAAAAAAAAGATTTAATTATAACAGGAAAGAATTTAATTATAAAACGATATAAAGAATTAACTAAAAATAAATTTAATAAAGATGGAAATGAAAATAGAGAAACTAGAGTGTGTTAATGATAACATTAAAGATTATCATTCAAAAGATTGTATTTCAGCAAGTGGCTTAAAATTAATATATAAAAGGTCAATATTTCATTATTTAAACAAAGAGTTTAAAAAAACATCTGCTATGGATTTAGGTAATGCAGCACATATATTATTATACGAAGGATTAGAAAAATTTGGTGAAGAATATTTTGTTTTGCCAAAATTAGATATGAGGAAAAAAGATGATAAAGAACTAAAAAAAGATTTAGAATTTAGAAATAAAGGAAAAGAAAGTATATCTAATGACCAGTATAAAATACTAATGAACTTATATACTAATTTAGATAATAATAAAGATGCTTTATTTTTTACAAAAGGTAAATATGAAATTAGTCATTATGGTACTTATGAAGGAATACCTGTTCGTGTAAGACCTGATTGTATGGGTGAGGATTGGATTAGTGATATTAAAACCTGTCAAGATAGTTCGCCAAGAGAATTTAAAAATACTATTTGGAAATTTTCATATATGGTGCAAGCAGTTTTTTATTGTGATATGCTTGGTTATGACCCTAAAAAGTTTAGATTTATTGCTTGTGAAACAAATGCACCTTATACTGTACAGCATTATGCATTAAGTGAAGATATGATTAAAGTTGGTCGTGATGGTTGGAAAAAAGCATTTCATTATTGGAAACAATATGTTCAAGAAAATAAAATTACATATTTTGAAGGCTACGTCAAAACTTTAGATAATGCTATAATTATATGAAAGATATTGAAAGAATTAAAACAATATGCGATAATTATTTTAATATAGACATATCAGTTAAAACTAGGGCGAGAGAATATGCAGATGCTCGTAAAATGTATTATAAATTATCTAGGGATTTATTAAGAAAACCAGTAAAAAAAATCGCTAGTATTGTTAATGTAGACCACTCAACTGTTATTGTTGGTTCACAAAGGTTAGATGAATTAATTAGTATAGATAAAGATATTGAAGAAAATTATTTAACTTTAAGGGATAAGTGTCTAAATGATGGTGCGATTTTTAATATACATACTACAGATATAAATAATATGTCAAACCCTTATTTAAAATATTTAGGTAAAGAGGATATTTTACAACATAGTGTTATGGAATATATGAAAAATAAATATTCTGATGTGTATTGCATACACGTACCAAATGAAGGTAAAAGAACACCATTTATGCAATTCAAATTTAAATATTTAGGTGGCCAAAGAGGCATTCCTGACATTTTAATATTTAAACAAAATAAGAAAGGAAAGTGTGGTTTAGCGATAGAATTAAAAGTAGGTTATAATAAACCTACAGAAAATCAATTTAATGCATTAGAAAGTTTGAAAAAAGCAAACTGGGAATGTCATTGGCTAAATGATTATGAAAAAACTATTCAAATAATAGATGAATATTTTAAATAATTATTATGCAAAAAAAGATGCTTTTTTGGAATGAAAAAAGACAACGATTGAAATATACAAATAACACTAAATTATTAGAAAGTGATTTTGAATATGTCGGAAAATTAACTTCAGCAGAATTTGATATATTAATAGAATCAATGTTTATTGTTTATGAAGATGATTATATTTCGTTTGAAGATATAGTTATTATGTACTCAAAATTAATTAGTTTTATATGTGAATTAAAAAGAATAACGAATGAAGAATTATGAAAAGAACATATTATGCAGTAATACCTGCGTATGTTAGATATGATAAAGATTTAACACCGAATGCTAAACTTATGTTTGGCGAATTAACCGCACTAAGTAATGATAAAGGTTATTGTTATGCTTCTAACAAATACTTTTCGGAACTTTATCAAGTGTCTACTGTTTCAATTTCCAAATGGATTAATCAATTAAAAGAGAAAAAATATATTAAAGTAACTTTTACATATAAAAATAATTCTAAAGAAATAGAATCTAGAAACATCTATATAAGTAATGTTAAAGAGGTAT
>ENA-OREN01004265-OREN01004265.1-marine-metagenome-genome-assembly--contig:-NODE-4265-length-12594-cov-4.695294_pt1 | contig 12594 bp, 10 predicted proteins | sample MGYA00248624_ERZ508555 | MGnify/ENA primary metagenome ERZ508555 (study PRJEB26222, sample SAMN06267773) | marine metagenome | isolation source: Saanich Inlet, British Columbia, Canada | place...
TCGAAGGTAAAAAGCTCGCCGGAGTGATCGCTGAATCTAAAACTGGCCCTGAGCTTACTGTTGGAGATGGCGCGATTGGATCGGGTTCATCTGAAGCTAGCGTCGATCGAATCACGGCTGTGATCGGAATTGGTATGAACATAAATTTCGACCCAGAATCGTCAACCGGGATGGCTCCCAATTCCACGAGTCTAGCAAGTGAACTTGGACGACAGCTCGATCGACGCGAAGTTTTCGAAATGCTCATGCAATCTCTCGATAATCACTACAGTGCCATCACTGCAGGCGGCACGGTACTTCCGGAATGGCGAGAGCGACTAACGACTCTAGGTAAGCAAGTGACCGTAGTTAGCGGAAAGACGGGCGGTTCGTCAGAAGAACTGAGTGGAATCGCCCACGATGTTGATTCAGCCGGACGTTTGATCGTGCGAGACGAGAGTGGTCGAGACTGGCCAGTGGCGGCCGGTGAAGTAACTGTGAAGGACATCAGTTAGCGATATGAGTTCGACGAACGTTCTTAGATATTCAGGTGTTGTTTTGTGGAAGGTCGATCTCGTGTTGTTGCAACGACGATCGTTGCAGGCAGAGTCGATGCCAGGCGGTTGGGGAGTCTTTGGCGGGCACATCGAAGGCGATGAATCTCCGATTCAAACCGCTGTGCGTGAGATCGAGGAAGAATTGATGATTCGACTAGACCCAAACAACCTAAAAGAGCTTGGGGTGATTGAGATTCAGAGAACTATTTCGACTTATGTCACCCACTACTACTCTTCAGAGCTGCCGGTGCAGTTGTCAGATCTTTCGCTGCGCGAAGGTATCGGTATGGCCCTTTGGGCGAAAAAAGAAGTTCCATTGCTGCATTTGGCATATGAAGATCTAACGGCGGTGATGAGACATTTCGAATGAATGCTTCCCGTATCACCGTTCGACTTCAGCCTCGTGCATCTCGTGACGAAATTCTGGGGCTGAACGATGACGACGCGCTACGCGTGCGCGTGAAGGCGCCACCTATCGACGGTGCTGCAAATGAGGCGCTAGTGAAGCTTCTCGCCAAGGCGCTAGGTGTTCGTAAAGGTAGCGTCAGACTGGTTTCGGGCGCGACGGCACGGAACAAGATCATCGAAGTTGAAGGGCTAACGGCTGGCGAGCTTAAAACCCGCTTGACTGACCCGTAAGCTGACTGGAAATTGTGAACAACACGAGTATGACGATCATAGGGCTAATGTCGATCATACCGATTCGAGGAATGATTCGAGAAGCCGGAACCATCACTGGATCAGTGATCTGATACAACAGTTGAACTATCGGGTGGTTTCGAGCGTCGGGGAACCAAGATGTCAGTGCGCGCGCAACGATCAGGTATCCGAAGATACGCAGAAGCCAACCGATGTAGGCTAGAAATTCCTCACTCATTTGCCACTCGCCAGTTCTTCACCGCGTTCGTAAGCCGAACGAACAGCTTCGGCGACAATCGCCCTAAAGCCACCGTTTTCGAGAGCCGCTAAGCCTGCAGCCGTCGTGCCGCCCGGCGAGGTCACCATATTGCGCAGTTCTGCCGGGTGCTTGCCCGATTCGCGTTGAAGGGCAGCACTACCAAGCACCGTTTGGGAAGCTAAATGCTGTGCCACGTGAACGGGGAGTCCAAGTTCAACACCGGCATCAGAAAGAGCTTCGATCATCACGAAAACGTAACCGGGGCCACTTCCGCTTAGCGCGGTAGCGATATCGATATTCTTTTCGTCGCTGAACTTCAGCTCATCGCCGATAGCGTTGAGCATACTTGCAACAAAATCGAGAGTTGTCTGGTCAACGTCATCCGAAGCATGCCATGCCGAGATTCCCTTACTAATCTGAGCAGGTGTGTTCGGCATGACTCGAATGAGCTTGGTGTGACCGAGCTTCAACCCGATCGAATGCATCTTCACACCTGCCATGATCGAGAGGATAGTTTGCTGCGAGTTCAGCACGCCTTTGAGTTCAGCCGCAACCGAATCGAGCTGCTGAGGTTTCACGGCAAGAACGATGATATCCGCGCCCGAAATGGCTTCCTTGTTACTCGCAGTCGCCTCGACGCCCAAGTCCTCGACCAACGACGTACGTCGAGCCTCGAAGGGCTCGCCGACGATTATGCTGGCATCAAGCTCAGCATCTCTAACTCCGGAGATGATGGCCTGTGCCATTACTCCGCCACCTATGAATGCAATTCGCATATTCGAAATTTTTCTCTTGCTCTCAGTTCGTTTCCCTAAACGCTGGGGTTCTACGACCTGAGTTCCGATTATACGTACGACTCTGCGGGGATAACCCACGAAGTTCGTACTGACTTTTAGTGTCTCGCCAATCCAGCCGTTATGTTGAGAGGCCTTTTTTCGACGTAAGTGAGGCGCCCAACTTCAGTGCCTCGATCATGCTGACTTCGTTAGCAATGCCCATTCCAGCGATGTCGAACGCAGTCCCATGATCGACTGAAGTTCGAAGGAACGGTAGCCCAAGATTCACGGTGACCGACTCTTCAACGCCATAAACCTTTATAGGGATGTGACCTTGGTCGTGGTACATCACGACAACAACGTCGTACTTGCCCGCTGAAGCGTTGTTGAACACGGTATCGGCGGGATGCGGTCCGCTGGCATCGATTCCTTCCGCTATCGCCTGAGCGACAGCTGGAGCGATCTCGTCAGCTTCCTCGCTGCCGATAAGTCCGTTATCCGACGCGTGAGGATTCAAAGCAGCGATAGCGATTCGAGGATTATCGAATCCCCACTCTTTAAACATCTTTTGAGTAAGGCGAGTCGCCGTCATGATGTTCTCGGTGGTTACGTACTTCACCGCATCGCCTAACGATTTGTGAGTAGATAGGTGCATGCATCGCATTGGGCCACTAACGAGCATTGTCGCAACGTAACTCGATCCCGTTAGCCGCTTGAACACTTCCATGTGCCCTGTGTCTTTACTGCCACCGATGAACCACGACTCTTTGTTGACGGGAGCAGTGACCATGCCTTCAACATCGGCCGCTATGCACATCTTTGCTGCCTCTTCCACCCACAGGTGACTTGCAGCCCCGGAACCGGCGTCGTGTTTGCCTACAGGGAACTCGATGTCTTTCCAGTCGCCAGGGGAGATGACTTCGATTGTTCCGGCTTCGCACTTGGCGTCGGCTGCTGTGTCGACTCCAACAACGGTGTCTGTCGATTTGATCGTATCGAGTGCTTTTTGCACAACTCCAACGGTTCCGACGAGTACGGGTCGCATGATGGCGTACATCGATCGGTCTTGGAGTGCTTTGACGACTACTTCGGGTCCGATCCCTGAAGGATCGCCAATGGTCACTGCGAGAAGAGGTTTTTCTGTCATGGGTGGGTGGAGGATTTCTTCGCTTATTAGGGATTAGGTTGCAGGGTAGTTAGGGTACAGCGAATGATTCGGCTTAGCTTAATTGTCATTGCCACGTCGTGCCTCCTAGCAATAACAAAAATGGCCACGGAATGCCGCCGAGGGGTCTGGGGAGGGGTGTTCGCCTGTGGTCACAATCGAGTCTTTTGCCGAACATCGCGTCCCCCCGCTAGATCCCTCCTTCGTCGGGATGTCGAATTGTTCGCGCTGTCGAAACGCAAACAAAAAAATGGCCGATCAGATTGCTCCGGTCGGCCATTTTTAAGATTCTTACTAAGTACCTAGCACTTGCTATAGCCGCACGAGAAGCACTTCAAGCAGCCTTCAACATGCGCAACTGTGGATGAGCATTCAGGGCAAAGCTCGCCTGTCATCGCACCAACTGGAACGGCAACCTTTTGCTCCTGTCCCATCATTGGAACCGCATGAGCTGTTGGCAAGCCAATCTCGACTGGTGAAGGGCGGTTGAACATTCCTGCCTGACTCGACTCTGCTTCGCCGAGTTGCTCCTGAGTAGGCATAGCGGAGGCTTCATTGTTGATACGGTCGAGCACAGATGCAATAGCGTCTGGAACCGATCGAATCATTTCACCTTCGTCCCATGCAGGAACATCGGTGATGCCACGAAGCTGTTCTGATACATCGACAGGGTCGATACCTGATCGAAGTGAAAGTGAAGCCATGCGCGAAACGGCTTCTGCCATCGCAGCATCGTTACCGCCGGCTTTGCCGTGGGTAGCGAACACTTCGAACGGGCGGTTGTCGCTAGACATGTTGACCGTGACGAACAGGTTTCCACGACCTGTACGTACCCGACGTGTAATTCCGTTGAGCATTGCAGGTCGCTCTGCTGGAGTGATGTACTGCGGAATGCCCTGAGATTCGAATACTGAGGCAGCCGGTTCTGACTGCTGACTTTCGGTTGTGCCAGTAGTTAGAACTTCCTTCTCACGAGAACCAGCTCGGTAGACAGTGATTCCCTTGCAGTGCGTCTCCCACGCAAGCAAGTAAGCATCTTCAACGTCTTCAACAGTTGCTTCGTTAGGGAAGTTGACTGTCTTGGAAATTCCAGCGTCGGTAGCTTCTTGGAAAGCAGCCTGCATCATCACGTGGTCACGAGGCGAAATGTCGGATGCAACGTGGAACAGTCGCTTGATGTCATCTGGGACATCGTCACGATCCTGCAGCGAGCCACCATCGGAAAGGTGCTCCAAGAGGTCTTCGCTGAAGAACCCTCGTTCCTTCGAAATTCGTTCGAAGTTCTTGTCGACATAGAACAGAGTCTTGCCTTCAAGGATGTTCTGCTTTCGGAACGCCAATGCGAATATTGGCTCGATACCACTGGATGCGTTTGCGATCATCGAGATTGTTCCAGTAGGTGCAACTGTTAGTCGGCAGGCGTTGCGGTAAGGCTTGTCGCCACGCTTCGCAGCTTCTGAATCATGCCACGCAGGGAACGCTCCGCGCTCTTCAGCCATTGCCATCGACTCTTGGTCGGCATTGTCACGAATGAACGCCATCAGCTTGCGACCAAGCTCAACAGCTTCTTCGGTGTCATAAGGAATACCGAGTTGAACAAGCATATCGGCGAATCCCATTAGGCCAAGACCGAGCTTGCGAGTCGACTGCGTCATCGTTTCGATCGCCTCGACTGCGTACTTGTTGGCGTCGATAACATTATCGAGCATGCGAGTTGCAGTTCGAACGGTTTCACCGAGTCGATCCCAATTTAGGTCGGTCATACCGGATTCGTCAGATTCTAGGAATTTCGCAACGTCGATAGAACCGAGGTTACAAGATTCGTTCGGAAGAAGCGGCTGCTCGCCACATGGGTTGGTTGCAGTGATTCGTCCGAGGTGAAGAACTGGGCTGTTCCGGTTTACTTCGTCTAGGAAGATCATTCCTGGCTCACCGTTTCTCCACGCACCGTATACGATCTTGCTGAAGACCTCACGAGCGTTGAGTCGGTCGACTTCAACCATTCCACTATCGAGATCTGAGGGGTCTTGCAACGCACGCAATGCGAACGTTGTGTCGTCCTTTACAGCCTGCATGAACTCGTCGGATGCGCCGACAGAGATGTTGAAGTTGTGGATTTCGCCTTCAACCTGCTTGCAGTCGATGAATTCGAGAATATCGGGGTGGTGAACATCCATCACCGCCATGTTCGCACCGTCTCGCTTGCCGCCCTGAGTTACCAGAGTCGAAACCGAAGAAAGGTGTCGTAGAACCTGAATAGGTCCACATGCCTTACCGTGGGTAGTTGCGATGCCTGCACCGGTAGGGCGTAGTTCTGAAAGTGCGAATCCGGTTCCTCCACCGAACTTTTGAACCATTGCAGCATCGTGAGCGGCGCCCATTATGCCTACCATGCTGTCGGTGAGCGGAAGCACAAAACATGCTGAAAGAGTTCCTGCGCCTGTGCCAGCGTTCATCATCGTTGGCGAGTTAGGCAGGTATTCGAGACTTGCCATCATCTGGAAGAAACTCTCTTCAATAGCAGCGACTTCGTCGGGAGTCTTTTCGTACTTGAACTCTGGCGCTGCGAGAGCCTTAGCGACACGGCGGAACATCTCTTGCGGGTCTTCGATAATGTCCCCGGCATCGTTCTTTTGCAAATAGCGTTTATCCAGAACCACACGTGCGTTGTCTGATATCACGGCTGGTGTGAAATCTTCTGTTGGGGTAGTGCTGTTCGTGCTCATGTGTGTGTCCTGCGTTGTTGTCATCGATCTTCTTTTCGTGCGTTTTAGTGGTTTTGTATTAGTCGCCAGCCCTGACAGTCTTGCTGTAACAGCTGCCGATGTACCCGGAGTGTTAGATAGTGGGATTAGCTATGTCTTACACTCCGGCGGCGACCTCTTTGAGCCAGCCGGGGGACGTCATCGTCTATCAGCCGTAATTGGCTTTTTGACCCCGTACCTCCGGGTTCAGGATCGGTCAGTGCCTTTACCTCTTTAGTAAAGGAATCGACGTCTTGAAAATCTCGATATACCGAGGCGAACCTGATGTAGGCCACTCGATCGAGAACTTTTAGACGCTCTACACACATTTCTCCAAGAACTCTCGTTTCTACTTCAGCTTTCGAGAGTTTGTGCAACTCGTTTTCTATATCGACAACCATCTTCGAAATGGCGCCGACCTCCAAGGGTCTTTTGGCACAAGCTGTCTGTAACGACCGTTCCAGCTTGTCGGGCGAGAACGCTTCACGGCGGCCATCCCGCTTCGCGATCATCAACGGCAATGAGTGCACACGTTCATAGGTGGTGAACCGCAGTTCGCACCTTATGCACTCACGCCTACGTCGCACGCCATCGGGCGCTTCACGCGAGTCTATTACGCGTGATTCGTTGTTTCCGCAGAAGGGACACTGCATTGCCTGAAACGTGCCTTGCTAAGTAGTTCCGAAGAGCCGCGATGGTCTAGTTCCGTATGGCTGAAATCTTGCGATGAAAAGCCAGTTGACGGAGCAGGGCGTAAAACGATTTGTTGAACATACCACCTTGCGGCTGCGGACACAGCCAAACCCCACATTTAGTGGTGTGTAATGCACCCTACCACTAGACATAGAGGTACTGTCAATCCTCGGTGTCAGCAGGATCTGGTCACTTCTACTGAAATATCGGTCGGCGCAACTGCCATAATTGATTCGATTCGATTGTGATATATCGCACGAAGTAAGCGACGTTTTTCGTCGCTACCGTAGGGTTGCAGTTCAAGAAATCCATTTCCCTGTTTGTTGGGAATTGCGCAACATGTCACGTACCGACTCCACTAACAATGGCGACGTAACATCTGATGTGGACTCGAGATCGATCAATGATTTCTCAACAATGATCGGTAATCGCACATCCAGCGCGAGTAGCAAAATAGCATTAGCAGGGCATGACGGAATGAAGAACGCTTGGGCAATTAGAATCGCCACCGATGAAGTATTAGAGACTTCTGTGCAGCTTGGTGTGGAAAATATTATTTTCTACGGCGGACCAGGCGTTGATTTGCTTCCGGCAAGCGACGTACCGCATGGCAAAGACCGGAACACATACGAACATTACGTGGCGTTGCGAGAGCGAGTCGAATCGTACGGACTCACCATTGCTGGCTGCGAAAACGGTTTCATTTCAAACCCTAGGTTCTACGATATTGCCTTTGGCGGCCCGAAGCGTGATGAACTTATAGATCTAGTGGCTGCTGAAATTACCGATATGGGCCGAGCTGGAATCCCAATTCTTGCTTACAACTGGATGCCGAACTCGGTTTGGCGTTCGAGCGGAACCCGGATTCGCGGTGGTACCGACGTTACGGCATGGGATAACGCTGCTCGCGATCAAAGTTCGATAATGTATATCTCAGACGAAACTCAGGCGCTTCTCGCTGAATACGATTCTTCGGCAGAAAACATGTGGGAGTGTCTCGAATACTGGATCAAGACGATTACGCCTGTCGCTGAATCGGCTGGTATTCGACTTGGTATTCACCCTGATGATCCGCCTGTACCGGAGTTGGGCGGCGTAGCACGCCTACTTGGCAGCTTTGACGCTTGCAAGCGACTCACTTCGATTGTCGATAGTCCACACAACGGAATCGAGTTCTGTCAGGGGACCTTCTCCGAGATGGAAGATGCTAGGAACGGTGGCATCTACGACATGATCAAGTACTTTGCCGAGCGCGACAAAGTGCTGTACGTCCACTTCCGAAACGTGTCTTCGACCTTGCCATCTTTCAATGAAGAGTTCATCAACACCGGCTATGTCGATATGAAACGGGCGATGGAAACCTACGCTGCGGCCGGATACGAAGGCGTGTTTATGGACGATCACTGCCCAGAGATCATTGGCGATACGGCGTTCCCAGGTAATTGGGGCGGCTACCGCTCACGGATCTTCGCTCAGGGTTACATTCAGGCAATGCTAGAAGCTGTCACCGGCAAGCGACCCGACTAAGCGATTACCGCCCATCGAGATTCTTTAATGCCAGGTTGGTTTTCAGCGAGCGACCCGCTGCTTGTTGATTACAGCATTTTTCTTTAGGAACTTAATTAGTATCGCTTCGAATCGTTCCCTCAAAAACTGATCTTCGATTCGAACGTACGACCCCGATTCGACTATCGGAGACTTGAACCGGAACTTGTCGTTGTGATTCCTGATTCGCTTATCGATCTCTCGATCTTGCCCCACGTACAGCGGTCGTTCGCTAATGTGGTACAGCACAATATGCCGGTAACTTTAGAGTACTCCGATCGATCGTGGGGATCTAATTCGACGAAGTCACCGATAGCCGTATGTTGGTGACAGGATTTACTGTTGGGCGATTTCACCAAATCACCAACTCTGCTCCCCATTCCCCGTTCAAGAACGGAGAGTCGCCCTTTCAGGTTTACTTGCTTCGTATTTAGTCTGTCTTCAACCTCTGTTATAACTTATGGAGCCTCCATGTTATTTCTAATGCGTTTGATGCATTTCGTGTTGAGTGTCTGTACCAATCTCAGATAGCAAAAGACCCCGAGAGAAGGCCGGTTCTCTCGGGGTCTTATTTTGACTCGTACTTGATTGCCTTTTGAAAAGGCGGTCGAGCAGAGCTATTTGAAGAGTGGTTTCTTACAAAAGTTCTAGTCGCTTGCTGCCATCTCCCGAGTCGAGCGTCGGCGAGCCGAACGGTGATGTCGTAGGAACGGAGGAAGATCAAGCGCTTCTTCGTCGCCAAGCACATCGCTGAGAGCAGCTGTTACGGCCGCTTCTTTCTCTGCCGATGCCTCTGCTCCTGGGAAGCCAGTTGCGATGATGGTCATCTTCACTTCATTTTCCATCTTGGGGTCTGTGACCATACCGAAGATGATGTTGCAATCGGGGTCGACCATATTCGATACAACTTCCGATGCCTGTTGTACTTCCTGAAGAGTCAGATCGGTACCGCCAGTAACGTTGAAGATCATGCCACGTGCGCCAGCAATCGATACTTCCAACAGCGGACTGTCGATAGCAGCTTCAGCAGCCATGATTGCTCGGTCTTGGCCTGAACCCTGACCAATAGCCATCCATGCAGGACCAGCGTTCGACATGATTGCTTTGACGTCGGCGAAGTCGAGGTTGATTTCACCCGGCATCAAGATCAATTCAGCGATCGACTGCACACCCTGACGAAGAACATCGTCGGCCATCCGGAATGCCATGTCCATTGAGAGATTTTCGGTCGACATTATCAAAAGTCGGTCGTTTGGAATAACGATAAGCGTATCGACTACTTCAGAAAGAGCCTTGATGCCTTCTTCAGCCTGTCGTCGTCGTCGTGCACCTTCAAAGTTGAACGGCTTGGTTACTACGCCAACTGTGAGTGCACCGAGCTCTTGAGCGATTTCAGCAACAACTGGTGTACCACCTGTTCCCGTTCCACCACCCATGCCTGCTGCGATAAATACAAGGTCGGCACCTTCCAGTGCTCGCTTGATTTCATCTCGATCTTCTTCGTGACATTCTCGACCCTTTGAAGGATCTCCGCCTACGCCAAGTCCACGTGCTGTGCGGTCACCGACTCTAATACGAATCGGGACATCAGAGCGGGTAAGTGCCTGAGCGTCGGTGTTTACTGTGATGTACTCAACTTCAGGGATACGATCTCGGTACATGCGTGAGACGGCGTTTGATCCGCCGCCACCTACGCCAACGACTTTAATTGTTGCTGATCCGATGTTTCCTTCGATTGGGGTTGTCGCCTGGTCGACCATTTGTTTGTTCTCCTGGGGATTACTTGTTCACTTTTTGAGTGAACTTCGCAACCGCGTACGTTGGGGTTTGGTGCGCCGCCCTTGTGAGCGGCGTTGTAAGTTTTGTTAGCGCCCGATGAGAGGATCTGTCCGCACGATTTCTATGTGCCAGCAGTTTCCTTATCTCGTTTTGGCAACCAGCCACGAATCATCGATAGTGCACCCGCCGTTTGCTTATTGGCTAAGGTTGCAGTTCCCGAATTTTCAGATGTGTGAGATATCTTTCGTTCATCAACGTGGTTTTCGGCAGGAAGGTTGCGCATGCCCCAAAGAGCAATTCCCACAGCCGCTGAGTAGGCAGGGTCGTTAGTGCCTTCTGGCATTCCGTCGAGACCCCGAGGTGATGCGAGTCGAACTTTTCGCTGGAAGATGTACTTCGCGATGTTCAAAAAGCCGTCAAGTTTAGCTCCGCCACCAGTGAACACGATTCGATCGGTTGGGATGTCGGCGAGGTGCGGCTCTTCAAGCTTGAGCTGGATCATTCGGAACAGTTCAGATGTTCGTTCTTTCAGTACCTGCCCAATTTCACGCTTAGAAATGGTGAGCGGCTGGCTCATCGTTGTTGGGTGAAGAGTGATCTCCTCTTTCATCCCAGCAAGTTCAGGTGCTGCCGTGCCGTGTTCGATCTTCAACCTTTCAGCCGACTCGAAGTCGATTGCAAATGCGATGCTGAGGTCGTTCGAGAACTGGAATCCACCAACTGGAATCACTGCCGTGTGAACGACCGATCCGTCGTGGTAAACAGCGATGTCGGAAGTTCCGCCACCAACGTCAACCAGTACTGCGCCTTCTTCGCGTTCATCGGCAGTCAGTACTGCGTCGGCGCTCGCGAGTGGTTCGACCACCATAGAAGAAACCCGAACTCCGGCATCGAAAACGGCGTTGTGAAGTTTAGTGATTTTTGAAATCGAACCAGTAATAACATGGCTTTCTATATGAAGTTCTCCGGTGTGCATCCCAAGTGGGTTTCGTACACCGTGAAGACCATCGAGAGCGTAGCTACGTGGAATAACGTGAAGAAGTCGGCGGTCGTCGGAAAGATCGATCGAACCGGCTGCCTTCTTTGCTGCTGAAAGATCGAGGTCTGTCACAGCACGCATGCCTTCAGATCGTGGAACATTTGCCCAGCGATTCTTCGACTCAATGTGACTGCCAGTTAGACCAGTGTAAACAGCATTCACTTCTACACCGGCATCGGCTGCCGCTGCTTCGACTGACTCTTTGATTGCGACGGTAACGGAGGCCGATTCTGCGACCATTCCTTTGCTCATGCCATCACATGGCACGATGCTAATTCCGCAAACTTCTACCCGGTGGTCGGCGCGTTTTCGAACGATTATCGTGCATACCTTGGTGGTACCGATATCTATAGCTACTCTGTAATTGCCTTGCGACATGATGGTCTCCTTATTGGGATGTTTGTTCGGGGCGAGGTTGGAGAGTTCGTTTCTAACGGATGGGTCATGTCGTATCTGGTGGTTCATCTATTGCTGCCGTACCTTGTGACATTCCCGAGCGTGCTCGTTTTTTGATGCCTTGTTTTCTGAAAATAAAGATGTCGTTCATATCCGCTCGGCCACCCGTAGCTTGGCACTGCGTGCACGTGGATTTGAGGCAGTCTCAGCATCGGTAGGAATTAAAGGTCGCCGGGTTATTACCTTCAATGTCGCCAGATGTTCACATCGGCAAACAGGAGTTCCGGGAGGGCATATGCAATCGGATGCTTGTTTGCGAATAAAATTCTTGACGATTCGATCTTCGAGAGAGTGATACGAAATAACTGTCATTCGACCACTCTGGCCGAGAAGTGAAACTGCCTGTTCGAGAGCCGTTTCCAAAGCCGAGAGCTCGTCATTCACGGCGATGCGAATAGCCTGGAACGTTTGGGTTGCAGGGTGGGTGCGCTTTCCACGACGTGGGTTCACCTTTTCGATGACTTCGGCAAGTTCGAGCGAGGTTAGGATCGGGCGACTTCGCACGATCGCACGGGCGATTCGTCGAGCAGCTCGGTCTTCTCCTAAGTGGAAAATAATGTCGGCGAGTTCTGATTCCGCGTAATGATTGACGATATCGGCGGCGGTAATCTGCTGATCGAAGCTAAATCGCATGTCGAGCGGGTCAGCTCGTCGGAAGCTGAAACCACGTGATTCACGGTCGAGCTGCAGCGACGACACACCTAGATCGAAAAGTACACCGTGTACAGGAACGAATTCATATTGAAGTGCGGTAGCTCGGACATCTCGGAAGTTGACGTTTACAGCCCTGAATGATTCGCCATGCTCGGCAAGTCGTTCGGTCGCAACCGTTATCGCTTCGGCATCGGCATCAAGCCCAAGAACCTGCCCTCCAGGATCTGCAGCACGAAGGATTTCCTTCGAGTGCCCACCTTCACCGAGAGTTCCATCGATATAGCGACCGCCAGGCTGGACGTTAAGTGC
>ENA-OREN01004266-OREN01004266.1-marine-metagenome-genome-assembly--contig:-NODE-4266-length-12591-cov-6.395877_pt1 | contig 12591 bp, 24 predicted proteins | sample MGYA00248624_ERZ508555 | MGnify/ENA primary metagenome ERZ508555 (study PRJEB26222, sample SAMN06267773) | marine metagenome | isolation source: Saanich Inlet, British Columbia, Canada | place...
ACCCATAGCTCAGCCTCTGTGCTAGTTAGGCCCGAAGGTTTACCATAACTTTCAATCTCGATACAGATGTTACCTGTTCTAGCCCAAACATCTCTCTCCGTTTTTACCTCACACTTCTTAGCACCGGAAAACATTTCATCTATATGTTCTTCCCACTGCTTACCAAATGCTAAATCCACATCCCAACCACGCAATACTTTAATGTCTTTACTTTTATTTAGTGACAAGTTCTTCTCCTTTTAATTCCCTTTGTTCAAATTCAATACGCCCATTGTCTGACCAATACTTGCGTGCTCTTATCATTACAATTTGTTTATCATTATGGTAATACTGTCCCTCTAAGCCATCCAGGGTTGCCTTAACATAATTGTCAATATCTGCATTGTTATCACAGTGCTTCCCTTCTTTCTCTATTTTCTTTTTAGCTGACCATGACTTAGGTAATTGTACATGAAAGTCCAACCTCACTGATAATAATCCATCTATTGGTATAGCTTTATAATCAGTAAGAAGTTCTGCAAACTCCTCTCTAAAATTAGAATACTTCTTTGCAAAATATGTTCCCCATCTTGTTACTCTTGGTCTACTTGCTACTACAGGTGCTATGTTAAACACTATAGGATTGTCCATTACTTCCTCCAGTCTGAACGCCAAAATCTAGGATTAGTTTCTTTCTTTTCTTTTAGTTTCCATTGTAACTTGGAAGTCCCATCCATGTGGACAAGACCCCAAGTGTTTTTTTCTACTTTCTTTTTAGCCACCAAACCACCCAAAGACTAATGCCACTACGACAATGCCCAAGAAGACGGTTAATGATTTATTTTCCAGTATTTGGTTTAGCATGTCTTTCATTCAGACAACTCCTTAGTAATATCTTTATCGAGTAACTTCCAGATAATACCTGCGGCAATGATGCCTGCTAGTCCAGCGTTGCCTAAAGTCCAAACAATATCAAGTATAGAACCAATTACATTGCCAGTTAGGAATGCTACCTTACTGCCAAAAATAACCTGTAATACAATTGATAGACTGATTAGTTTAATACCTACATCTATTGCACCATCAGCACCTTGCTTTATTTTCTCTAACATTTTTACTCCTTTATAGTTAAACATCTCCCCTCCCTTTTTACCATACATCCTTATGTACTCTGAATCCTTTGTAAAGTCTATCACACTAACCAACCTTTTCTCAAAGCCTCAAGCCACATAACTATATATACTATACCACCTGCAGAAATTATCCCACATAAAAAATAAATAGTATATAAGACTCCTTCTAATATTCTCATTCTACTAACCACCCTTGACATTCCCTTTTGTCTGCTGAATCACATATTAGTAATGATTCATTAGGCTCACATACAGAATGAACAGGTGGAACTTCACAGTTTAGTCTATTCATTTCATCTATCTTATTCTGCATGGTGCTACACCCTGCTAAAAGTGTAACAGCTACTTGTAATGCTATTATTAAAATTATAGTATTCATTCTACTTCCCTCTCTTCTTCTGTTAAATCAACCATCTCACAAATATTTCCAGTACAAGCTAATGTTTTAGTTGCAACTGTCATATCTGTAAGCTCATACTTACTAATTAAGCCCCAGTCCACAGCCTTTGGCATCTTCCTGGCCAGTGCTGTATATTCGGCCTTAGTACAGTCCTCATACGGTGCTTGTTGGTATGAGTGGTCAGAGTGTGGTAAGAAACTAACACCACTGACCTCATCAAAGTATTTATACACCCATGCACCTACTTCCATCCATTCATGTTCTCTTACGCTGACAGTAATACTAGGCTTGTGTTCACAATAATACCTTTGATATGTGAGCCATAACTCTAACTGCTCAATAGCACTCCTATCATTCCTAAGTACAGCACCCTCTGGTGCTTTCATAGGGAATGTGAATACCTTAACACTATTGGGCTTCATTACATCCGGTTCACAAGGGATGCCTTGGTCCTCCATTAGCTGTGCTATGGGGTCTTTAGCATCTGCCCTTACTCTTCTTAAATAATAATCATTATGCCTGGTATGTATACCACTAGCACTGTCCACTAACTGGCTAACTGTACCACTAGGTTTAATAGCAGTAGTAGCAGTAGCTTGAGTAATACCTAACATGCCGGACCATTCCTTATTAATACTAACAACTTCCTTCTTAATTTTCTCAAGGAATTTAGGCAATAAGGAATCCTCAGAGCCATTCATAAAAGTATTATCCATTATACCAGTTAATGAGACTCCCAACAGTGATTCTTCTTCTGTATTTTGTACCCATTTCGGCCTAAGTCTTTTTATGTCCGTAAGACTTGCTTGAAACGTGCCCAGTATGGTGGCTAATCTTGCCTTACGGAGTATATCTTTCTGTGTGTCTGCTCTGCGTATCACTACCTCTGTTAAGTTGCAAAATTGGCCATCTCTTAGGATTATTTCACTGCAAGGATTACATCCAAAGTCATGGTTTATTTCTCGTCTACCTATGGAATCTACCTGTTTAATTGCCGCTTCTCTATTAAAGATACCACGCTCACCAGACTTAGACTCATATAGTGATAGCCATTCTTTCATAAATATTCCCATGTCCGGCTTCTCTGTATAGCATACACTATTATTGGAGAGTGCCATCTCTGGTGTATCAGACCACCATTTACCAGACTTAGCGTTACGCATACGCTCATCAGTTAGATTAGATAGACTAATAAGAGCTGAACGCCTAACACCACCCACTACAACTACCTCTGCAATCTTACACATCATTCTATGACACTCATATGAAGTTAGCTTACGCCCGCATGCCTCTTTAAATATATTAGTAGTGAAGTAAAATAAATCTATTAATGGCTCTGGTCCACTTGCTCTTCCGCCAAATGTCTTTAGCCTGGAGCCTTTAGGTCTGACCTTAGAGAAGTCCCACTTGGGCATCTCACCATCATATAAGTAAGTAATTAGTTTACGGAATGCTGACTGCCACCCCTCCTTAGAATCCTGTACAACAATAGTATCCTCAGCATCTATTAATTCATCTGGAATATCTGGTAGTTTATTAACGAATTGTCTCTCAACACTAAAGCCTACTCCTGTACCATGCATAAGAATGAATAAACATTCATCAAATGCTTTCCAATGGTCTACACTCAAGTAGGCACAGTTGTAACCTGCTATATTATTCTTGGCTAAGGCAGGTCCTGCTGTCATCAAGGCTCTCATGCTAGGCATAACCTCTAAGTTAACCACTGCATGTTCAAGAACTTTCCTGGTCTTACCTGTTAACTCGTGATTGGTATTCTCTTTTAGGTGTCCTTCCATGAAGTCAAAATATCGGGCCACCGTTTCTTCCCATGTTTCTCTTCTATTCTGTTTAGGTAGCCACCTGGCATACCTGCTTAGTGCTATAAAGTTCTGGTAATCATTTGGTAATTTGTTCAATATGGTCTCCTCTCTTCTTTTGTTCCTTCTTCTTGTTAGTAATTTTTTTAGTATGCCATAGTCTACTGCGTCTTAGAGCATATGATGATGGTAACTTATCCGGTAGTTTTGTATTCGTCATAATCTCCTCTCTTCTTTTGTTCTTTCTTCTTGTTAGTAATTACTTTAGTATGCCATAACTTATCATGTCTTAGGGCGTACTTAAGTTTGTTTATAATAGGATGTTTTTTATTCTTCATCATCCATTGGTGCAATGTCAATGTCAACCATTCTTTCACCATCTTTATCATAATAATCATGGTACTTTAGTCTGCCATTTCTATGTAGTAATACAGCAGTAGTAATACCTCTTTCGTATGCCTGCTTGTTTGTAAAGTAAACTACAATAGCACCTGCTAGTATTAGTATGCTACTTAATATTAAATATTCTGTACCCATTATGTCTCCTCAAAGTCTTCTAGGAATCTATCCTTTTTTTGTATTAATTTATCTTCAAAGGCATCTAATAATTCCTCTGGCTCAATCTCAAGTTCATCACATATCAAACAAGTATCATAAGTAGAGGCAATAAACTTTTTTAGTTCTGGCAATTGTTTCAAAAACTTGCTCCTGTATTGTCAACAAAATAATTAGTTATCTTACCAGATGGAATTGGTCTTGCTATTAGACTACCATAACAATCATTCTTAAAGTTACAGAATGCACATGTCATGCATAGCTTCTCTTCCCCTTGTTTAGTTAGGGTAGTAGCTTTAGCCAACCTCATTGGTGGTGTATCAGATTCCATCTTATCTTTTAAGTCAACAATAAAAGTATCAACATCCTGCTCAAGTTCTTGCTTACATAACTTAAGAGTTGATTTGTTTTTATTTAGAGCAAGGAAGTAACCATGCTCCCTGTTGTCATTCTTACCGTATGCTGATAACTGCTTGATGTAACCAAAGCCATCATCTGCTATACCAGTGGGCGTAAACTTATTGTCCCATGACCAGGCACTTGCTGTCTTAATATCTACTAACTCACCATCTATAGTACAATCCTGCGAGCCATTAATACCCTCAACAGTATGTTTCTTCTGCTGGTCCTCTATCCTATGCCCGGCTAATTTAACTAGGGCCACAATCACAGCCTCCAGGACATGGCCCTGCAAAAAGGTAAGGTACACACTGCCATCAAGCTCCTCCGGTGTGTACCCTTTCACAGCATACCACTGTGCCCTTTCACATCTGCCTATGCCAGACATCCTTAAGTTTGTTTTCTGCTCGTAAGGCTCAAAGGCATTCTTAATTGCCTCCTCTACCTCTCGCCCAGCCTGCATTGCTATTGTTTGTAAGTCTCCAGAATATTCCTTTGACTTCATTACATTATATATATCTGGTATTACTGTGTTTATATTTTTACTATTTGCTAGTCTCACTTTCTTCTCCCTTCTCATTGTAATCCTGTATTAGACGGGTTAGATACCATTGTGCTTTATGTAGGTCCTCTAGTCCGTTCTTCATTCTGTGTCGTGTTACATATTTTACCACATTTCCTTCAAGAAAACTCATGTTCTTTGAAGTAATATAATCAATACAATCTATACCTTGTGTATAGTAATCTGGATTTATTTTATCTTTCATCTACTATCAACTCCTCTATAGGTATAACATACAGTTCTGGACTACTACCAAATTTCTTTATTGGATATTTAGATGCAAATTCCTTTGTTACATTGTATGTATCTGGGTACAGTCTTTTACCAGCAGTGTCCATATATGTAATGTCTACTAAGCAAGGCACTCTAAAAGTAGCTACTCCTATAGACCTACGACCATCTCCACCATCCCATATAGGTGTTCTTATATCATAAATTCTAGTGTGTGTCATTCCAACTCCTCCCTATTTTGTACTCACCCGACATTGGGCATCTTAGTTTATAATAATCTGTTGTTAGTTCCATAGCCTTTACTGTTAGCTTACCTATCTCCTCTGCATCCTCTGGTCTACATTCTATCTGTATCTCATCATGTATGACACCGAGTTGTTTGTAATCTAAATGTGTAGCCAACTCATGGAAGATAACCCAAGCTCTCTTCGCTATGATAGCACCTGCACTTTGTAATAGGAAGTTAAGGGCAGCATGTTCACTCCTGACTATTATGTGTCTACCATCCAATGCTTTTAAGTATCCTTTATCTGAAGCTATTCCTACCTGTTTTTTCAACTTAGCTAGGGATGGTGTGTTTTCTAGAAACCGTTCCTTAATGGTTTTACCTACGCTACTCTCACGACCTACAATACTACCAATCTTGGCATCCCCTGCACCATAGAGGAAAGCATATATAAATGTCTTGGCTTTATCCCTTGTCTTCAGTCCTGCTAACTTCTGGTTTAGTGAATGTATATCCTCAGTCAGTAATGCCTTTGTATAGTTATCACTATTCATATAGTGGGCGAGGCATCTAAGCTCCAGACCAGCAAGGTCAGCACCTACTAATACTTTATCCTCCGGTACAGTAAACAAGGCCCTCATCTCTGGACCATACTCTTTATTACTGGCAGTTACCTGCTGTAAATTAGGGTTACTACTGGACATTCGGTGAGTTATAGTTCCCATAGTATGTACTCGGCAATGTATCCTGCCAGTATTTTTATTTAATGCATCAAGCCAGCCATTAATCTGTCCCTGTCTTTTCTGTAGCATTAAGTAACGACCTATAATTTTGGCCTCCGGTATATCAACATCCTTAAGGGTAGACTCATCAACCTTTGGCCTCTTTGTTTCAGTAAAAACCTCTGGCTTCCAACCATAATGCATAAGGTGTCTACCTACCTGCTGTCTACTACCTAAGTTTAATTCTGGGTAGGTCCAGTATCCATAGTCATCCTCCTCATTAGTATGACATTCTAAATCAACTTCCCTTTGATATGCTATGCTTCTGGTAAGGTCCTTATTGAATCTGCTTGACTTCTTAATAGGCTTCTTACTTTTCCATACAGGTAGAGGTGGAAAGTTCTCATGTACCTCTTCCTCTGCTTTTCTTAGGTCCTCATTAATCTGCTGTAATATAAGTATTGCACCATGCTCATCAAAGAGCCAGCCATTCTTTTCTTGTAATGTGCAGTGTTTTTTAGTACAATACTCCAGTTCTATAGCATCCTCACTTAATCCTTTCTGCATCATAAGTTTGTATAATTTAGTAGTTATCTTTACATCCTGTATACAATACTTAACCATCTCATCACTTAACTTGGACCAGTCCTCATGGTCCCCTTTTGGGAAACCTAAATACTCACCCCAATTAGCCAGTGAATGACCTCCCTCTCTTCTAGGATTATCCAACTGGCTTAGTAATAGAGTATCATGTATCTCTATATTAGAAAAGTCTGTACCCCATAATTCTTCCAGGACAGGCACATCAAATGCTATACCATTATGAAAGGCAAGTTTAAATACATCACCGGAATTTATCCAATCATTAAATGCATCACAATCATAGAACACCTGCACCTCTAGTGTGTATACATCCTGCACAGCAACACACCACACCACAGTGGGGCTTAGACCATCAGTTTCTATGTCGCAACTAAAAATCGACATCATCCCCCTTGCTTCCCATGTCTGGGTTGATACCTTTCTCAAGCCTGGCAGTTTCCGGATTAAAGTATGCCCATCCAGCCTCACCAGTCTGACCAGTCCTCCTTAACTTAGGGACTCTAATCCTGGTTGAGTTTTTAGTGTACTCATCCTCTGCTAATTTGTCCCTAGAGAATAGAATATTAGCATGGCAAGCCTGTGGTATTGCTCCACTACCTTTCACATCATATTCGCTAATCTTGTGAGGATGAGCACCATCATCCGGCTTCCTGGTATGGGTACTTAGGATGACTGCTACTTTAGTTTCTTTACATAACTTAATGAATCTATCCATGACCTCCTCAATATTCTCATTACTTAAGTTCTTGATTGCTGTATGTAATGGGTCCACCAATATTATAGTACATCCTAATCCCTTTACAAAGTAACGAATCTTAGAGAACATTTCATCAATATCAATACTACCACCACCATCATTATGTAATTGAATACTAGAGCCAAATCCAATCTTTATAGCAGAGTCCATAATATTATCAACATTAAGTTCTTCTGGTTTCATAAGTTGTAGGTTTTCAGTAGTATGTACACTCACTACCTTTCTAATTGTTTCATCAATATTATCCTCAACCATGAAACATCCTATCTTCTCTTTTGTTTTAGTAGCAAAGTGGTAAATCAATTCATTAAGAATAGTAGTTTTACCAATAGAAGTATGAGCAATAATAGAAACTAACTCACCTCTCGCTATCCCTCCTCTCATCATGTAGTTTAAATTACCAAAAGATTCGGGCAAAGGCATGAGTTCTGTATTCTTATAATCCAGTAAAGCCTCTCTCATCTCATCAATAGTAGCAACACCACTTACTGTGTAATCCTTAGCATCATTCCACCATTCATCATAGAATGACTTAGTATCACCATTACTTAGGTAATCACTGGCATCCTTATGCTTAGCAAGAGTTAATACCTTACACTTATTAGGCCCAAGAATTGGTGCTACCTGCTTGGCTGATTCTCGGCCTGCCTCATCATTATCAAAACAAATGACAACAGTTTCAAAAGAATCAATCCACTCTAAATTATTTTTTATATTTTTTACAGCATGGGCTCCATTATTAATTGACACAACAGGCCATCTACTACCAAACATTTCATAGGCTGAACAACAATCCAATTCACCCTCTACTATTGTTAGGAATTTTCCTCCGGACCTAAATAAATTCTGGCCAAATAACATATTAGTATTACTGGTATTTCCTTTACCAAAGAAAGACTTATTAGTAACCATCCTGGTTTTTATACCAACCATCTCACCTTTCTGATTATGGTATGGATAGTGGTGCTTAATAATATCACCTTTTGGTCCTTTCTCACACTTAATCTTAAACTTCTCTAATGTTTCTGCTCTAAGTTTTCTATCTGGAAGTGAATAAAATTCACCTCTATACTCATGCATCCATTCAGCAGTATTATGTTCTTTTATTACTATTGGTTTGTGTGTGTGCGTTGTGTAACCATGAGCACCACATGAAAAGCAGTGCGTTTGACCATCCGAATAGACAGCCAGATTATCCTTACTTGTATCCTTTCCCAGTTTCTTACAGTCTGGGCACTGTTCCTTTCGGACCAACTCATTCCCCATTTTACTCCTCCTCAAATTAATAGGGCATCCGAAGATGCCCCAAGATTATAACCTAACTATTTAATTATGAAATTAAAATTCGCTCTGGTCATACTCCTCAACACCATCTGCTTTTTCATCAACACGCACTCTTTCCAGGTATGTGTAAGCATCATAAGGTGCTTTCCCTTTCTTAACCAGCATTGTTACCTTATCACCAAACAAAGAAACATGGTTCACATCAACCAATTCCTTATCTGCATTGTAGACTTTAGGTTGCCCAAAATCTGCTTTGCGTTTGGAAGTAATTTGTGTCTTACCCTCATACTCCTTAGTGGCAAGACCATTCTTCTCTGCTAGTTTCTTACCTGCCTTATCCAAAGCAATGGTAAGCGTGTACTTGGTATTACCCATATACACATCCGGATTGGTAAGTTTGTTAAAAACAACTTCACCAGTTAGTGGTAACATTTCACTCATATACAACTCCTTTATAGTTAACATTTAATTGTGAGTCTTTGTTGGGAAGGTGACTCTTACCTTCAGTTCTAAGCCTACTCTCGTAGCCAATGCTATGTCCATGCTGAACCACTGCCATATACGCTCCACCTAGCCTAATTATTTAAAGAGGCTCTTTAGTACAAGATTTCCCCACCTCTGTTAGCAAAGCCTCTCATATCATCAAGAAATTGCCCTTTGTAGTAATAATACTACTAAAGGTGTGCTTAAGAAAAATGGAAGTAAAAACTTAAACACACTTTTAGTAATACTAAGAAAGCTACATGTAAATACTCTATGTTTGAATACTATTAGTATATAAAACTAACAATCACATGCAACAAACATAGAATATTGTACTCTCTTTTTGAGTTACACTAACTCTTATTATCTAACCATTCTTTTATATCTTTCTCAAACTCTGGCGTACTCATTACATGGTGAGCGTACTCCATAGCATTGTCCCAACTTTCCTCAAACTCTGTACCAAAAGCCAGTTCATCCTTATTTTCGTAGGTGTAAGGTACACCATTTATATCTCTCTTAATCATTACTTACCTCCATTCAATCGTTCATCCATCAAGTCCCATTCAACATCCTCTCTAGTAGGATTTTTTTGTACACTTAATGATTTACTTACAATATCCTCAATGCCTTTGTCCAACACTCTTAACTGCTGGATTTTCTCATCAATTTCCTTGCGTAATGTACGCCTTACCTTAGTTTTCCTGGTTACATCACGCTCTAGTTTTTCTAGCCATGTTTCAGTCATCATTGACCTCCCTATTTATTATATTATTATTATCACGCCATTCTTGGCGTAACTTTTCCCTATACTTAATGAGAGCGTGGTGCTCTCTGGATGATATTATATCACCATATCGGTCATACACTGGCCCACTTACAGTAATAATTTTTCCATCCTCCCATTCAGCCAGCCACTGAATACCACCAACAACCTGCGTGGGCTCACTTGTCCACTCTACGCTTTCAAGCGTGGAACCTTTCAGTATGCCTTGTTGCTTTCTTGGTGCAAACACATCCTCTGGCTTAGAAAATCTCTTAAGCCTGCTGGTAGAGCCTGTATAACTTAGCCCTGTTTTTTCCATCACATCCTCAACCCTTACAGATTGTCCATCCGATAAAGTCCAGTATTTAAAATGTCCTGTTCTACTCATGCTAGCACCCTACACTTCTAAGCCACCTGTCAAAATCGACAGAGGAATTTCTATCCCTAGTGTGCTTACTAATATGTCTATTATTTATACCAAGTCTTTTATTAATTGGCTTTAACTTTTCTGCTAACTTTTTAGTTTCTGCCAGAGCATGTACTACATCTGCTGGCTTGTTATTTAAACTATTCATCATCATCCTCCATTATTTCAAATTCGGCCCACTCACCACAGTATGAGCAGAGCCCTATCCCATCTGTATTTGGTGTATAAATTGGCTCATGGCAGCAATTACTGCTACCATAAACCTCCATATTAAATATTTCTCTAAACATTTTCTACCTCCTTTCCATTTCTAATTAAATATTCCTTTCCTACTCTATGGCTTTCTACACCATCCATTCCATAATAAATATGTACATCATCAGCCTTTAAATCAAAAGTATGTCCAGCCAACTCTCTTACCTGGTCCATAATAGCATTATACATTTTTTCAGTTCCGTCAATATCACGCCAACTCTTTAATCCATGTAGGTCCTGTACATGGTCAGTCCATTTTTTAATGAATCCATCCTTGTTAAGTTCAATTTCTTTATTATTCCAATTCATGTAAGTATTTGTTTTTTCTTTCATTTTTCACCATCCTTTATTATTATTGTTATTTTTCTTAATTTCTGGTAAGTATTTTAGCACGATTAATAATAATCTGTCAAGGCCTAAAATGAAAATAAATCAAAAATAATTGCTAAAACAGGTCAAACCCTGTAAACAAGGGCCCAAATCTTCGATTGTAGGGACTATTATTAGGTAAGCAAGGGCTAGGCCTTACCTAATAACACACCTAACGTGAAATTGGCTCACTTGCTGGCCTGTAGTCAATTTTCTATTGCCAATATTTCCAGCAACATAATGACACCAACTATTCCACCAGTAGGCCGTTCCTTTTTCTTGAGTCATTGAAATATAAGCCTTAATTTTCTTTATTTTCGTTTCATACTTAAGGCCCTTAGCAAGTGATACTTGAGATTGTTTCCAGCCCAGACGCTCTAAATTATGGCTATCAATACATGCAACATCAAAGCCCAACATCTGTAAAATAAAGCCGGCTTTCACCATGCCAATGTGGGGTATCTGGTAAACACAATATAAAGCGTTACTGATATTTTCTACATCATCAAGGCCATTTTGGGCGTATGCTTTTAAGTCCCTGAATAACTGTTTTTTATGGGCTATTGCATAGGTTAGGCCATCACGCTTTGTAACATGATTACCAGCGTTTAAAAACCTTGAACCTAAACCCACGCTTTCAACATCACTTATCATGCTATCACATGAACTCAAGGGCTGTTGAATAGAGAGTAAAGTAAACCTAATAATACTAATCAGGCCGTCTGGGTTTTTAAGCCCATGCTGGGCAATTTTTGCATTGTCTATTTTGTACATGTTAAACCTCATAGTTGTATTACCTAAAAAGGCCCAGTTAAGGGCCTTAGTAGGGTTAGGGTTATATTTACCAGTCTTTAGGCTTATTAATTACTTGAAGTTTCTTTTCTAATACTTCAATAGTGTCAATCTTACAAATACTATCATTAAGTATTTTAATCTTAGCGTCAAAATCATTAACACGTTTTATCAATGATTTATCAATGTCATAACCATAGTCATCATAACCGGATGACCAGCCTGTTATTTTTTTAAGTTGATTAACATTAGATTTAATAATTAATACTTGCTCTTGCAAGTCCTTGATGTCCATTCTTACACTGTTATTTTCGCACCAAAGCGTGGGCTTAATTTCCTCACTTAATGCTGCTAAAATCATATCCTTGACATCTTCTTTAGTTATTATTTGTATTTCCATTGTATTACCTCATGTAGTTATTAAAATTGTACTTCTTTCACCTAAAAACCCCCAGTTAAGGGGGTTAGTAGGGCTGGGCTGGTTAGGTTATATTCTAGTGTTACAGTCCTGGTGAAAGTTAACAGAAACTCTGTTTCCTTTGCTATCAGTATATACGTCAACTTCACTGGAAACATCAAAGCCTTTACGGATTAAATGCTCTTTAAGAGTTGGGCAAGATACAATTAACTCATTGGCCTGGTCTGGTTCTAACCAGGCATAAATATAACCACTATCAATAGTTACAAGTTCAATGAAGTCAATAACTGTTTCATGCTCTGCATAAATACGATTGTCTATAACTTCCCAAAATTCCTCACTGTCTATTCTTTCGTCTAGGTAACAGGCTATAACGCCCTCATACATTCCCTCTTTATTATCTTGTGTTT
>ENA-OREN01004270-OREN01004270.1-marine-metagenome-genome-assembly--contig:-NODE-4270-length-12588-cov-4.047159_pt1 | contig 12588 bp, 17 predicted proteins | sample MGYA00248624_ERZ508555 | MGnify/ENA primary metagenome ERZ508555 (study PRJEB26222, sample SAMN06267773) | marine metagenome | isolation source: Saanich Inlet, British Columbia, Canada | place...
CTAACATTAACGTATTGTTCTTTTAATGATTCTACTAGAATCATATCAGCTGCATCATAATCAATTTCTACATTAATGCTCATTATTTAATCTCCTTGTCATTAACAATTTCAATAATAATATCACTAGGTAATTGCATATGTTTACATACCTTACATATCATAACTTCTTTTTCATCATTCCTATAATTATCATAATTATGTATACCTAGTGTACATCTTCTTTCTTGTTCTTTTATCTGATAAAAGGGATCGTTTCTATTAATCACAAAATCCATCGCCTTTTAATAGATGTGAGAAGCGATGTGATACTATAGCACATAACAAAAATACTAAATTATCACTCTTATATAATCCTGCTTTACATTTATATGTCCACATATCTACTCCTAAAAAAAAGATTCCAAACTACCGACATTCTCATTTTTCCATCCAATCGCATTCAAGATATTCTTAACTGGTTGAAGAAACGATTTATCAAATTGCATATCATAATCTATATATTTTTCTAAATTAAATTCGATCGGCAATACAGATGAAATAGCAATAACATTTTCACCAATCTTATTAGGTTCTTTCAGATAGGCAAATTTAATCTTATCCCCATCCCGAATTAATTCATATTTATTTGTGAGATTTTGTTCTCTTAAGAAATGATTATAGAGAAGAAGACCTCTTACATGAATTGGTGTTGCTTTAATATAAATGTCTTTTGAAGATTTATACTTATCTAGACCGCGGACTGATCTTGGAAATGCTATATTAGTAAAACTTAATTTCTTAAATTTACTACGATAATCCTCAAGGGCAACTTGAACAGTTTTTTCATCCGTATTAATAATAGTTTCTATTAATGAATGAAGATTCTCACGACACCATTCAGGTGTAGAACTTCTAACACTTTCAATACCCATTATTTTTAGTTTTGGTTCTTTATATCTTACACCCTCTGAATCATAAACATTAAGTATATATCGTTTCTTAGCAGTCCAGATACCTTTATCAGCAATTGATTCACGTTTCATCACCATCTTCTGCTCATACGAATTTACATACGCATGAAGGTCTTTATAACATTCATCAATATATGGTTCAATTTTATCTTTGCACATTTTGTCCAAGAAGGATATAATCTTTTCAGTCTCAGCTCCCTCTCCCCACACTTCATTAACAAGTTTATCAAATGTGATGTATATGCTGTCCGTATCCGATGCGATAACATAATCCGTATCTCCCGTTTTTAATAAATCGTTGATGAATCTATTTATATACTTTTCAATCCAACGAATTGACAACTGCCCCGACATCGTAACAGCTTCTGCCTGTTCGGGTGAGTAATATAAGAAATATTGATTTGCTAATGCACCATAAGCACTATTAAGAAGAATCTTCTTAGCCATCTGGACATTATTAAATTTTGATATATTATTTACAACCTCTTCTTTATTTTTGTAATTTCCGTCTTCTAATCTCTGCTCCTCTTCAAGCATTTTCTTTTTGTAAATAACTCTTTCATCATACATGGCCTTCATCAACTTTGGTAAAAACCCTTGGCGTTTTGTAGAGAAGTGCTGACCATTCGGAGTCAAGGTCATATTCATTTCTTTGAGATATTTTGTATCTAATCTTTTCTCTAGTAAACCATTAACACCATCATTATACTTAATCTTTAAAACCTCATCATGTGATATGGTTTCTGGACTAATATTGTATTGCTGAATCAAATGTGGATAAAGTGAATTCAAGTCAAACGATACAACCCATTTATGTAATCCTAAGTGTGGGTCTTTTACATATCCACCTTCAATACCCTTTGATTCACCTCTATGGCGATTCTGTGGTACAGCAATATTCTGGTCTTTCAAGAAATTGTAAATAATCGTTTCCCAAGTTTTTACGGGTGAAAAAACATCCTCAAAATTAATCTTAGACTCATAAGCTATAGTTATGATTAAATCCAACAACTTCATCTTATCGTCAAGTTTCTTTACAATCTCAACGTCCTTAATATTATATTCGATAAACTTCTGGTAATCTGTCTTATATAAGTCATAACCTTGCATCTGCTCATCAGTGACTTTACCCATACCAAGCTCAACTTGGCCAATATAGTCCAGACGATATGATTCACGAACTTTATAGGTATACTTCTTATATAAGTCAATATAATCCAATGTCGATACACCTATAATAGTATAAAACATATTATCACGGCCTGCGATAACTACATTCCTATCGACTACTCTGTTTATAGGGGAAAGGTGTTTATATTCAAGGTTAAGGTATTTAAGTCTATTAACGATATAAGGAATATCAAAAAACTTACAATTCCAGCCAGTAACAATATGTGGCGGATTATATTTCCACCAACCTAAGAAGAGTTCCATCATTTCTTCTTCGTTATCTGAACGAAAATACTTTATTGTTTTTTCGGGATCGTTAGGAGTGTACTCACCAGTTCCAAAAACATAATAAACATCGTTGATACTATTATGGACAGTCAAAGATGTTATGGGTGCGTTAGCTAATCGGATATCTGGAAATCCATTATCCGAAGCAACTTCAATATCAATCGTGTAAATTAATATTTTAGACTTGTCCCATTGAACATCATCAGCATATTCTTCAGAAAGATATTGAAAAACAAAATTCTTGTTTCCGTAAACTTTAAAGTTAGTTACATTATCATATTGCTCAAGAAAGTCTTTACATTCTTTTATTGAGCCAAATGTAACATCACCTAAAGGTTTATTATCTAAACTTCTAAAGGTTGCTTGTTCTCTTGGAGTGGTGACGTATAAGGTTGGTTTGAAATTTACAGTTTCAGAGTATTCCTCACCTTTATTATCTATTTCACGCACATAAATCTTATTGAAAACCTGACTAGCATAAGTATAAAATTTCATAGTGTATATATTATATCAAAAGAGGGTTCATAATACAAGGAAGAAGTTATGAGATAATGCCCCCTGTATCAGTAGGTACAACAATACCTGAGCCATATATACGGCTATATTCATTCATAATAGTAGAACTAGGAGTAGCTACTACATTAATAGATTCTTCTTTTAGTGTATATTCTTTATCTTCGGAATATGGCATCCATGGCTGGAAAGCAATCTGTTCTTTGCTCACTGGAATCATTACAACTGGATTAGTTATTGTTCTAGTTAATTCATCAAACTCACCAATAAGCTCTTCACCGCTTATCATCTTTACAATCTTCACATTCATCTTTTTTCTCCTTTTCATTTTCAGTTGGTTCGTCAATTCTTCTATCTAACATATTTCCAAGAGCACCTGCAGCTGTATTTAAAACAAGTTCTCCGATAGATGAACATCCAGTAAACAAAATAAAACACATACATAATAAAATACTTTTAATCATAAAGCAAAATCATCATCATTTATTTCAAAAGGTTTTTCTTTAGGTTCTTTTGTGGTTTTAATAGAAACATTACCAATTGTATACTTAGCTTGTAAATCCCATTCAGACTTTTCACTGAAAGGTAAAATTTTCATTTGACGAATACTAGTAGTTGGTTGTGCTTTTTCGGGTGAAACAATTTCAACCAAGTCCCATTCGTTTAAAAGATTTACAACTGTATTTCTACGTTCAAGATCGTTCTCGGAAATATTAGTAGGTTTACCATCAAGAGCAAAGAGCTCTTTGAAATGAACAATATAATATTTACCTTGTTTGTGGAGTATGTGGCAAGATTGAAATAATTTCTTTTCCCTGCGTGATGCTATTCCAATTCGTGTGAGGGTTTCTTTAACTTTCAAAAAATCATCATCTTCTTTCAATCGAACTTCTATCATGTCTTCGATTGACCATTTAACATTCTCATTCATTTTGTGTTCCTTTCAAATCAGCTTCAATAATAGATATAATACATAATATAGTTATTTATAATATTAAGAACTACCACCTTTGAATAGTTTATTTCGTATGTTTTTAATATCCTTGTCAGTCAAAACTGACAAGGCTGTAATACATTTGTCTGTACTATACTTATAATACTCTTTTACAACTTCCATGTTCTCATACTTCTTACCCTTAACCCAATACTTCTTTTGTCTCTTTTGTTTTGGTACAGCTGCATTGATAAAATCATAGTGACCTTTATCACTTATATCAGGGTATCTATTCAACTCATTGATATAGTGAATCAGGTCATTGTGATATGACAAGGTTCTGTTAAGAAGAAACTGCTTATAGTCTTTCCTATCAGGTATATCAGAGTCATACTTTTCTTTTGTAATCAAATCATGTGCATACTCAAAGGGATTCATTTAGTCTTCCTCTTCTTTAGGAGGTTCATCAGATTGCCAATCTCTAAAATGTGCTTTCAATGTTTCATCGTATGGATTCCAATGTGTGCCTGCCCTTGGCAAAGAAGCTTTCTTTTTCTTAATCTTCTTTTTAGGCCGTGACTCCATTCGTTCAAACATATCCTCAGGCCCTGCCATGTGATCTGGACGTTCATGGTCTTCACCAAATTGACTTCCATACCTTCTATGAAAATCTTCTTCATCTTTTATATCCTGTTGCAACTTTCTTTTTTCTTCCTCAGCATCATCAAGAAATCTATCTTTATATTTACTCATTCGCTTACGAAATTCTTCAACCCGTTTTTTCTTTTCTATATCTTCATCTTCATCACGGTCTTCATCAATTTTATTTCGTTTTTCAACAATTTCTTGTTTAATCTCATCGGGCATATTATCCCACTTACGCATCAATGTCATATTAAGATTGTGGAATATACGATTATATAAATCTTCATCTTCTATTGCTGAAGCTAACGCTAACACCAATGAAAATGTTTTATTTAAATCTTCAACATCACCAACATAACCCTCATCTGAATTCTCTAAATCGTGACTAATCAATTCAATAGAGCCATCATTCCTAACAACCAAGGCACTATCATCTATAGAAAGGTCAATAAAAAGATGTCCATTTTCATCAAACTTAGGAACATCTGTATCTTTAGGTTCTTCTTTAGATTTATCATCACTTTTAGCTAAATCACTAGGTGTGACTGGTTTTTTTGGCTTGTCTTTTTCTTCCATCGTTTTACCCCCTTTACATAATTTATTTATAAGTCTCAAAAGGTGTCCCATGAAAATATTTTTCATCACATAAACTTAAGCAAATCTGCATTATCTTCAATTTTTAAAAATCTATTATTTAACTCACATTCCCAATCTTTTGACATATTATTGAATACTTCATCTAAAAAGATCAAGTTGTCATATATTTTCTTTGGAAAAAACTCTAAATAAATTTCTTTCATATTTGACTTTAAAATTCTTGTAACATTTTCAAGATACTCTAATTGCAAATATAAATTATGATAAGCTATACTCATATTAAAATCTCTAAATGATATTTTTTCATTTCCATCTTTATCAGTCTTATAATGATTAAAAAATGAATAAACATCTCCTAAATCTTCACAAATTGGACAATGACATGGCATCTTAAAATCTTTTGATAATTTTTTATAATCAATGGTATTAGGCCAACTCATAGATGCCATACCTGTACCAGTAATATATCTAGCTTCTGTAAAATAACCACCAAAAACACAAGTTCTATTCCAATAAGTAGAATCATATGTAAGTTGTATATCAATACCAGCCTTATTTAACAACATTTGAAGATATTGAAAATAAATCATACTCTCATTTGAAGTAACACCAAAAATATGAAAATACTTACATTCTGATCTATCAAACTCACCATTTTTGATTAAAAACAATATTGCAGGTACAATACGACCTAAATTGCCTCTAGTACCACCATATGCCCAACCCTCAAACTGATACTTCTTTATTTCATCATACCACTTCTTAACCTGTGGGATGGTCTGTCCTTGTATAACATTTAAGATTTTTGCATCAGAACGTGTCCTATGTTCTGCATAATGTCTTGCAGAGTTTACTGACAAATCCAAACATTCTTGATAATCTTTATAAGGTGACACTGGTTTTCCATCTCTCATCATTCCAAGCGTAAATGTCGGTCTATCAAGAATTGGAAATATATCACCATTCTGTTCTGACCATTTCAATGCTACATCATCTGTATATTTTACAGTATTAACCGTTGAATGTGCTAACTGATATCCTCCACTATCAACAAATACCATAGCATCTTCAGCTTGTATTGTTTTTCTAAAGTTTTCTCTTTTATGTGATGTACCAGCTGAGATTAACATAAAATAATTCTTGAAATAAGAATCATTATCTTTTTTATAAATCCTTAACGATTTCTTTTTATCAAAATCAGTTTGATAATCTTCTCTAATATGTTTATCATCCTTTTCCAATAATGTCATTAAACCATCACTATAAGCTGGTATATATATTGCGTCTTTCATATAACTCCTTTACTTGTTAAGGCTTCACACCAATCATAATCTTCTTTTCCTCGATAATTCTTTTCAAGTACAGAAGGAATTAACTTTTCAAGCCATGGAGCTTCCCATGGATTGTTTGCATAATAATCTTCTGGAATATTTATATTGTTATTATGAAGTGAAATCCATTTACGAAAACATGGTTTACACCATCCACAAGCCCTTTCGGGGTCTAAAAGAAATCTTGATTGTGGATCATAACAACTCCATGAAAGCAGTAATGCGTCTGCACTTCCACCCTTTTCCAGATACTCTTTAACAATCTCCGTCTTTGTTTTATCTTTATATGGAGAACTAACTTTAAAAACACGTTCCTCAGTCCAATGTTGTTCCTTCCACATATGATTTAACAAGTCTGTCATTTTATCATAGAAAATTGGGTCTTTATCAAATGACCTATCTCCTTGAACACTTCCAAGTATTAGATTTTCACCATACATAGAAGCCAACAACATCAAGTGTGCATTACGATTCGGAACGATTGCATCATCACGTTCAAACTTACTTAAATTTAAAACACGGGATAAAACAACCAATTTATCTTCATCCAAATAACCATATTTACCAAGTAATTGTATTTTACTACTTTCTATCATTTCATATTCACTGCCAGTTGGAATATACAATAATACATCAGGCTTCATTAAATAGTCAAACATCAAACTATCCATGCCACCAGAATATAATAAAACAGATTTACCAGTAGCTTTCTGTTTACCACTAGTTACCATGTTTACCATTAATATTCTCCTACAGTATAAATAGGATTTGTCTTTAAATCTTTAAAAGGTATTCTGATATGAAAATCGTCTGGATGTACCAAGTTTTCAATATCTTCATTTTTTTTATATGGAATCACTTTTAAAGGATAATTTTTCCAATTTGGTACAAGAAACAATGGCAACATTCTATATTGTGTTAATTGAGAAGTTATCCAAACCATATTTACGGGTGCAATTTGGTTCATTTCATTCATACTTTCTATTTTCCTTTCAAGTATAGAATACCATGGCCAATGTAAAGTTTGTGAATTGGTATGGTCTAATTCAAAAAAACATACCAAATTACCATCTTTGTCATAAGCAGCCAAATCACAAAAATCATACTTTCCATTTATTCTTATATCTAAATTAGGAAACCTTCTCTGAAGGTCATCACACATAACATCTCGACTAAGTTTATCATCATAAGTGTTTTTTTTATATGTTTGCTTCATAGAAAAATTTGAAATCTTTTTACTATACGCTGTCATTATCTCATCCCTTTCATATTACTTAACAAAGAAAAGAACTCGGCCTTTGTTGCTGGTTCTTCACGGAAAATACCTCGAACAACAGATGTTACCATATCACTCTCATGTTCTTTGACACCTCTAGCAGTCATACAAAAATGTTCTGCTTTAACAATAACAGCTACACCTTTTGCTTCGGTTTCTTTCTCAATCATGTCTGCGATTTGTTCAGTCATTTCTTCTTGAATTTGTGGTCTTGATGCAACCCAATCAACCATGCGATTGAACTTGGATAAACCAATAACCTTCTGGCCAGGGAAGATTCCAACATATGCCTTTCCAGAAATTGCTTGGAAATGGTGTGCGCAAGTTGAATTAATTGTTATAGGGCCAGACATATAAATCTGGTCATACTGCTTTGCATTTGGAAATGCAGTAACACAAGGCGGGGGATAATATCTGCCACGGAATATTTCATTGACAAACATTTTTGCTACACGTTTAGCTGTTTCTTGTGTATTGTGGTCATTCTTCGTATCTATAACCAAAGAATTCAATACACCTTGAAATGATTCTGCAACCTCTTCTATAAGTTCTTTTCTATCATCATCATTAATCACATCATAGATTGTATCGTTAGCTAGATAACCGTCAGTCAATGCAGCTTTAATCTTTTCAGATATTTTCATTATATAAACTCCTCTCAATTAACCTAAATAAATTGCACTATTAGCTCCATGCTCAAAACACTCAACACTATGTAAACTAACTCTCCCTTCTGTTTTTTCTTTAAGGGTTGGTGCTACATATACATATACCAGTTCTGCAAACTTTTCACAACCAACATTATCCAATACCCAAAGCTTACACACCTTTTTCTCATATAAACCTTTAAATAATTCTACCTCAGGATCATCACTTGCAATAACTAAGGTATGGTCAAAAGTATCTTCCAGAAATTCTTTAATCCATTTGCAATCACCAAAATCATAAACCCAATTTCTTTCATCTAAAGTATCTGATTCAAAAACAAAACGAAATCCCAGACTATATCCGTGTAATAAGCTACAATGGCTATGGTCTGCTCTCCATTGCCTAAAACAACAACTCAAACCTCTATCATTACCATAAGTTTTTGTACTTTGATATTTCATAATCCACCTGCTACTCTTTCCCAAGGATATACAATCCACCTATAAAGTTGTTCATGTATATAAGAAACATCATCATCATTTTTATTTCCAAATAATGCAAGTAAACAATAGTCAGGATTATTTTGAAATTCTGGTAATTCTTTAATAGCTCTAAAGGTTGTACCAGTATCATAAACATCATCTATAACAAGTAATCTAGGAAAAAACTGTTTACATTTGTCTGGTCTAATACTAACATCATCTGTAAGGTTTAATAACCACTCTGCTTTTTTATCATTACCATCCATGTGTTGAAACTTAACAATACTCATGGGACATTCAAGCACATTACTTAAATGAACAGCTATAGGTAGTGAACCACGATGGACACCAACAATATGTAGACTAGGAACTTTTTTATACCTGTCTACAATATCTTTAACATCTTTAAAATACTCATCATAATAATAATTATATTTATTCATATCACATTCTTATTTGTAAGGTTTAACATTTGGGCTAGTATAGCCATTTGTGTTGACATCACTTTAACTTCTGGTGATTTTGAGTTTTCTTGAATCAACCTATTTTGTTCTTTAAGTTGTTTCATTAAAATAGTAAAATCATTTCTTTCTTGTAACCAAGACTCAATAGAAAGTGCTGGTGTTAAATATGGTCTAGCACTTACTTCTTTAGCTTCTTGATAATGTCTTACATAAGTTTCTAATAATGTTCTTACCAATTCTGACCTTGAAACTTTTAACTGATAAGCTATGTTTGCTAATAAATTATTAACTTCATGTGAAAGTCTAAACTTTCCAAGTCGAATATGTTTTCCGTTTTCATCTGTATATTGATCTATAAACATCTCCTTATCTAGTACTTTATCAACTTTAGGTATACCTCTTGCTCCTGAACGACCTCTTTTTCTCACATCTTTTCCTGCCATCATGTACCCCACTCATTTCCAAAGAGATTTATATGTAGTCTAGGACTATACTTATAACCATGTTTTAATGCTAGTTGTGCTACTTCATATTCTGTTAATTTCATACCATCACTTGTACCACCTTCAGGCATTAGATATACTGCATCTATATTAACTCTTGCGTTATCATACTCTTTTAATGCTTGTTCTACTTCTATTATATCAAATGCATCTCTAACAACAAACTTCAAATACAAATATGAATAAGGCCATGCATTATATGATGCCAATGCTTCTGGTCTAATTGCATCACTAATACTTTCACCACTATTGGAAAGCTTAGGTGATACAGACCAAGTAATTCCACAATTCTTACCTACACCAAACTTTTGCATATACTCTGGTGAATTTTCTGGTGTAAAGATTTGTGTACCATTAGTTTCAAATGTAACATATCTTGTTTTCAATAATGGACTTGTAATTAATTCTCTTACTGCTGGTTGAAAACCTTTGAGCAATGGTTCACCACCAGTAATAACTAAGTGAGCTCCATCATCTTGTTTTAATACAGGTGACAAATCACCTTCCATTCTTTCTTTTTCACCATACCAGTTTGTAAGCTCATCCATCTTTTTAATGATGGTTTCAATATCATCATTCTCAGCTAGATGACCCCACTTCTTTCCCCAACTGAATGAACTATCACACCCAACATGAGGAACTGGTAAATCTTTAATTGTTTTTACATTAGGATGGTTTTGGTTGTGAGGCATCTGAGCTTCAGGTAACCATTTGGATTTATCTCTATCTTGACCGAAGCCACGACATTCAAAGTTACACCCAAACAACCGAAGGAAAACAGAAGGCACACCAACGTACCTTCCTTCTCCCTGTATGGAGTAAAACATTTCACTATATTTAAGTTTATTCATAGTATTTATTCTCCCCAATCACCAATCATATACCCTTCCTCATTCCATAATCCATACCAAGACCCATCACCAGCTCTGCCCCAAGCCTCCCAAGTATATTTTCGATTTGTTTTATTTCCAAGTAAAAATTTTGGAAAAGATGATCTGGAATCAATTTTATTATATGTCGAATCCATTACTTCAATATTTTCATCTATATATCTAGTATCGAATCGTTGATTAAACATAACAGGTTTATTTTTACAAGACAAATCTTTATTCTGTGTTCTAAGAACACCATGAGTCTTAGCTAATTCATACCAAAGTTTTGCAAATGCTTCAAATGAATATTCAATATCTTCAATAATAAATTCATTAATTATAAAACAAAATACAAGTTGGGGAATATTAAAATGATCCCAAGTTACTTTATTATTATCTTCAGAATATTCATTAAATCCATCTGTAAAACCACAACCACTTGTGTCAATATCTTGATAATATTTAATATGTTTTCCTTTAATACTATCATACAATTCTCGACTAAATTGATGCAAATAACTTGGATGAATTGTATATTCTCCATTCTTCTCATAAACATCTTTTAATTCTTGTACCAACTTAATATACTTATGAAATGCCACACAAAGAGAAATAATTAAATAATAACCACTATCAGGATTCTTAACAGAACTTTTTGATTCTGCCCATTCAAGATATTTTGTTGACGTACTATACGACAAATCTTTAAACAACTGAACAAAATCACAATGTAAACTAGACATCTTCAACTGTGTATATAAAGATTGTGGAATTGACTTACAACTAGACATAATATAGATCCTCTTCATATGGATATTCAAATGTATTACCCGAACTGGTTACAAATCCACGTTCATCATCTAACTGTGGAACACAACCAAGATTACCAACCATACGTTTATAAATCTCATAAACACGAGCCTGTTCTTTTTCAGAAACTTTACGAGTGGAACTATGGCAATATTCATGCACTTTAGCTATACAAATTTTATGACGTTCTGTATAAAAATATTTTTGTAAGGCTTCTCGCTTCTTTTCTAATTTTCCTATATTGCCATCACAATCACCAGAAACATAAAAAAGAAATAAAACTGGTGAGTCAAAAATTTCAGTTTCATAATCACTAGTAAACTTATAATGATAAACAGCGTAGACCAAATTTTGTTTAATATTATCAAATGTTTTATTAAGATAAATACGATTCATTAAAACACAATCGGGATCATCTTTATGATCTAAACCACCATAACCAGCTGCACACTCTGGATGGTCTGAATTACGACCCATCACAACATTTTGAAGTATTGTTTGATCGTTATAATCAATAACTTTTTTAGTATCAGCAACTGTCCAATTACGGATCTTTCCATATCTTATAGCTTCTTTATGAGAAGAATAAACAGAATACAATGTCTGCAAAATCTCTTTTTGTATTTTATCATCTAATACAGAAGTCTTACTAGCAGTTTTTCTAACAAACTCACGAAAACATTCTCTAACCTTTTTCTTTGCAAGTTTTGAATCTTTTGCAATCTGACCGTATTGTGCAACAATCATTTCACCAACTATCTTAATAACTTCTTTTGGTGAATTACCTGCTTTTGGAAAATCCTCATTCAAAATATACTTGTACATTAATATTTCTGCTATTGTTACATCATCTTCCAGTTCAATAACATCAACAATAATATGAGTAAAACCAAGTTTTTGAAAAGCTTTATATCTATGATGACCATCAAATAATATATATTGTACTAAAATATTTGAGGCTACAACAATTAAGGTCATAGCCAGAATTCCTGGTATTATTTTTTTCATGTAATATTCCGTTTTTACAAGGTTGCGGAGACTTGAGTAATTATTGTCTGTATAAAGTGTGAGCTTTAAAAGCTTTGACTTAAATCTGCAATATC
>ENA-OREN01004275-OREN01004275.1-marine-metagenome-genome-assembly--contig:-NODE-4275-length-12579-cov-21.737882_pt1 | contig 12579 bp, 14 predicted proteins | sample MGYA00248624_ERZ508555 | MGnify/ENA primary metagenome ERZ508555 (study PRJEB26222, sample SAMN06267773) | marine metagenome | isolation source: Saanich Inlet, British Columbia, Canada | place...
TTCCCATACAGGGCCAGTCCTTTCCCATGTGGCATTCCATCCTTGATCTGCCCTGTGTATTTCCCACCCCGAAACTCGATCTCATGAATCTCTTCACTATCACGAGGCTTCTGCTCTGATAGCTGACCTAAGTGCTTATCAATCAGTCCACCGGTGTGCTGGCTTTTTGTAAGCGCATGCTCTTTGCGGGTAGTGAGGGATTTATCTTCATTCATGACTCACTTCTTCCTGCAACCGTTCAATCTCGCTCTCAATCGCCTCTTTCTGCTGATCAAAATAAAACCCGTAGTCGTCATACTCACCGATGATCTTCCAGGCCGGCTGATTAACTAGGTTATTGATCTCTCTCAACAGGTCCGTTAGTTCTTGTCTGAACCTATTAATCCTCTCCTCGATCCCGATCGAGTCTGTGATCTCAGGCTGCGTTAAATCACTGAAGTCCCCCGCCAACACCTGCTCCAAAATCTGCTTCATCAGATCAATATCGTTCGACTTGAAGGCTTCCGTGACCCGCTGAAACAGAACTTCCGCCCGCTCCTTCAATTCGTCTGGCACCTTGTCTGGATGACATTTTTGACGGAGTTTTCTTAGAAGTGTCTTGATCTCACTCTTCTGCTCTGGCGTCAGGACCGTCCTCTCTTCGTTTTTCGCCTCCGCATGAGACTCTGTAAATTCTTCATACTCTGCCTGGGACTCCTGATACTGCTCCTCATAGTCAGGCTCTTCCGTTGCTTTTTCCTTAAAGACCTTTGCCCGCAACCCTAGGTACTCTTCGATTAAATCGCCAAGATTTAACACCTTTTGATGTTCAAACTCTCCAATGAGGCGATTGATTTCTAGTTTCTCATTAGCTAGCGCATCGACCTGAGCCTCCAGCAACTTGAGATAAGTCTTCTTTAAAGCAGCATCAGGGTCCTCCCAGACCTTTAGTGCATGGGCGCGAGTTATGTAATCATCGATCAGAGGCGATGCTAATCTTGGCTCTGCGCTTTGTAAGACGGTGATGATGGCAGTCAGGTCGCGGTCATCGTCTGCCCCATTGATTTTCGCTAATTGGGCCTCCCAACTGCTATCTTCAAGCTCTATTAATACTTTGACTGCGGTAAGGCGTTTGGCAATAGTGGCCTTATCTGTAGCGCCTTCGATAGCGCCTGTTCCCTCAAAACGAGAAATAAGTCGGTCTATCTCTTGGTTGCACTCGCCAATAAATTCCTGATCGTTTGTAATCTCAATCAGCGCAGAATTAACTCCACTTTTAGCCGATTCCGTACCCCCGAATTCGCAGAGCAGTGTTTTGTTATCCACGAGGACTAGAACGTCGGCGAGCAAGCTCCCATGAACTCTATCGCCTTGTGGTGATATACACACCCTGGCATCAAGGTCTTCAAGGCTTGCAAGTAACAACGAGACTGAATCATCAATCTCCGCGTCACTCACCCCTATCACTTTGATACCAACCCCTGCGCGAGCTTTGTCTTGAATCTGTTTGCCTATCGCATCTTTTTCAAGAATGCGCCAGTTAATTGTCAGGTTCTTAACGGCATCCGATAAAGTGGATTGCAGTATGCTTTCTTTAGAATCAATGTAGGCGCGAGCATCCATCAGCTTTTTTTCATTGATATAAAGTCGAGCTGGTCCAAGACTTTCACCTGTTACCTCTCCGGCCGTCTTTCTTCAATTAGATGTCCCTCAGGATCAAGGACATACTCTGTTACAACGAAATGTGAACGCCAGTTTCCATCATTATCTCGCAATAACGTCCCACCGCATTTGTGTTTAAAGTCTCGAAACTTTTGGTGAGTATTAGCCGTACTCAACGCTTCATTTATCGTCTGAAAAAAACTCTCGGCCTGGGCGAGAATCGATTCCTTTTTGGTCTTTTCAACCTTCAGTAAATACGCCTGCCGTTGAAACTCTGTATTGCCATAGGAATGGTCTTTTAGAACCATTTTCTGACGATTGGTGGCAAAGTCCATCAGTGGCATATCATCTAATTTTTTCCGCAACGACTCCCATTCAACTTGCTTGCTTTTCCTTTCTCGCTCAAGCGTTTCTATTTCAGTCATATCTACATCTAAAGGGACTGTGTCTTTCGACCAGCATTCCAGACAGCTCATCTTTGAGACTCTTCTCTTAGCAAGGTCAATCAGGACTTTCTGTTCGTCTCCTGCGGATTGGTTTCCTAGTTCCTGATAGGTTGCTATACGATCATAGATAGCTTGTTCGCTATGATTCTCAATGTCGACATAACTGTCGCAGCTGTAGCACCAACCAACAGATCTTCCGCCGCTGACCTCGCTTCCATCTTCAAGTCTGTAAGTCAGACGAATAGGCCGGCAGTGATCGATCGTCTCATAATCGCAGCCAGTACACCGAATTGTTGAAGAGGGCATAGACATGGTGCTTTTCTCTATAGAAGTAAGAGTTCATTTATCGCTTTCATGCTTCGGATTGCCTACGACTTATAGCACTTGCTAAAAAACTGACGCTTGAGATCAGCATACTCATTCGCGCTTAACGTAAGCTGAAAACTGGGTTGTCGCTCTTCAATCCGTTCTTCGATCAGCTTTTTAAGGCATCTCTCGTCATCTGACATTCCCTCCCAGTAATGAAGGGGTACATCGATATGAGTCTCAACGAGGTGCATATCTTTACGCGTGAGGCTTCCTTCATAGACCATGTAGGCAAGACAGGAATTGGCTGACCAGTTGAGATTGGGGTGGCCGGTTGAATTAGATCCGTCACCGGCGACTTGGGTTTTTTCTTCAGAACTGCTTACTGTCGCCTCAAGCAGCTTTCTAAACTGCTGCGATATCAAGGTTTCACGAACACCGGGCACCATAAAATCGAAAGGTGTTGCCCGTAGCGTAAACCTATAGCTTTTTATTGAAGGGACATCGACATTGCTGATCCCTGAGGCACAGCGGTTACCGAATCGCTCCTTGGCGACCAGTACGATCTCCTCGGTATCTGTACTCCGGTCATGTTGCAGTCCTCTGACCAGCATCAGAGCATCCCCTACTGCATTGCCACCGGGGTTTTCATAGGTACGAAGCAGCGTCAGCCCAGCGGCAAGGTCCCCGACCCTCTGGTAACCGTAGTAACCATCACTGAGTGCTCTACCATCGTCTTGCTTGGGTCTGTAGTAGGTTAAACCGGCAAAGATGCCGTCTGTGGGACTGCCGTTAAATACCTCAAGGCCTATCCCAAGGCGATCACAGTCATAGCGGTCTATTTGCTCTTTATCACCCAGATCAAGTGTTTCAATACAACGAGGATGTGGAACCCATTCGCTGGCGAGCCTCCAGCCATCGGCGTGAACTAGGGAAAGGCAAGAAAAACTAAATAGAACACCCAGAAAACAGCGGTATTTAGATATCAACGTCTTAAATCGCTGTTTCATACCAGTCAGATTATCATATGATGATTGTGGGAAAAGAGAATCAATCGGTGATACAGCAGCTGGTTCGTTGGACAGCCCACGCTTAGGCACTACTTAGAATATCCTAAGCTGACAGCAACCTCCCATTAACAGCACACCAACATCCTACACTCAAGCATTCGCCTACCTAGTAACTATGGGTTAATTACGTGTCTTCAAAGGATTTTTTAACAACTCTTTACGAGTCGGGGATCTCGACTGAAGACCTGCGACTGCTTTATTTGGATGAAACCGTTGGATTAAAAATTTGGGATGAGGGCGTTGGGGAATTTGATGCAAAGCCAAATCCCTACATTGCTTATAGTCGAATCGAGCTAAAAGAAGCTTTGCGCGCTTTACCCTCAAGCGAGGCTTGGGACTACGACCGTGAGGAAATAGAACTAACTCGTCAGGCTCTAAGAGTTGCTGAACGAACTGCGATAGAGGCATTAACCACTGGGGCCTTTATCGCTTTGGGTTACTCGGCAAGTTCCAAGGGTGATTTAGTAGCGATCCCACCCGATCAATGGCGTTTCGCCGACCTCGACTTTGATCAAGGCGCAGCCCAAGGAGAAGACGCCCACTACGCGGGTCTAAAGTGCATTGAGCAAGCCACCCTCAGCAAAGAAGACCAAGAATTACTCAAATCAGCACTGACGCTGACTGAGACACCCCAGCCTCCTCTTTCCCCCTTGCTAAGTTTTTCTACTGTCGGGGCTACCTGCTGGGCTGACATTACCCTACGGCTTCTGAAAGATAACTTTGTTGAAGTTGGTGGGCCGACTAAGAAAGTAAAGGTCAATCTCGATTCCTTAAGGTTAATGAATAAAACCGAACAAAAAACAAATACCTCATTTGACCTGCTGTTAAGGATAGGTAAAAGGCCAGGCGTTACGACAGCTAACAAACAGCGGGTTTCAAAGCTTCGAAAAAAGCTAAGAACCAGTCTCGGAACTAACGAAGATCCCTTTAGCCTGCATGGGAAGCGCTACACCTCAGTTTTCAAGCTTATAGACGACCGCAAAGCAGCAGATGAGCGCGCAAAGGCAGACGCTGCTCATGTCCAATATGATGACACTAAGCTTTACGGACCATCAAGCAATGAGTCGGAATACCCATATGAAACTGAAGACGATGGCGCCAACGATTTTCTTGAATCATATGATGATTAAAAGTTAATAATAATGTAGTCAATGTATGTCGTTAGTTCCTGGTAGCCGGTTACCTCCAGTGACCTAGCGTCCTACCCCATAACATTCTTCGTGTTTTGCCCGCCTTTTGGCGGGTTTTTTATTGCCTCAAGAGTCGACCCGGTCGCGACCAGTAGCTGGTTACGCATATAGGTGAGAGGGATCGAACCCTCCAACTAACTTAAAACATATAAATGGGAAATGAAATGAATACATTAATAAAAATGCCAAAAACCAAGGGTCCGTTCTGGATTCTCACGTTTTACCGGGACTTCCCGGACCGAGCCACGGCCCTTAAGCTGAACAAGGAATCGGACCGTGTTTACCTTGAAGCTCTTATCGAGTTTATGAAAGAGGATGATACCGGTTGGGGAATCGCACAGTTCAGAGATGAAGACTGCTATCAAAAAGGTCGCAGGCTGGTTGGTCAACACCGTCAGTTAAGGCGAAGTGGATTAAGGGATACATGTGGCTACCGCATTGGAATACAAATTGGGCAATTCCAAAAATTGGTTCAAATTCTAGGTTATCAAGCACTACCCCTCACAGCGGGACAAAAGATGAGTATTCGAAAGGAGCGTAAGTTTCTCCGTTCCAGCATCGCGAAGCTCGCTGATGATTGGGATGTATCTGAGAGTCATATCTGGGAGGTTTTAAAGGGGGACAAACCCCCTGTTTCACCCTCCCAGAAGCCTACAAATATAGGTGTTTCTGAACCCAAACCCCCCGCACCCAGTAGGGTAGTACCACAAGCACATGGTTCGGGCTCATGAGTAGCAGGAATGAGAAGCGATTGATAACCGGGAGGCACTTAAAAATGATCAGTGATTTCACCCCCCTACCCCAACTTGATGAGGGGGAATACGTGGGGCGTCTGGTTCGTAAATTCCAATCCCCGCCGCGCTGGGGCCGACAGGACCTGGTTATGGATTTTGAGGTTCAAGCTAATGATTTTGAGCCGGTATTGGTCAATGCTTATTTTCAGGTTAAGTGGATCGACAGCAAAACCTTTAGCGCTGGACGTAAATCCGACTATTTCAGGGCCTTTCAGACCTGTTTCGGTAGGGTCAGTTCTACCGAGTTTTCCCTCGATGACTTCCCCGAGGGTTCTTATACCCTGGATATCACCAATGTCACCAAGGATGGGAATCGTCAGCCGCTTGATCCGATTAATCAGTACTCAACGGTAAAGCGTATTAAGGGGAGGATTGATCATGAATGATGCTGCTCTGTATCTGTATCTGTCTCTTTATCTGTCTCTTAATCATCTCATTATCAATATCTTTATCCTTATCTATCTCTTTTTCTTTATCTGTTTCTGTATCTATATCTTCTCTACTCTATATCTAGTTGGTGAAGTATCAGATAACTGGAATGAAAAAAATGAAACTGATCCAAATAAATTAAAGATATCTAGTAACTTTAATTGTTTATCCAAGGTGGAGGCATATGAATGAACTCCATCTTGAACCATTATTACTTACTGTCTCACAAACGGCATGCCGACTTAATCTTTCAGACAAAACCATTCGACGGCTTATCACCAATGGGGAGATTCCCTATATGTCTGTCGGCAAAGCTATCCGGATTCCAGATACTGCATTACAAAAATGGATTGACGACGGAACACGATATAATGATTCGTGCGTGGAGTTGGTGCCCTCCGATACAGGAGAAAGCATATGCAACTCTATAAGCGAAACGGCATCTACTACGTGTCCTACCAGTCGACAACGGGACGCCAAACTAGACGCTCTCTTGAAACCCGTAACAAGCAAATAGCCAAACAGCTTACCGCCAAACTCGAGTTAGATATTCACAACGAGCTCGTTTTTGGCAAAGAGCCCAAACGCTACTTCAAAGACATGCTGACCCATTACTTAAAAGCCAAACAGAAAACCAAAGGATTTGAGCGCATCCAGTATGCACTCAAACCTCTGGTGGCCTACTTTGGTGACTGTGATGCTTCAAGGATCAAGGAGATCCATGTCGAGAAGTATTGCTTTGATCGGGAAAAGGACGTTAAGCCCGCTACAGTACGCCGGGAGATCGGCGTGCTCTCAGCGGCCTATAACCATGCTGTGACCAAGCTGCGCTGGGGCATTACAAACCCCTGTACCCAGGCTGCCAAGCCTAAAAAGCCCAAGGGACGGGTACGCTGGATTACCCGCTCTGAAGCCTCTACGCTGATAGCAGCTGCCAAAAGCCCACTGGATCGCAATGGCAAGCCCTTACCGGCTCAAGCCTGCTCGACGGTGCTTGCGGACTTTATTGAGCTTGCGCTTAATACAGGCTGTCGTAAGGGTGAGCTTTTGTCTCTTAAATGGGAGCATGTTGATCTTTCCACCCGTCTTTTGCGCTTAGAAGAGACTAAAAGTGGCGAGTGGCAAACCGTTCCCATCAATGAGCAGGCAAGGCAGGTACTCATCAGACGGCTGCGCCATCGCAAGGGCATCTGCCCCACTACGCCTTTTGTCTTTTTCCATGAAAGGCAAATGCATGGTGTCAGTGTCGGTGACCAGGTCAAGGATGTGAAGACCTCTTTTGCCAGAGCCTGTGCACGCTCTGGCATCAAGGACTTTCATATCCATGATCTAAGGCACACCTTTGCCAGCTGGCTGGTGGCAAACGGTACGCCCTTGTTTGAGGTCAGCAAACTTCTTCGTCATGCCAGCATTACCATGACAGAGAAGTACGCACACCTGGCACCGGATCATCTGCACCAAACGGTGGAGAATCTGGGATTTACAGCACAATCACAGCACAGTGCAATTAGTACAAAAGCAGCGGTTTTAAAAATCGCTTAAAAACAAGAGGTTATGGCGGTCTAATCAGGTTAAGAACAAGCGGCCTCTGCCTTCACACGGCAGGGGTCGCAAGTTCGAACCTTGCCGCGCCCACCATTTCCTGTGTTTGTTTTCAATGAACTAGCGATGTACTAGCTCGGATGCTGTCCCAGATTCTCCTTTGCTGCCACAAATCAGTCACAGTGAGGAGTAAGCGATGGCAACGATTCGCAAGCGAAATGGCCGCTACCAGGTCCAGATTCGCAAAGATCAGTGCCCTCTCGTTACTAAGACATTCAGCCGACTTGTCGATGCCAAGCGGCGGGCGATTGTCTAGAGAATTGGGGGCGATTCAGGTATTGTAACGATGGCGAAGAATCAGGGTTATACCGTCACCCGAGATGATTAGACCCGACACGCCAGACTTTCTGGGGCAAGATGGTGATCTGGCAGACTTTGAGTTGGAGATGATTAGTGGCGGTACGCTTGGAGGGGCGGGCACTTTTAACCCCCCCCCTCATTCATCCTAACCTTCCCTTATAAATCTCACTTCAACAATAGCTCGATGAATTTTCTGTTTTCATTCCTGGAGAAATGGGGCAATGCACTGATTTCCAATAATGATTTTGGAATAAGCACATTCTTCAAAGGTTACGATGAGTTAAAGGCCAGAAGTTCCTTTCAAGCGCGATTGGTGATGGTGATATATGCGATGTGCATCTGCGCCATTACTGCGACACTTTTTGTAGGCTCCATCCAAGTCTATGGTTGGTTGATTGAACATAGAATAATCGCGCCAAAATAAATCGCTGGCGCGTGTGCGCCATGTCCGGCGCTAGGCCGACCCGGGGATTATTGGCGTATGGTGTCGCTCGATCAACGCGTTGAGCATCCATGTTTGCGTGCAACATCATGTCAAGACGGGCACCGCGGGACGCGTATTCATTGCTAAACGGGGTTGAACCCCCTTGCATCACAGGCTAGTGGTTCTCAGCCCAACCGAAGACGCGATACAGGCAAGCGCTTACAATCTCGGTCTAACGCCTTATTATTGAAAGTGAATCTTATGTCCAATCCAGTCGCTATGGAGCTTGCGCCCACCGGCACTTTACGCGCCGCCATCAACGTCGCGAACTTTCTTCTGGTAACAGGCAAAAAACCCAATGGAGACCCTGATGGGGTAGCGCCCGATTTGGCCGCTGCCATCGCAGATGACCTGGGGGTCGGTATCGAGTACGTGCCTTTCGCCACGCCGGGGGAGTTGGCCGATGCGGTCAATGACGGCGCCTGGGACATCGGGCTGATTGGCGCAGAACCTGCTCGGGCCGAGCATATTAAATTTACCGCCGCGTACGTCGAGATCGAAGCCACCTACCTTGTCCTCGAGGACTCGCCTTTAAAACAACTTGAAGACATCGATCGACCGGGGATTCAGATTGCCGTCTCTGCCCGGAGCGCCTACGACTTATACCTTACGCGTCATCTGAAGCACGCCAAACTGGTCCGCGCTGAGGGACTCGATGCGTCATATGAGCTTTTCGTTCGAGAAGGTCTCGACGCTCTGGCTGGGCTCAAACCACGTTTGTTGTCTGATGTCGAAACCCTTGGGCAGGCGCGGCTACTCGAAGGCCAATTTACTGCGGTTCAACAAGCCGTTGGTACCCCTGCCGATCGTAAGGATGGCGCAGCTTATCTTCGATCATTTATCGAGACCGCCAAAACCTCGGGGTTAATAGCGCAATTAATTTCTCATCACCGGGTAAAAGGGCTATCCGTCGCTCCAGAGGCCTAACAAACACCTGTCGTAGACCACCCGCCACTTACGCCCAAAACCTCTATGCGTTTTATGGATGTGCTGGGTAAGGAGCCCTTTTCACGCAGGTTAGCCTGGCCGTTGCTAAGGGGTTACATATATACCGTTGTTGTTGTAAATAGACACAAGCGCACGCTGGGCGCTCGTACTAAAAACAAGCGCCTCGGCCACTTTGCCTCGTGTCTGATGGTTCTGGCACTGCGGCCGCATGATTGCAAACAAAATACCAATGAGCGCTACTACGATGATTAGCTCGACCAGAGTAATCCGTGTTCTTTTTTGTTCATCACCCACTCCCTTCTAGGGTCGTTATTTCTTTTCCTTGGCCTCGGTCGGAAAACCCTGTTTCTTCCACTGTGCGTAGCCCCCTGCCATGTGACAGACTGGACTCAAACCCATGGCCTGAACCGACTGGGCGGCTAACGCCGAGCGCATCGCGCCAGCGCAAAAAAAGACAAATCGCTTACCCGACTGGAACACATCACGCGCGTAGGGACTGTCTGGATCGACCCAGAATTCCAGCATGCCGCGCGGCGCATGGATAGCGCCGGGTATGGCTCCGTCACGCCACAGTTCACGAATATCACGAATATCGACGAGGACGACATCATCGTCTTCCAGATGAGAATGCACTTGATCAAGAGACCAGGTTTCCACTTCTTTCTCGGCTTCGGCGCACAACGCTTTAATGCCTTTAGTAATCATCTCGTTTTCTCCATAACTTCGTACCGCTTTACCTTAATTAAGCACCTGGGCTGTGCTTAGGCCGCTTTTGCCTGACCGGTGATACCCGTAGTGGGAATAGCATCCCACTTTACAAGTTATCAATCAAATAAAGATCCGCAGTCTACATATAGGATGCCGCCTGGTAGCACTGCCGCACAAATTTCAGGGATTGTGCCAGCGCCCACCGAGCACCCTTGCATAACCGGTTAGCTGCGTATTACCTGTACGGGTGAGGCCTTGTACATCGGTGAACTCGAAATTGCCTTCATTTAGATGCAAAACAGTCGCATCGCCCGGACTGCCCGGCGTTAAAGACCCCAACTCGGGTCGGCCGATGGCAGTTGCCGGACCACTGGTACTGGCTGCGATGACATCATTTAAAGAAACCCCGAGTGCAAGAAACTTTGATAGTGTATTGAGCTGACTCTGCGCACTGCCATCTATGCTCAACACATGCACATCACTTGAAATGCACTCGGGCAAAAAACCAGCACTGATCATCGCTTCTGCCGTGACAAATCCGAACGACCCCTGCCCGTGTCCGATATCGAATATGACACCCCGCTCCCTTGCTGCAATGATTTCTTCGCGAACAGCGCCATCTCGCATTCTGGCAGGGGCGTTAGGAAACGGGCGAAAACAATGAGTCAGAATATCGCCTTTACGCAAGCGGGAGACGACTTCCAAACGGCTGGGAGGTGGGTTGTCGAGATGGCACATCACGGGCAGGCCCAACTCGTCTGCCACTTCCAACGCCAGATCCAGCGGCGCTGGGCCTTGTCCGTCGCTTGCCGTCATACCCACCCGAACTTTTATTCCTACAATGTCGTCGGGATAAAGCGACGCAATGTTTAGACATGCGGCAGGATTCAACAGCCGTAGATCGCCGCACTCTCCGACCATGACCTCCTTACTGAACGCAAATATGCCCGGGAATGAAATATTAAGAAATGCAAGAATCCGCGTTTCGGCAGGTTCGATGACATGCTTTAGAAAGCCGGTAAAGTTCCCCGGGCCGGCAGTTCCCGCATCGATCAATGTGCTTAAACCGGATGCCTTTGCATAACTATCGGGCTCAATACCGATTGCTGCACCGCCCCAATAAACATGCGTGTGCAGGTCAATCAATCCTGGTACAACCAGGCAACCGGTCAGATCGTGACTCTCTAGCGCCGCGCTGGCAGGAATAGTATCCTGAATAATGGCAACAGAACTGCCCTTAAAAGCAATATCACAGACCTTATCAAGACCTGCCTGAGGATCGATCACGCGTGCCTGTTTTAAAACCAGATCGTACATCGATGAGTCTCCCTGCCCGGGTGGGCCGTTCTGTCAATCACTTTGCTCATTCTGACGCGATTTGGCCAACACCGTCTTTTCTAATTTGCTTGGATCGACTGAAATCCAGCCAAGCCCGGCACTCTAGAGGTCGACTATTTGAGAGTTACGGAACTTACGTTAACGATTCAATAATTTAGCAACCAGTTCGAGCCTTTTTGGGCACAACATATTGGGTCACGCCTATGAAAAAGATCAGATCAAAGGGTGGTCTGATCTAGATCCGATTGCAACGCTGCCGCAGCTTTGTTATCCAGGGGAGTCAGAGGGGGACGAAGCCGCAGCCAGGCGTCATCACCGGATGACCAGGCGGCGTGCTGTTTAAGAGCGGAAACCAGGGGGTGTCGGCCAAATACTTCGCGGATGGCAAAGGCTTGCTCCTGCAGGGCAGGCGCTGATGAATCGCCACTAAGGCAACTGTCAAATATTTTCCGAATACCCTGAGGGTTGGCATTGGCTGTCGCTGAGATACAGCCTGCACAACCATTTTCCAGGGTCGCGAGAAGATGTGTCTCGTTGCCCGGGAAGATAGCAATCTGCGGAAACCGAGAAGCGAGCTTGAGGGTATGTTCAAGATCACTGGAGCTGTCTTTAACCCCGGCAATGGTTTCTGGGAAATGCTCACAAAGCATGGCTATTAAGTCTGCGGAGATCGGCGTCTGGGACACAGCCGGAAAGTGGTAAAGGTAGAGCTCGAGCTCGTCGCTGGCCGTTCGATCAATGACTTGGGCGAAACTGCGAAAAAGGCCATCGTCTGTGACATTCTTATAATAAAACGGTGGCAACGCCAGTATCTTATTGACACCGTGCTCGATCGCGTGCCGAGTTAGAGAAACGGTATCAGTGAGCGCGCAGCACCCCGTGCCGACCATCAGAGTGTTAGGTGATAGGCCATCGCCAAGTAGCGACTCGAGGGCGGCCATTCTCTCCGCTACAGAAAATGCATTGGCCTCCCCCGTAGTGCCGAAAAGCCCGATGCCATGACAACCGTTGTTAAGGAGGAATCTCGCATGTTGCGCCAGGCGGGCACAATCGACTGAAAGATCGGCCTGCAGTGGCGTGAGCGCCGCGCACCAGATTCCGCTAGAGGGAAGTTGATCAAGATGATGCTTAATATCGTGTTCCATAAAATGATTGTCCGAATTTAGTTGTCAGCGTGCACTGCCGGTTTATTGATCAGATTGATGATACACCGGCCGTGCTCGGTTCAGAAAGTGAAAAGGCTCGACTGCAAACAAAAAGTGATTGATGAGAAGCCTGGCTGGATGGGCATATTCATTCGACATTCATTCAACATTCATTCGA
>ENA-OREN01004278-OREN01004278.1-marine-metagenome-genome-assembly--contig:-NODE-4278-length-12576-cov-3.212497_pt1 | contig 12576 bp, 13 predicted proteins | sample MGYA00248624_ERZ508555 | MGnify/ENA primary metagenome ERZ508555 (study PRJEB26222, sample SAMN06267773) | marine metagenome | isolation source: Saanich Inlet, British Columbia, Canada | place...
GAGTTCCGCTCCTGACTCCTGCAAACTAGAGAAAAGTTGCTTCCTCAACTTGGCGGTCCTGATTTGTCCCACAGCAACCAAAGCAGTCGGAAAGAGGTTGAGCAATTCGGGTAAACCCTCGTCATCTCCCAGCACCGGGTATCCAAGCACCGGAGTTCGACTGCCCCCGGGACGTTCTACAACACCCGCAACCCGGTACCTTCCTTCCTGTTCGACGACGTCGATGCATGACCTGCAGTGACCGCCGCCACCCACAAGGAGGAGAGGCTTCATGTCAAACCCGCGCTGCTAGGAATGTTGATTATCCGGCGCTGAAGGGATTCGGCCACGGGAAGGGATGCACGGGGACAATCGGCATAGGGCCCGAGTCGGTGCAACGGGGTCCAAGCTGGACGGGTCGTCACACCCGAAGAGTTAGTGGCTTCCAGCACTGCGTCCCTCTGATCAGCCAACGCCTCATCAAGCAACAAGGTCTGCAACCAATAATTACTCTGGCAACCCGGCGGTTCGGCCACCACCTGGACATTTTCGATGGGCGCGAAGGCCTGAGTGTACGCCTCGAAGAGCCGCCGCTTACTGGCGAGAAATTCGGGCAACTGCTCCATCTGGGCACAGCCCAGCGCCGCATTGAGGCTCGGTAGACGATAGTTGTAGCCGATGTCATCATGGACATACTCCCAGAGGTGATGAATCTTCGCGGTCGTGGTGAGATGACGGGCCCTCGCTGCAAACTCGGGATCGTCAGTTAGGAGCGCTCCTCCACCGCCCGAAGTGATGATCTTGTTGCCATTGAAGCTGAGCACACCAGCAAGTCCAGTCGTACCGGTGTGCCGACCCTTGCTGACGCTCCCCATAGATTCCGCAGCGTCCTCAATGACCGCCAACCCATAGTCGTCCGCCAAGGCCACTACATCGTCGATAGCCACCGGGTGACCAAACGTGTGCACAGGTACCACTGCTCGGATCTCTCGCCCAGTCGACCGGTTCACACAGATGCCACGGCGGACTTCTGCCACTGTACTCAGGTGGTTCCGAAGAGCGACTGGATCCAGACCAAGTGTCATCTCATCGCTGTCGACAAAATGGGGCACCGCACCCAGATAGGAGACAGCATTAGCCGTCGCTACGAACGTCAGTGCGGGAACCAGTACCTCGTCCTCTGGGCCAACGCCGGCCAACCGCAGGGCAACGTGAAGAGCTGCCGTGCCACTGCCGACTGCAACGACGTGGGTCGATCCGGTAAAGGCCGCTAGTTTGGCCTCGAACTTTTCGACGTATGGTCCCACAGTCGAGACGAAGGTCGATTCCAGACAGTCCTGGAGGTACTGCCCTTCATTCCCCCCAAAGGTCGGCTCATGGAGAGCAGCACTACGGCTCCCGATCACCAAACGGATCGCTTCAAGCGTCCTAGCGGAAAACTCGGTGACATCGGGATATCGGGTCACAGTGCGTAGATGTCTGGCTTGTAGTACGCGAGGTTGCTCGGATTGGTGAACCACTCGATGGTCTTCTTGAGTCCTTGACAAAACCCGTCGCTACCTCCAAGGCTCGGCTTCCAACCCAGGAGATCGCTGGCCTTGCGCGTATCGGCAACGAGGCGTTCTACCTCGCTTGCCTTAGGACGGACTCTGTGGGGGTCGACTCGAATCTCGATCTCAGCGTTCATCAACGAAGCAATGAGATAGGTGACGTCTTCGATTGAGATATCAAAACCACAACCGAGATTGATCACCTCCCCAAGACAACGATCCGCAGTAAGTGCTGCTAGGAAACCACCTACCGTGTCGGTGACATACGTGAAGTCACGCGTCGGCTCTACTGACCCCAACTCGACAACCGTTCGACCACTAGCAATTTGCGAGACCACACTCGGGATGACGGCACGAGCAGATTGACGAGGTCCGTAGGTATTGAATGGTCGAACGATCGTGACAGGAAGGTCAAACGCGGCGTGAAATGACAACGCAAGTTGATCAGCGCCGATCTTCGTGGCCGCGTAAGGCGACTGTCCAATTTGGGGGTGGTCCTCACTTATTGGAACGAACTGAGCGGTTCCGTACACCTCACTCGTCGAGGTATGAACCACACGCCGTACACCGAGATCCCGTGCAACCTGTAGAAGGTTAAGCGTGCCGCGAATGTTCGTCTCGACGTATGCGTCAGGAGAACAGTAGGAGAACGGGATACCGATTAGGGCAGCGAGGTGCAGAACAGCGTCGCATCCTGTCATCGCTGTTCTCATGCCATGTGGATCGCGAACATCGCCCAGAACGACATCGATCTCACGCTTGATACTCTCGGGGCTTTGTTCAAGCCACCCCCAGCTACCCAGTGCGTTGTAAAAAACCATGGCGCGCACGGCATATCCTGCTTCCACGAGGGTTTCCGTGAGATGAGATCCGATGAAACCATCGGCTCCGGTGACGAGTACACGCTCGGTCACGACAACACCTCAACCGAACCACCCTCGGGATAGCCCGCAATCTGGTCATAGACTCTGCAGTTCCGGACATGATCTGCGAGTGTGCAGGTAACAAGATCATCCTCTCCAAGGAATGCGACCGTCTGGAGGTACACGCCGGATTTGAACTCACGGTCGAGTCGATCATCAATGTCGACTCGCTCAATCTTCTCCGACCCCCGAACAATCATGTGTAGTTCCTCCATAGGTCGAAGGACAAGACGCCGCTCACGGGTGCACACCTCAACACCCCAACGACCCGGCGCTTCCCAGTCGCCATGATAACTGAATGTGACGCCAGACTCTGTGAGACCAGAGCCGGTGAAACGCGAGGCGACAGGATGCCAGGGCAATGATCCACCGGTTTGTGTCGACAACTCGACGGGCAGGCCACAGAGGCTGATCACGAGGTCGACGACATGGCTGGTATTGGCCAGAAACCAGACGGCCTTCACTTCATGGGGCTTGTCGAGTTTCGCTATCTTCCCTGCGTGTTCGGTCACCTCGAACAGGCAACTACTTACACCACCATCGTCCTCGATCATCTTTCTCGCCGCTGCGACCGACGAGAAAAAGCGCCTGTTGTATGCAACCAGGACGTCTGCTCCCATCTGGTCCGCGGTCATCAGAAGTGCTCGAATCTCACCCGAGTTCAGACCAGCGGGCTTTTCGACTAACACTCGCTGAGTTCCAGCCTCTACCAGGGCAGATGCCGTCGTCGCCAGCTGGTCGATCCCCACAGCGACGATCGCGACGCCTGGTGGAATCGATTCAGACAACGCAGATAGGAGGCCACCGCGTTGCACCGGTACGCCAACGGATTCCTCGAAGGCCGCGGCCGACGCCTCGGACCTCCCGATGACCGAAAACTCTTTTCCGAGTGCTGACAGGACTCTCGCGTACTCCCGTGCCATGGGCCCGGCACCAATCAGCCACAACAACTCATCCGCTCGCGCATCGCTCATGTGATCGGAACACCATTCTTGCGACCGCCGGACCGTGCCCAATGGTCCGACAGGCCCTGAAGAAGCACTCTATGAATCCCCACCGAGGCCCCGAGCGTGGGTAGGGCGCAGGTACCCGATGTCAGGATCGAATCGACCAACCGGGGGGTCATCTCACTCTGCAACTCGTAGACACCGGGTTGGCTGAACCCGTCAGAGCGGCGCGCCACTCCGTCTGACTCGTTGATGAGCCAGGCCATGCCGCCGGCATCGGCTTCGATGGTCACCGGTTCAGTGCTGTGATCAGCATTCAAAATGAGTAGTGAACCATCAGCATAGGTGACAGACATCGATCCGTGGACCTCCCAGAAGCCCTTGCGCTTTGCAGGACTCCATGCCGGTTCCAGCAGGTTGGTGTCTACAGCCCTTGGTGCTGCGCCGGACCACCACGCCAGCAGGTCCATGAAGTGCACCGCATTGCAGGCCAGACCCCAGTCTCCGCCCGAGACCACCATGGAAATGGGCCCGTTCCCACGGATCGAGTAGTAGAGGCGACGGTGCCAATCCATCATTCTTCTTGGCATGTTCACCCATGCCTGCGAGGTCGAGGTCACATCCAACAGTCGGTCAAGGCCGGACTCGTCCTGAGCCAGCACCTTTTCGAGGACATAGTGGCCTACCCGTGCGTGCGAAGACAGTTCGTCGACCAACTGAGGTCGGACATCAGCCGATGTCGCGACTATCGCAAGGTCGAGTCCTACCGGCAGGGCGTTGATGGCACCATGCATGCAGACCTCTGCGGTCGGCCTGGATGAGCAGCCCCTGCCGAATTGACGTACTACCTCTGCACAGGCATTGAGAGAGTCGTCGGAGATGTCGTAGACGTGTACGACCTCGGCCGAGTCGCAGCGCAGAACGCCCTCAAGGTATCGTCGGCCAAGATTTCCGGCGCCGCAGATGGCGACAACTCCTGACATTGTCATACCTCACCCTAGGTCTCGTCCAGACGCAGGGCGTGGAACTCACGGACCATGTCCTCTACCGAGCCGATCTCATCGATGACTGCTGGATCAATGACGAGACCCTCCGCCCGAGAGATCCCAGGCAGGTCCTCAACGGTTCCGTAGTAGTTGCCTCCCGATCGTTGGAGAAATCGCAGCACACGTCCCCGCCATCGCTTCGCTCCGAGAAACAGCGGGTCGGGAAGGCACCGCGCCACAGTTCGCAGCATCTTGGCCGCCGCGGGGATTAGCCGCGTGAGGAATCTTTGAACTGGCTCCTCGAACTCGTACTCGTGACGATTCTCGTCAACGAAAACCTCGGCACCGGCTATCACCCATGAGGCACATACGTCGCGGTCAGCGCCCAACTCGTCTGCCACGAGTTCAGCCAGCCTGCCGACAAACGCCACACGCTCCGCCTCGTAGCGCTGGCCCTCCCACCATTCAGGAAACCAGATCTTGCCATCTTTCTCCTCCGTCGACGAGAGAGGTTCGTTGGAATTCTCGATGGATCGAAGCCACTGAGCGTGGCCTGTCGTAGCAAGACCGCCGAGCAGATATACCGCCATCGCCTGCTGAAGTTCTGCAGCCGCTCCAGATCCGTACTCCCCGAGCGCACCCCATGACCTCTGCCAGACCGAGGTACGCAACACCGCATAGCAGGTAGCCATGGCATACTCAGACATCGCTGCGATCAGACGATCCGCAGGTACGGCGTGTCGAATTTCGTAACCACGCAACGAGGGGTAGGCACGTGCAAGTACAATGCGCCGGTATGAGCCGACCGGGCTGAACGACAAGACCTGGCCCATGCAGCCGACCAGATCGGGATTCTCTTCGAGAACGCTCAGAGAGGCGCCGAGGCCTGAGGGTAGATGGAACTCATCGTCACCGAGCATTACCGAGTACGGCGTTTCGATAAGCGCAGCAGCGAGGTTCAATCGCCTGGCAAACGACGAGTGCTCATGCAGATAGGTCATCCGCCGATGATTGTCGACAGCGGACCTGACTCGGTCGTCCAGCGGCCGGATCGAGCCGTCAACGACAATGAGGCTGGCGGAACTTGATGCCCAGAAGCGAATCTGTCGCAACAGGTAGTCCTGACGATTCCTGGAGGGCACCACGACGGTGAGAAGTGACAGATCGACATCAAGACCCAGCGCACCGGTGCCTGGAGCCGTCAGGGAATCAAGACACCAGGCGACAAGGGCCACGGGGCTGACCACGTGGGCGTTGCTCGCCTCAACCAAGGCGGGACGATCCCCCGACCGCGGTTGCGGCCTCTACGGTCCCGACGGTCGAACCCATCACGTTTGAGTCGGGAAGCAGTCGTTGCATCATTGAGCGATACTCCGTTAGGTGGCGTTGGCGAGGGAGCCAAGGGTACTCACGTCCTCGTGGTCAGTTGAAGTATTGATAAGGTCCGACGACCGCTGACATGACAGTTCCGTGGTGACGGCTACCCGAGGCCCGCGAGCAAGCAGTCGAGTGCCTCTACCATTCCATGGGACGGAAGCCGGGTAAGGAGGGGTGATGAAGGTCTGTCCGATATGCGGCGGATCGGCCGACGTGTCGGTCAGGCGGAAATCGCTACCCGTGTTCAACAACGTCACGTATCCGACGCGGGATGAAGCGCGTTGTGCACCGGTTGGCAGGTTCGCGCTGGCAACCTGCCGTTCCTGTGGCTTCTCCCACAACGGCGACTTCGATCCAGACCTCGTGACTTATGACGAGAACTACGACAATCACGTCGAATCGGCGGTGTTCGACGCCTATTACGGCGATCTCGTGAGGCTCATGAGCCGACGATTCGAACTGGACAGTGGAACCGTCTATGACATCGGGTGCGGCAACGGAGAGTTCCTGAAGGTTCTGTGTGAAGCTGCACCTGATGTCTCAGGCGTCGGCATCGACCCGAGTTGCCGTCCGACACACGACGGCAACTTCCGCCTCACTAATAGAACCGCCGACAACGCGAGTTTCTTGCCAGATGCACGACTCGTGATTTTGCGGCACGTGCTTGAGCACATCGATGATCCGGTGGGATTTCTGACCAGACTTCGCGAGGCGGTGCCCGATGCTCCATTTTTCGTCGAGGTGCCGGACTTCAACTGGATCCTGACGAATGGTGCGTTCTGGGACTTTACCTACGAGCACTGCAACTACTTCACGCTGCCTACGCTCCGCCTGACCCTGGAGACGGCCGGCTTCTACGTGGTCGAGCAACAGCGTTCGTTCGGCGACCAGTACCAATGGGCGATCTGTCGGCCCGCCGCTCATCGCCCCCCCCACCCGAGTTGGAAATGCCGACTCCGAACTTGCCGCGGTCCAGACCTATTTGGCAGTAGAGGCCGACCGGCTCTCCACCATCAGCGAGTTGGCCGAAGGCCTTGATCACTTCGTTCTCTGGGGGATGTCCGGCAAGGGTGTCATCTTGGCATCCTTGCTTCCAGAAGGCCTGGTTTCGGGTGGAATCGACATGAACAGGGCCAAGCAGGGTCGCTATGCCGCTGCATCAGGATTAAGGATTCATTCTCCCGAGTGGCTGACCGGTGTTGGAGGCAGCACGGTCCTTGTCATGAACCCGAACTATGCGACAGAGATCGGCAATCTGGTCAAACGGCTCGGTGCGAATGCCAGACTGATCACGATCTAGGCTGAGGTATCCGTGATGGCGTCCCGGAAGTCGGCTCTCTCCCCCGTGTCATCGGGCCCGGGTAGTTGGACGAATCAGACCAGGCGGTCTGGCTCATAATAGGTGATGCGCGAGCCAGCCGTGTCGAACCGGGGCTTGATGAATGGCATTCCGGTGAGAGCGGTAGCGACCTCTTGCTGCCGCGAGGGTTCAACGAAGAACATCAGGAACCCCCCACCACCGGCACCGGCCAGTTTCCCACCGGCAGCGCCGGCTTCCATTGCCCGTCCGTATGCCGTGTCGATTTCGTCATTCGAGACCTGCTCCGTAATCGAGCGCTTGAGCATCCAGCTCTCATGGAGCATTGGACCTACATCTGAGAGATCGCCTCGACCAGACAGGATCTCGACCATCGGATCAACCATGTCACACATTGCCGAAAGGACGCCCTGCTTTTCGTCGGCGACAGCTGCCTGGGCCTTCAGCACACCTGATGCGTCGCGCTGGTCGCCCATGTAGAAGAGCATCAGGCTGGAGTTCAGTGATTCGACGACGTCAGGGTCGTAGTACACCGGCTCGACCGTGACCGTCTCGTCGGCATTGAACGTGTAGACGTTGAACGAACCATATGCGGCAGCGAAGTGGTCCTGCTTGCCCATAGAGCGTTCGAGGACATCCAACTCGATGGCCGCTGCCTCGGTGGCCAACGCGTACTTCGTGACGCGCTCGCCGTTCAGAGCATGCAGGGCGTTGATCAACCCAACGCTGAAAGCACTGGAGGATCCGAGGCCGGTTCCCGCAGGTATGTCGGAGAACGTAGTCAACTCGATCGGCTGCTCCACACCGAACTTCCGGAACACCTCGCGCGCTATCGGATTCTGGATTTCGTCGATCTCGTCACAGAACTCGGTTCTGCTCCAGTTGATCCGGTACCGGTGCTCGACGAACTCTGCCTGGTGGCGGACGACAACATACAGGTAGCGCTGGATGCCGGTACTGATCACCCGTCCCGGCCGTCGCCGGTAGAAGGAACGAAGATCGGTCCCGCCCCCGAAAAAACTCAGCCGCAGTGGCGTCCGACAGATGATCAGGAGTCCGACCGTCCGCCGTAGTGGCTCCTGATCACTTCCAACGCTCCCACTAACGATTCGTGGACGGATTGATGATGACGGGTTGCCGGGAGGTCATGGCCCACCGTTGCGTCAGCGAGGAAGATCATACCGCAGCCCGCTGCTGCAGCCGCCTGGCAGTCGCGGATGTCATCGCCCACATAGAGAACCCGGTCCAACCGGAAGCGATGCTCATCTGACGCCAGATGAAACATCCCCGGTGCAGGCTTTCTCATAAGCGACCCGGAATCCCAATGGTCGGGCGACATGTAGACTTTGAGGACGGTAATGCCCAGGAGGCTCAACTCCGCTGTCATATTCTCGTGGATTCGATCGACCTCGGCCTCCTCGACCATACCCAGAGCGATCCCGGCCTGATTGGTGATGACGATGAACTCGAAGCCGTCGTCGGCGAGTTCGCGCATCGCCTGCACGGTCTCGGCCACGAACTCGAACTGCTCCCAGGTGGCGACATACTGTCCCCGTGCCAGTCGTCGGCTGATCGTGCCGTCCCGATCAATCAGCAGAATCCTCTTGGTAGAGAAGTAGTCCCTGGTCAACTCCAGACGAGTGGGATCGGAGACGCTGTAGTACGTTCCGCCCGTCTCGAGACCACCGAGCTCACCTACTCCTGCGGCCATACGAAGTACTTCCGAGAAATCCACGTCCGGATAGCCGTCGACCGCTTCGAGCATCCTGAGCGTGGCGTCGCGCTCGACGAGCATGTAACCGATCTCGACGTGTTCGAGACCAGGGGTGGATCGTGTCGGGTCATAGACAGTGACGTCCCTCTGCGGCGAGTACCTGACGTTGCCGCCGGTCTTCGGCTTGAGTGTGAGCGTCAGAGACCGGCCGGTTGCCGCATGCCGCTCGACGAGGACACCGATGTCGACCGGAGCGAAGTTGTCCGAGTACAGGAGTACGAACGATTCGTCCAGCAGCCCGGCTGCCGCGACGACGCGACGCCCTGTGTCCCAGTCTGCCGGACCGTGCGAATACCCGATGTCCCAACCCCACCTCGATCCGGTCCCGAAGTACTCGTGGATCTGCTCACCCAGATATCCGGTCATGAGAACAAACCGGACTATGCCCTGCTCGGCGAGTTGACGAAGGAGGTGTTCGAGAAACGGTCGGTTGGCCACATCGACCATCGGTTTCGGCGTCGTGTCGGTGTATGGACGGAGGCGGGCGCCCCGTCCACCGCAGAGCACAGCCGCCTGACGCGGCACCCACCCTGCCATCGGTTGAGTCTCCACCCGGCCGCTCACGCCAACGACGAACTGAGACCAACCCGCGTCAGGCGTATTCCCTCTACGAGGCCGGTTGTCGGTCGCCAACCTAGTACGTCCCTAGCGGCATCGAGGTTCGCCCAGAGTCCGTCCGCAGGCAGTCGAGAGCGCCCTCCTGACGGCTGGGACGGCATGTCGGATCCCGCGACGACTGCGTCAACCACCTCCCGGACCCGCCGGAGTAGGCCGGAGCCGAGATCGATCACGTCGTGCACGCCTGTCGAACGGACCGCCTGCTCGAACGCGTCTGCGACATCGGATACGAAAACGAAGTCCCTGGCGGCGTCGGGCTGCTCCACGACCGGCGAGTTGCCGGATGCGAGTTGGTGCAGCACGGAGGGGACCAGGCTCTCGAGACGCTGACCGGGCCCGTAGACGTAGAACAACCTGAACCAAGTGAGGCCCACCCGTGCCTCCGCGCAGTCGGTTCGCAGAATTTGATGGATTGAGACCTTGGCCCGGCCGAGGTGATCGTCGGGGGTGACCTCCGCCGAGCCTGACGACAGACCGAGAGCCGCCCCGTATTCGCTGCAGGAGCCGGCCGCGACGATCCGACTCACCGACGGGAGTTCGAGTGCCAATCGGAGGAACCCGGTCTGATCGTCGACATTGCGCATGCAGCGCTGCCGACTGAAGTCTGGTATGCCCTCCCAAGCTAGGTGGACCACGACCTCCGGCATCCACTCGGTGACCTTCCTGGGCAGCGGCTCACCCATCTGGTAGGAGCAGAGGTCGAGGCCAGCGAGGCTCGCTGTCCGCGTCGGGGACCGTGATGTCCCGAGGATGTGGTGACCCGCGTCCGACAACGAGCGAACGACATGGTGACCGATAAATCCGGTGGCGCCGGTGACCAGGACTCTCACAGGCTCGAATATTCGAAATCGGCGAAAGACCGGTCACGATCCGAGATCACCGCCGGGTCAGCGGGCCATTCGACTCCTATCGCCGGATCGTCGTACCGGAACCCCGTGTAGTTCCCAGGCTGGAAGTAGTCACTCATCTGGTAGTGGACGATCGTGTCATCTGCGAGTGTGAGGAATCCCGTCGCACACCCGTCGGGAACCAGGAGCGACGAACGGTCGCCGACCTCGAAGCGGAACGACTCGTGGGACAGGAAGGTCGGTGTATCCGGCCTGACGTCGACGATCACCGCGTGCAGGGCACCCTTGAGGACAGTGAGGATCTTCTGCTCCGTCGAAGGTGGCCGCTGGTAGTGGAAGCCCCTCAGGGTGTGCCGATGCGGGTTGATCGAAACGTTGCTCTGACGCACCTCGAACTCGAGACCATGCTCGGCCAGAACCTGCCTGCAGTACGAGCGCCAGAACTCCCCCCGAACGTCCACATGGACCTCGGGAAAGATCCGATACATGCCGGCTAGTGTTGTCGCTTCTATGCTCACAGGATTCGAATTGTACGCGGCAGTGGAACGATGATGTCACCCTGGAAGCCACTGCCACGAAGCCGACCGACTATCTCCTCCTCGAAGTTCCATGCCAGAAGCAGAACGGCGTCGGAACCCCCGAACTCTGCCAGCCCGACCTCGGGAGACACGATCGGGATTTCGGTCCCAGCTGTCAGCCGTCCGTGTTTCAACTTGTTCTGGTCAATGACGGCTGCCACATCGAGGTTGGTGATCCCGGCGAAGTTGAGCATCGTGGAACTTCTCGCCGATGCGCCGTATCCGACGACCTTCCCCGACCGACTGTAATCGTCGACGACTGTCTTCAGGTCTGCAGCATGTTCGATCGCAGAGTCGGCGAACGCCGCCCAGCGGCTGTGACTGTTCGTCTCGACGCGTCGACCGCGATCGGTTTCTGCATCCAGGCGGCTACTCGGTGGGTACCGGTGCTGTGAGAGGAAGACGACGAGTGATCCTCCACTTATCGGACTTTCGAAGATGTCGAACGGATACAGGCCGTGTCGCTCGCAGAGACCGCAGAGGGTCTCGAGGGAGAAGTAGAAGAGGTGCTCATGGTAGATCGAGTCATAGTGGAGTTCATCCAGGATCACCTCGGCGGAGTGAGCCTCGATCACCACGACGCCGCGGTCCCCGGCCACGGTCGCCAGCCCCTCGATGACCGAATGGACGTCAGCCACATGGGGAATGACGTTTCTGGCAACCACGACATCGGCACAGCCATTCTCGCGCTGCAAGCCGTCGGCGAGTTCGGTGCCGAAGAACTCGGTGAGCGTCGGGACGCCGTTGGCCGAGGCCACTTCGGCAATATTCTCGGCCGGTTCGATGCCGAGCACTCGCCATCCGCTCTCCAGGAACCGCCGGAGGAAGGTGCCGTCGTTGCTTGCCACCTCGACTACGAATCGGGGCGTTTCAGCCTGTACGCCATTTAGTTCCGACAACACTCTGTCAACCCTTTCGACGAAGGTGTCGCTGTAGTGCCGGGCGGCGACAGAGGTCCCCGTCACCCAGAGGTAGCTACCGAATAGTTCGTCCGGGCGGACCGTCGCTGAGATCTGTGCTGTCCCACAGGACGTACACAACATCAGGTCCAGCGGGATCGACTCCGGCGGCGGGCCGCCCGGGTACCTGAGGTGATTGGCCAGAGGCTGGGCGCCGAGATCCAGGACATGAGCCAGGCCGGTGGCGCCGCAAATTCGACAGTCGGTGACCAGGTCGTACAACGGTCAACCCCGGCCAAGTCGAAGGGACTCGTCGACTCTGCCGGACTCGAGGAGTTCGTTGATCCTAATCAGCCGATTGCAGCGGCTCCCCCTGAAGTCGGACAGGGTGAACTTGGCTTCTGTCAGAAAATCATGGAGTTCGCGTCCACCACGCTCAAGATCCCATACCGGCCGATAGTGCGCAGAGAGCTCTGTAAGGATTCGCTCGAAACTCACCGAATAGGTCCTCGCGTCAGCTCCGTGTTCACCCGTAAACACGAGATCGGTTCCGGGAACGGCCGCCTGAGCGGCGAGAGCAAGTTGTCGGACCGTGTAGTTGCCGTCGGCTACACCGACGTTGAAGGCTCGACCGTCGACAATCGCCGCATCGGCCTCCAAAGCGGCGATGAAAGCCTCACAGACGTCTCGGACGTGCACCGCGGGTCGACGGGGGGTCCCATCACTCTTGATCTCGATCGCACCGGTCGTATAGGCGCATGCAACGAAGTTGTTGAACA
>ENA-OREN01004280-OREN01004280.1-marine-metagenome-genome-assembly--contig:-NODE-4280-length-12575-cov-2.502720_pt1 | contig 12575 bp, 7 predicted proteins | sample MGYA00248624_ERZ508555 | MGnify/ENA primary metagenome ERZ508555 (study PRJEB26222, sample SAMN06267773) | marine metagenome | isolation source: Saanich Inlet, British Columbia, Canada | place...
AATGCAATGCGCGCAGCACGTTGCAGAAAATGTAGTTACAAAGGTCTTCGTTTGAAGAACGTTGAGCGCAAGGGTATCTGATTACCTTACTTGCTACGATTATTCCAATCAACAAATAGCGTTAGCCTTGTCAAAAATATTCTATCTTAAAGGCCAAGCATCGGCAATAAGAATGACATCGGGTCACCGATTAAGACTAGAGGAATTATTGCTGGGAACAAAAATACCAGCAGTGGTAATTTGTAACTGACCCATACCTCTTTTGTTCCTATTTCTTGCAATTCTGAGACCTTTGAAATTAATTGTTCATCGGTTGGAGTTTTTGACGGTGCTCTAGTTCTATGATGTACTGAAGTAGTTCCATCTGGCATCTCAATAACAGAAGACAGAAGCCATACATGTGATCCAACCACATCCTTCAATGGCATCATAGTCGCATGCCAAGCTAGCCTCATGTCAGATAATTTCTTGATGTTACCATTTGAAAAATTCTTAGCCACCATGATGAATGGAATTAGTAGGAAAATGAAACCACCCCACATCAATAATGAAATCGCAGGCGGCAATGATACAATGGCATCGATTGTTGCTGAAGAGTATGTTAGTGGAACACTGGACCAATTTGGAATTAACAATGCAACCCACATTAGGCACTTGGCATCTGCTCCACCGTGAATCATTCTTACTCTCCATGCCAAATCTATAATCAAGATTGATGCTCCTACGGCCAAAGTACTCCACCAAAGAGCACCTAACGATGTATCATTCCCAACTAGGACATCAAATGGTGTAGAATTTTGATACAAAATTGCACCACAAATAACACCGGTTATGCTGACAACATACCATGTACTAACTATGATATCAAGTTTTGAGCCACTCATAATATCCTTCATACTAGGTCTTCCGATTACCGACATACTCGCATAAGCGACTACTGCAGAGGCTGTTAGCATTATCGTCCAATCTGCACCTTGTAGCATTAAGTCTAGGGTCCAAATGAAAATTGCTGGCTTGACCCAAACAAGCCAGTGCTCATTTTTGACTCTTCTTTCCTTGTGGTCCATCCAAGCAGCCCATCCCATTCCAAGGAGCAAAACTAGCACTCTGGTCCAGCCAAGAATCGCATTATCATCAAGGGACATAATACGCGGGTGGCGGCAATCACCTTAAAGACGGCCTTCTTGGAGCAACCAATACCCCCAATGGAGGACCTCTCATGGATATCGAAACTAGACTAACTCAAGTGGCTTCGGTCATTAAGCAAATTGATGACCCAAAGGTTCCTCGAAACATTAGACGCCAAGCCAAGGAAACTTGTGATTTATGGCTCCTCAATAAAACAAAGAAACTTGATGTGAGAATTGCAATGTCTCAATCAAAGTTGGAAGAACTATACGAGGACCCAAATATTCCTCCAGAATTTGGAACACTTATTTTAATGATTAACACTGAATTAGAAAAAATACTAATTGAAGTATTGTGAAATCATTCTTCTTCTGCCAATTCAACTAACTGCTCTAGCATTTCTCGTGATTTAGGGTTGATTATTCCATCTGCCAACAATTTTTCTAATTCCTTGTATTGTGATTTCTCCATGAGTTCTTTCGCACCTTGAGTTATCAATCCCCTTTGGTCATTTGTTAGTTTCCCATATTGCAATACATGCTCAGCTGAAAATCGTGAAGACTTCAAGAGTACCTCCTTGTCAGTCAAACCTAGAGTTGCTTGTAATTCTCTAAGTGTCTTTGTCTCGTATAATGAGATATTACCATCCTTTAGGGCATTTTTCCATGCTTCATCAATTGTAGGGGCTCTCTCTGAAAGAAGTATTGCGATTGGACGGGTTGCTTCGATATTCTCTAAGACAATTTTTATTATTACAGCGAATGGTACTGCTAAAATCATTCCCAATATCCCCCATAGCCAGAATGAAAAGGCAGTTACTAACAACAGAATTACCGGTGATAAATCCAAGGCTCTTCCAGCCCAACGAGTTTCTATTACATTACCCCATAGTTGTTGATTGGTAAGTAATAGGACTACCAACAATAAGAGCGCACCTGGATTAAGTAATATTAAACCAAGAATAATAGGAGGGATTGTTGCAAATAATGAACCGATATATGGTACATAATTTAGTAAGAATGTTAGCAATGCCCAGGTGAACCACAAATCAATCCCGAAAATGGCCATGATAATTCCTGCAATAACTGCCGTACCAACTCCTACACCCGTTTTTACAACAATATATGTGTTAACGCTGGATTCAATTTGATCTCTAATCATTTGCACTTTTTCATTTGCTCCACCGGGCCACGCTCGTTCTATTCTGCCCGGCAATAAACTGGCTTCAAAAATAATGAATATCAAAAAGAATGTTACTGTCAGACTAGTCGTCAGTGCGCTCCCAGTACTCGACATCATTCCGACCAACACATCCGATAATTGCTGATTATCCGATAGTAATCCCAATTGAGACAAATCACTACCTAAATTAGAATCTGAACCACCCACAGCGTCAATAATTACAGGGCCTACTATTGGCATCTGTTTGATTTTCGACCACTTTTTGTCTAAGCGATGGTTATACTGTTGCATTGTATCCTCATCACTCACTAAATCATCTGCCTGTTGATATGCGAAAAAAGCCGCACTACTAACAAGCATTAAGCTAAACATTAGCATTGTGAAGTATGAAAGAATTATCGGAAATCCACTTATTGATAATTTATCAGCACCTGGTTTTAGTACAAAATATATTCCTAATGCAATGAAAAATGGCTGCAATACTCCTTCTAAATAGATCATTGCTACAGTAAGAAGAGTAATTATTACCAGAACATTAGCTGCTGTTGATAAACGTCTGTCAAATAATCCGACATCCAAGGAATCCGCACTTTGCTCCATGTACATCCATCCTCTTATCATTCTTCAATATGCCACCCGAAAGGATGCACTTTTACTCTTCTTGGCTTGAATTTGTGTTGTTCGCATCTATTAGTTCAGCATCTGATAACTTTAATGAAAGCAATGCAGAACATAGCATCAGTAATCCACACAAATGGAATGCGGTGTGATAATCCCACGGATATGTGCCACTCGAAGTCATTACCCACACGATTCCCCCTGAAATTGGACCAAGTATTCTTGCAAATGCTCCAAGAGATTCATTTGCACCCATTACCACACCCAACTCATAACCTTCCGCCTTAGCAAATTGTGCTAATAATGTCGAAGAAGAAGGCTGGAATAACCCACTGCCAATAGATAACAAACCTGTTACTGATAGGATGTGAATCCATGCGTATTCTGGCTGTGAATATGGAATTAATACCAATCCCGCGCCCGTTAACAATGCAGCAAATGTTAGCAATTTACGTGAACCAAATCGTTTGGTCATTGGCCCTATTAGAAAACCCTGCGTGATTATTCCAGTCACACCAATCATAGCAAAAATTCGACCGTTATCTGCTTCATTGAAACCAAGTCCACCATCCACAGTTGGCATTCCTGTAAAGAGAATGAAGATTGCATGCATTATTGTGAAGCCAAAGGTGAAGAGCATAGCGACCCAGATAATCAGTGCAATTGAGCCTTCACCCAGCATTCTCTTGGAGTTTGCATACATATTCTTCATCTGCTTCTTCCAAGTTCTTGATGTATCGACTTTTCTCATTTCAGGAGTTAATGATTCTGGTAAATTTCTAATTGCAATCAATAAAGACACTGTAGACAACACACTTGCTAAAACACAAGGAAGTAGGTAAGGATATGTCTCAAAAATAGTGTTTTGGAAAGTTTCCCATCTCAATGCCGGAGCTGATAATTCCCCTCCCAAAAAGGGACCAATGGTGAATCCCAAACCGAATGCTGCCCCAATTAACCCCATCCTTGTTGCCAATTGCTTAGGATTACTTACATCGCCAATATATGCTCTAGCAACAGCAATATTACCATTGAAGACCCCTGCTAAAAATCTCGCTCCAAGAGCCATCGCCAAGGTATTTGAAAGTCCAAATAGCGCAAAAAATACGGTATTGCCAATTAGTCCAACCATCAATACCGGCCTACGACCAATGCGGTCACTCAATGAGCCCCAAAACGGAGAGAAGAGAAATTGTGCTGCTGAATAAGAGGTCATTAGTAATCCAACCCAAAGACCGACTTCAGTCACTCCCTCGGAACCTGCCAAATCTTCTACGAGATAAGTTAGAAATGGAATTACTATTCCAAATCCGATCATATCTATCATCGTAACAAGAAACAGAACAATCAATGCGCCTTTACTGGCATCTTTGACTTTGTCTGAGTCAACCATTACTGCACCACCATCTCAAAGGGCAAGACTCACCCTTTTGTAATAGGCGGCTGATTATCAATAATGCAAACGATTTGTTGATAGTGATAGCAAATCAAGCGGTGGTAACTGAGGTATTAGAAGGTGTCAAGCGGTCTATGACTGCCTCTAAACGCTCAACTAAGCTTGCTTTGTCAGAGTGCTTAACTAACGCATGTTGCATTACTTCATCCAATGTGTCTACTGCAATAATATCAACCATCTTTTCGTACTTATCATCCAAGAGTACATCTTGCATATTAGCCCGAGGAATTACCACTGTTTTGATTCCACATTTTGCAGCAGCCTCGATTTTCGCAGTTACACCACCAATAGGCAATACTTCTCCACGTACCGATAATGAACCAGTCATGGCTAAATCTTGACGAATTGGGATGTTTTCCAATGCTGAGATGATTGCTGTTGCAATAGTGATAGATGCTGAATCTCCATCTACGCCATGAGTGTTTACGAATTGAATGTGTATATCATAATCAGAAACATCCTTTCCTGTTAGCTTCTTGATTACTGCACTGACATTTGTCACTGATTCCTTTGCCAAATCAGATAGCCCTCCAGTAGCATGTATCTTTCCACCGCCACCTTGGCTAGGAGTGACCAATGCCTCAACTGGTAACATAATACCACTGAAGTCAGATAATCCAGAATTTGCACCTAATACTGCTAATCCATTTACTCTACCAACTCTTTCACCAGTGCTTACTATTTGTGAATAATCTAGTCTTCTTTCAATCATTCTATCAGCAACTTGCTGTTCAAGAGGTTTTGCAATCTCTCTTGCCATAAGAACATGCTGAGCAGTAGTAAAAGGGGCGCTTTCTTCCATTGCCAAATCTCCAGCAATTCTCACCAAACCTCCAAGTTCACGTAGCCTTAAGGAAAGTTTTCCACGACGTCCTGCCCTTCTTTGTGCTTCTCTAAGGATAATGCTAACACCACTCTTATCGAAATGTGGAATCTCGCGAACTGTATCTATATCTCTCAATACTTCTTGCGCAATAAATCGGATTAAACGACGGCGATTACGAGCAGTGTCTGGCATTTCAGAGTTAACATATACTTCATATCCATATCCTCTAATCCTACTTCTTAGAGCAGGATGCATTCCCTGAATTGCATCCAAGTTACCAGCTGCAATGAGAATAAAGTCACATGGAACTGGTTCTGTCTTTGTTAGAGCGCCGCTAGAGCGTTCGGAACGTCCAGAGATAGAGAATGCTCTTTCTTGCATTGCTGTGAGAAGCGCTTGTTGTTCTTCCAAACGAAGTAAATTTACTTCGTCAATATAGAGAACCCCTTTGTTAGCCCTGTGAATCGCACCTGGTTCAACTCTATCATGTGCTGATGTTTCCATACCACCTGATTGGAAAGGGTCGTGACGAACGTCGCCAAGCAAAGAACCTGAAAGAGTCGCTGTCGCATCTACAAATGGAGGTGCATCACCTTGCTCATGCTTGACCAATAATTTTGGAATCCTGCTTTCATCAACTGAACCTAAACGGCTACGGATGAACATATATCCGAATGCCAATAGGAAACCTCCGAATAATAATGTCATGATATCTCCAGATTGTAATGCCGCGACAAACAATAGAAGACCAATTAATCCAAATGCCAGAAGTAGTACTTTTTGCGACTTAGCCTTTTGTTGACGTATCGCTTCTTTTTGGACCTTGATAATTCGGTCACCACGACCTGCTGGCACCGAACGAACTCTAGGTTCATTCTCATCGTCTTCATTTGGATAGACCAAAATGTCCTCAAGAGAATCTGCTGGTAAGAGGTCGGTCATTGATCTTGCAAGCATCGATTTCCCTGTGCCAGGGTCACCAATCATTAGCATGTGTCTACGTTGTTCAGCAGCCTTTTTGATGACGATTGAACCTGCTTCTTGCCCAATTACTTGGTCTACCAATCTCTTTGGAATTGGTACATCTTCGGTAGAATTGAAATCCACTCCCTCAATCCATTCATCGATACTAGATTGCAAAACATCATCTGACCCCTTAGGTTCAGGAGCCCAAATTGTGACCTCGGTTTCATCAATTTCAACAGCATCATTCTGTTCAAGAATGGTGTCGGAAGGCACCTCTTCCACAAGGTCACCTCCACTCTCATTGTCTTCTGCCACGATATCCCCTCACATTGCTCCCCTTTAGGGGTTTAGATTTCATTATTATCGACAATAGTCACTAAAAGACGCACTCAAAGCCTGTTGGCTCAAAGTTTTCCTTCTAGGTATTGCTGTCCATAATGTTGCCATTGCTCCATTGTCCATCCGACTGGTAATCCGTTTGCAGGTACAGGTGGCCCCATTACAGGAGCCTGTGGAATAACTGGTTGTTGAACTACTGGCTGTGGCATTGGTGCTACTGGCTGTTGGAACATTTGTTGTGTTCCACCATACATAGAGTTAGCAACTAAATCATTTGCTGGAAGGTCAGCGCCCCACTTGACTTCTTCAGGTGAATTGCCTCCACGCATTAGCATCATACCAACTAATAATGCTGCAATTATTACAAATGCAATAATTGCAATAATCATCATCATGTTATCTGAATCGCCACTTGTTTCAGCATTACTCTGAACTTCTTCAACCGGACATTCTGCACGTGGGTCTTCACAAGCAGGTCCAAGTTCAGTTTCAAGTTCTGTCAACTGAGTTTCCAATTCAGTAGTGTCTTCAGTCGACTCTGAAATTTGTAATTTCAATTCATCTTGACTTGCTAATAGATCTGCTAAATAGTCACTGAACATTGTATCATCCATATCTGCAATTGCAGGTATTTCCTCTGTAATGTACCACTTTACCTCAGTCATTGATTTGTAATCATCACCATTGCTGTCAACTCCATTGATGCTAACTTGATAATAATCCATGTCGTTTGAACCGGATGGTCTAGCAAGTTCTCCGACAGAATAGAGAGAAGGAATAAGCAACTCTGTTGTCCAACCAATGTTTGATTTGGATACATCAAGGTCATATTCCCAAAGACCGTCACATGTTCCTGTCAAATCATTACATACATTCCAAGACACCGATAAACTGGTGAAAATTGGAGAATCATCTGTCAATGACATCATAGCTGTCGGTGTTTGTCGAATGTAAGTATCTTTGACATCAATATACATATGACCTGAGCCATCATTGTCCTTTGAAATTAATAATGGGTATGCATCAAATACATCAACAGATATTTCATAGGTATTAGTATCATATTTATCGGACGCCATTAGAGTGATTGTTTGGTCTCCAGTTTCATCAAATAGAAGTGTTAAACTGCTGTCAATCAAGTTAAATCTTGCAGCACCAGGTTCACTAGAAACAACTGTTACATATGCTTCTGCTGCATCATCATCGACATCACTGATTCTTGAACCGAGGTCGATTACCATTTGAGTTCCTCTCTTAATAGTAATAGATTCAATCCCATCCATGTCCACACGAGGTGCGTCGTTGATTTCTTGAACCTTGATGATTATTGTCTGGTCAGAAGATTGTACTCCATCACTTGCTCTTAGAGTAAGAGTTGTTTCTCCATTTACATCATCATCAATTGTCTCATAAGATAGAATATTACCATTGATTTGTGCGGAAATGAGTTCCGGATTGGTATTGTCCATGATTTGAATTGTCAGTGTGTTTGAATCAACAGGATTACCTTCATCATCTGTATCGGATACATATGACATAAGTGATAGAATATCGCTGCCACCTTCATTGACCATTTGAGTTGGAAGTCCTGCCCAACGAGGTTGCCCATTCTCAATTACATTGAACAATAGAGTTCCGTATGGAAGTTCACCAGATTCGGAGTAGTCGCCTCCATCATCCATTTTTATTTCCATTCCTTGTTGTCCGAGAGGACATCCTTGGATAGAATCCCATTCATACTTGACTTCAAGTTCTTGAGTTGTTGGATGCCAAGCGACGAAGGATGGATCGTCTGATGTGATGAGGAGTGTTGATAGATGTGACTCAGGGTCATTGATATGCCCATTCATGTCAACCTTTGTTGAAATGTCACACATTACTGAAGGAACAGGTTCTGCAACAATTGTTGGAACACCGTTTGCGAGTTTGAATCCATCTGTTCCAGATGAAACCTGCCAATCTCCAGTTTGACCTCTTGCGTCAACTGTGCGTGTGCGAATATCATACCATCCTGCTGACATCTCAAGAATTGGGGAAATCACATATTCTCTTCCTTCATTAGGCGTCCCTTCATAGACTACCGATTCTCCACCGGAAACGATTTCGGAAATCCATTGGTTAGTACCTGTTTCTGAAACTTCAATATCAAAGGACATTGTGTGTATTGTATCAACAAAGTCATTCGCATCACCCTTTGCTAGGACTGTAAATTGATTTCCGCGTTCAATGGTATTGCTATCCACTACTAACGCTTTCTTTGACAATGGAGCTCTATCATGGTCAAGTTCCTGCAATGCCACATTGTTGGCACTATTTGTTTCATCCACCAAGTTCTTTAATCGAACTCCGAATGTAGTCTTCCATGCATTGGATGGAAGAGATGATGTATCAAATGTTACTTGAGCAGTTTGTGTTGCCCCCATGTTTAGATTGTTAAGAGAAACGGTATCAATTGCAATTTCGTTTATTCCGCTCTTGTAAAAGAATTCAATATCTCCACCCGCAGTATAATCCAAGTCACCTACATTTCTTATTGTGGACTCTAAAGTAAGGAGGTCTCCTGTTACATATCCTGCTGAACCTTCAGGATTGGTGATTTGAACTTGACCTGGAGTGATATCCATCTTTGGACCCATTGTGGAATCGATTGCATGGTAAACGTGTGCAGATGTACCACCTACGGATACACTGTTTCCAGACATCAATACTCCGATAACAATCGCCTTAGATAATCCACCTGGTACTACGGCAGTAGGAACTGAAGACCAAGTTACAGATTGTGAAGTTCCGGTTGGAGTGACACTTGCAAATGATGTACCTGTTCCAGAGGACTTTGCTTTGTAAGTATCTCCAGCGGTTAACCAACCCATCCAGCAGTTGTAACCGTGTGGGATACCGCTTGTGTAAGAATATCCAGTACAATCCTTGTCAACAAGAGCCGCGTATAGTTTCATATTGCTGGCTGCACTTCCAGATCCAGTGTATTTGTATGAAATGTCAATATCATAAGTTGCTCCACTTTGGCTAATAGATGCACTCATTCCGTAATCGTTAGTAGCAGAATTCATTCCGCCTCCATTTGAAAATAATGTGTCATATGTATCGTAATTTGCTGAAGCACCGCCTTGGTTCTTATCTGTGCGGTCACCGAAGTAAGCATCAGGTGCACCACCGGTTGACCATGCCCAGTTGTATGGCGCAACATTTCCTGCACGTGCAGTATCAGTATCGCCATATGAAGCAGACATGTAAGTGATGTAGACATATTCATCAGGGAAATTGTTTTTCAAAAGATGGTGAGTATCAGAACCTCCACCGGTCTTTGAACAATGTCCACAATTATCTGAAGAAATATATTGTCCAAAGACAACATGTCCCGGACTTGTTGCTGATGAAGCGTGTTCAATAATCGGTTCATCTTCAAGAATTTGTTCAGATTCAAATGCATTCAATTGAGTCGTAAATCCAGTAGCTAAACTGCCTAAAAACAGTCCAATAATTGTTAGGGCTAAGAGACGCGCTGGCATATTCATGCTTCCCCGTCTATCTAGACGGTATTTTAAAGCGTCGGATAAATGTCAAAATATTCTACTCCATAACAAACAAGAATATTTGTGGAAATAGAACTTAGTAGAGCGTTTATAATATTATTTTTAATTAATCAATAGATTTCCAATAAAGACCAATATGTTAAGCGGAATTGTTGTAATGTGAAGCCATCTCGCAGTGACAATGGATGATAGTGATTGGGTAGTTCTTTGTGAGCCAGAAGGGAAAATCTATGTGGTAGAGTTATCCGAAGGAGTTAGCAAAATCAAAGGTATTGGAGTGATAGATACAAAGGCTACATTGGGAGAGTTAAAGATTGGTGATTCGGTTCAGTTTGGCAATAAATCATTCACGAGAGTTGCTCCTCGATTACCCGAATTAAATAGAGGAATGAAGCGTAGGGCACAAACTATTTCTTCCAAAGATGCTGGTTTGTTCATCGCTAAATTAGGAATTGGACCGGGTGATCGTATCTTGGAAGCAGGCCTTGGTAGTGCTGGTCTTTCAATGCACATTGCTCGTTCATTGGGCGATTCAGGAATTCATGTCACCGTTGAGCCTCGTACTGAACACGCTGATGTGGGACTTGAAAATTTACGTAGAGCAAGGGAAATGTGGACGCAATTCCCAACCCACCACCATGTTGAAGGTTTTATCGAAGAAGTTGTAGAAGACATAAAACAGCACTGTGAAACTTTTGAAGCGATTATTCTTGATTTACCACAACATGTTCCGGCAATAGAGGCTGTCGCCCCGTTACTTTCACTAGGTGGTAGAATCGCTTGCTATTGCCCTGTGACAAGTCAAGTTGAAGCAGCTTGGAAAGCCTGTGAAAATGCGGGATTAGAAGTTGAATGGGCGGGAGAATTGATGGAGCGAAAATGGGGTATGGCAAGCAAAGGAGGAATGCGTCCAGTCAATGGAGCGTTTGGCCACACTGCATTCCTGTTATTTGCTTATAGAAAGCAATAATTTGAACGTAATAATCATTCGATGACTCTAATTTTATTGTCACAAGATGGGCAACTGAACCTGAATGGTGGTGTTGAGCCGCGAGGGACGCCTAACCTGCTATCGCAACTTGGACAAGATACTTTGTTATCATCGCTCATCCTACATTCATTATAGCCAAGTTCTTCTTCTGCCTCTTCCTCTTCTTCTTCAACATCTTCCTCATCCTCATCTTTTGTTGATGAATCATTGTTTTGCGATGAATTATTTCTCATCATTCTAACGACAACTAAAAGGAGAATTACTGTAATCCAACCCGCAGCCATCGCATTGATGCTCGCACTATTACTCATTGATAGTCCGAGAGGAAGTGAAATGCCAGATGGCGGCAATTGAGGACCTTCAATTTCTACTGTAAATGTGGAGGAATCATCTAGAATCGTGCTTGAACCTACTTGACTGATTGACCTAATTGTCAATTCAGCATGGCTTTTAGTGCTGACTAGTGAGTTGAATTGGACTGAGAAATCGACTGATTGGCCTGGACCGAGGGCATATTCAGATGTAATTACTTGATCTGACATACGCTGCCATTCAATAGAGAATAATCCATCACCTATTCCAATTACCGACAAGTTCCCTGAAATATCTGAGTTTGCTTGATTTGATAAGGTGATAATCATACTAGAACCGCCAGAATTAGGAACTGTTAATTCACTATCTCCTATAGTGATGAAGACCAATCCAGCATTATCCCATACCGGTTCAACAGTATATACTTCTGCAACTTCCTCTAGGAAAGTTGTTCTTGCACTGGAAGTTACTCTGAAAGTGAAATACGAATTTCCTGCAGCTGCATTTTCTGGTATGACACATGCCCATGTAATCGCTTGACTTGATGCACCTGCATCCAATGATAATATTTCAGAAATGCCACAATCAAAATCACCAACTGTTGTCAACAGTAAATCATCAATTCCTGTACCACTATTGGTGACCACGACACTTCCGTAAATTGTTTCGCCTGGTTTTGCACTATCTACATCGGAAATTACTGTAATTGTTGCACCTGCTTGTAATGACTCAATTGTCAGATTCATAGAATCCATGATAGTTGTGTCAGAAGATGATGTAACTAACAATGAAATAATTACTCCTTCAGCAGGAGCGCCAGAAGCGGCCTCTCTAACACCAAGAGTAATTCCTGAGGATTCTCCTGCATCCAAACTTAGAGATGTGGAGGACAATGCAAATTCAAACCATTGTGATGCCCCATTACCCTGTAGGGTAATGTGGAGAGTGTCTGATGTGGTTCCAAGGTTTGTCACATCAAAGGAGAGTTCAGCACCTGATATTGGTCCAGCAACCAATCGACTTGTAGTTCCAGAAAGTAATACTTCGACCTTTTGTGAAATTTGTAAATCAAGTGAGAGGCTTGCAGATGTCCCATTTCCTCCATAGGAAAATGTTAGCATATGTGAACCTGCACTAGTACTTGAGAGTATTTCTACTGTAATATTTACCTGTGAATTCTGTCCGGCTGTTAATTGTAAATTTGTA
>ENA-OREN01004284-OREN01004284.1-marine-metagenome-genome-assembly--contig:-NODE-4284-length-12572-cov-2.628812_pt1 | contig 12572 bp, 10 predicted proteins | sample MGYA00248624_ERZ508555 | MGnify/ENA primary metagenome ERZ508555 (study PRJEB26222, sample SAMN06267773) | marine metagenome | isolation source: Saanich Inlet, British Columbia, Canada | place...
GGCGCGGTGCGGCGCCAAGGCAGCGGCGGCGTTTTCGGCGAGACCCGATTCGGCCAATTGCCGACCGACCTCGGCGGTCTCACGGCCGTCCATGAGTTTCACCGCAATTGACAGAAGGTTTGTGATGATCTAACGAAGTCGTACCGGGTCGCCGTGCACGCAGGGCGGGACCTCGGCGGCGGCGATCAGGAGCTCAGTCCCGCGGCCTGCGGACCAAATACCCGCGTGACCTCGCTCCGCATGTCGTGGAGCTGAAAAGCGATCGACTCCAGATCGAATTGGCCTGCTTCGCTTTTCGGGACATCGAGAACATCATTGAGGATTCGAAGAAGGCCATCTACCAACGCCTTCACCACGTTGATCGAGGGCTGCTGTTCCTCTGTCGATATCTGTGTGGGGTTGCGATGAACTCGATGGCTGGGCAGGAGCCGTGTTCTGAACAACCTCTCTCCAAGCGGGGCCAGGCCACTTGGGGACGCTAGACGGCCACATCGGCCCTGGCAATTCTGCGGCCACGCTCAGATCGCTACATTCTCACCCCATGGGCACCTTCACTAGTACCCGCGGAAACCAAGCCTCGCTCGAGGCAGCTCTGTTCGAGGGCCTCGCGCAGGACGGCGGCCTCTACATGCCCGATCCTATGCCCCGGGTCCGGCCGTTATCAGAGCATGGGTCGAAGCCGGCGTTCCTCTCGGTGGCCTGCAAGGCAGCCTCCGACCTCCTAGAGGACTCACTCCCATCTGAGATCACTACGTCGGTCGTCGCTGATTCTCTGACATTCCCGGTACCTCTCATTGAGGTCGATCCGGGAGTACACGTGCTTGAGCTGTTCCACGGCCCCACGCACGCGTTTAAGGACTTCGGAGCCCGCTTTATGGCGCGGCTCATGTCGACGATAGACCCCTATGACATCAACTCGACTTCGCCCCGGACGGTCCTCGTGGCCACCTCCGGTGATACTGGGAGCGCGGTGGCGAACGCATTCCACCGCCTACCCGGATATCGGGTGGTCGTGCTCTTCCCCCGCGATGGCGTCAGCGCACGTCAGCGCCGCCAGATGACGACCCTGGGAGACAATGTCACATCCGTCGCAGTAGCCGGAACCTTCGACGACTGTCAGCGCCTGGCGAAGGAAGCCTTCGGGTCCGCATCCATACGAGCACAACACAGATTGACCTCGGCCAATTCGATCAACATCGGCAGACTCTTGCCTCAAGCTCTGTACTACATGTTCGCCGCGGCCAGCCTGGACGACCCTCCACGATTCTCGGTCCCCTGCGGCAACTTGGGCAATCTCTGTGCGGGGATAATCGCCCGCAGCTGTGGAATGTCGACTCATAGTTTCCTCGCAGCTACCAACGTGAACGACTCGTTTGCGACGTTCCTGAATACGGGTATGGTTGGCGACCGAGAGTCCATATCCACGATCTCAAACGCGATGGACGTTGGCAGTCCAAGCAATCTGGAGCGTATCCGCTGGATGCACGAAGTCTCCCCTGAGCCCCTCCAGAATTTCGTCTCCAGCCACGCGATCGACGACGACGACACTCGCAAGACCATACGTGATGTCTTCTCACGAACGGGATATGTGCTCGATCCGCACTCAGCCGTCGCCTACCGTGCCCAACAGCGCCGCCCCGCTCCCGCCGGTGTCCCGACCGTCGTGCTGGCGACGGCACACCCGGCTAAGTTCCCTGAAGTGGTCGAGCAGGCTATTGGCGTGGAAGTCCCGCTCCCTCCGGGGCTCGCATCGGTGATCGGCAAGGACGAACACTTCCTACAAGCGGCACCCACACTTAGTGATATCGAGGCAATCTTGAGCCGGATCGACACGATTGAGTGACCTGGCCGCTGCGCGAATCCGGGTACCGTGCTCCACGTCGAACCTAGGCAGTGGATACGACACCATCGGCCTCGCGTTGAACCGTTACCTGGACGTCCGATACGAGCCCGGCAACCAAGTTCTCAGGGTTGAGCGATCTGGAACACTCGAGAAGCTGACCGACTCTGTTGAGAATGACCTCGTGACCGCCGCATTTATGGAGGCCTTGAGCAAGGATGGCCTCGAGGCTGGAGGCACGGTGCACCTCAGCTCGACGATCCCCGTTGCTCGGGGGCTCGGGTCATCCGCCGCTGCAGTGCTCGCGGGTATCGACCTTGCTCTAGCGGTGAGGGGCCTGCCAGAAGACCGGGACGCCGCCTTCTGCGCCGCCTATGAGCACGAGGGGCACGGTGACAACGCGGCACCTTGTCTCTTCGGTGGGCTGCGAGCCGTGCTGCCAGGCGCCATCCGCCCCCTCGTCACGAAGCTCGAGCTCTCTGACATGATAGGCTTCGCATACGCCGCGCCACCCGCAGGCATATCGACCATCTCAGCTCGAAAAGCGCTCCCGAAGCACGTCGGACACGACACGGCGGCCCGATCGATCGCTAGGGCGACAGCTCTAGTTCAGGGCCTGGCACGCGGTGATCCAGAGTTGCTCAGGATTGGGGCGGAAGACGAACTCCACGTCCCACATCGACTGCCCATGATCCCGGGCGCGTATAACGCAATCGCTGCTGGGTACGACGCAGGAGCGTGGGCTGTCACGGTCTCCGGTGCAGGATCCGGGCTCATCGCTATGTGTCCGGTCAGCCGCACAGATCTGGTGGCCGCCGCGATGCGCGAAGTCTTCGCGAATGGTGACGATGATCCTGAGTGCGTCGGCTTCGCAGCAAATGTCGACCACCACGGCCTCGTGCGACTAGAGCCCTAACTGTCGCGCGATTTTGTGCGAATCACCGAGGCGCAACTCGGGAGCAGATAGGCGTTACTCGCCAGCCGTCCTCCCAGGAATGCAGCAAAAGCGGCAGTCGCCCCGACTAGGTTGAGCCCCCAGCCCAAGCTCACAAATACGAGCGCAACCGCGGCAAGCTCGACCGCGCTCGCGACCGTGATGTGCTTGGTGCGACGCCCTTGCACAAGTATTGCGCGCTGAAGCGATAGAATCACAGACAGGAACGGCAACGGTACCAGTAGGCGCGTCGGTATTAGCGCGAATGCGGTCAACTCTGGGGTCAAGCCGGAGATGCGCACGAACCACACATGGGACAGTGGCGTGAAACCAACCAGTGCGATCCCCAGCGAGGTCGCACCACCCAACGTCAATGCAAAGCGCCTCAGTTCCCTGAAGTTCTCGAGCCGCTCCCCCATGAGAGCAATCGCGACGTCCTGGAAAGCCAGTCCCATTGAGCGGAAGAAGAACGAGAGTGAGTGCACGACCGGGAAGACAGCCAACGACTCGAGTGGGGCGACGCTGCGACCCATAAAGAACGTCAGCAACGGTTGCACGGTCAGCCCAATTAACGAGGTGAGCGCGAGCGGGAGATAGAAAGACGCGATGTCCCGATACGATATCTCACGTCCCGTAGCCTCCAGGTCACCCTTCCTGTCAAGCAGGCCGCGGACCGTTGGAGCCGCCATAAATCGGGCCGCAACCGCTTCCACGCTGACCCCAATCCCGAGAGCCATCGCTCCAATCCAGGAGCCCGGTATGTCGAGCCAGAGGAAACCGCACAATGACGCGAGGGCCATCGCGATGAGCCTGATGACGGTGCCCCACGCGACGAGGCGGGTCTTTCCCGCCCGGATCAGCACTCCCTGAAGGAAGCGACGATACCCGATGGCTCCCGGCCATGGCAGCATGAACCACAGCGCACCATAGGTCAGAGACGACACCTCTGCCGGCAATCCAATCAGAGATCCCGTGACCCAGTTGAACACGCTTGGAATCAGAAGGACGAGAAGGCCGGCAGTCGACAGGAAGTTCAGCGCGAACGCGAAGTTCCGCAGCTTAAGAAAACTGGTGCGATCGCGGACCAGTGCCGTGGCTGCGCTCATCAACATGATGACCGGCGCTTCGATCAGGATCGCCAGCGCGAACGTCACGCCGTGGGCGGCCAGATTAAACGTCGGATCTGGCATGCGGGCGATGACCGCGGCTATGAGCGGCCCTTCGGTCGCCATCATTACCCACGTGGCTGCCAAGGGCGCCCAGAAGAGGGCGATGCTACGCTGTGAGAGCCGCAAAGGTCACTACATCCGGAACAGGTAAGAGAGCTTGACGAAGAACCCGTCCTGAAGAAGCCGCTTCGGGCCAAGCGCATATCCCGACAGTCCATCCATGATTCGGCTGTAACCGAAGAAGAAGACAGTGCCAGGAGACGGCTCGTACGAGAGCAACGCTTGTCCTTGGAAGTCCCCCCGATCTCGCGCCGTCTCAAGCACTCCGTTTACCAGAATCGGCTGGCCAGATTCGGGGTGACGAAGTGCGGAGCGTTCCTCAATATCGTACTGCCCGACCACCCGGACAAAGACCGACCGACCCACCTGGTACTGCACACGAAGGCGGGGAAGGTGCACTGTACTGAACAGTGAGTCGTCTATCCGACGCCAGAGCTTCGCCCAGGAGTAACCCGCCACTAATTGCAGCGCCTCACTGGGCTGGATCGTGACACTTGGAGAGAACTGCCTCTCCCATCCCAGGCCCCCTTCGGAGAAGAGCGGAATTTCTCGAAGAAGGATGACTCCATTCAGGCTGATTTTGTCGTTGATGCGGATCTTTGGGATCGCAGCTAGGCCCAGCATCCGATCGATTTCACCCGGTACCGTGAACGGCTGAGCACCACCGGCTGGGCCCTCCACCTGGTATGCCCCGTAATCCTCCGGCTGGAAGCGAAAACCGCCCCATCGAAGAATAAAGGACACACTTCGGGCTCCTCGGAGCGCGATGGTTGGCCACAATTCGAGCTCCCAGTCGTCCGCCGAGCCCCCGTCCCAGAATTCGTCGTGGTCAAAGAAGTGGTTGTTTCGAAACTCGACCCCCCAACGCTCGACCAACGAACCCGGCTCACCATATCGATCGAACCCAACAACAGTTGAGAGTTGTGTGTCCCCCACTCGAGGCATGAAGCCGCTGCGGGTGCGAAAATCAGGATCGATGTCCTCAAAGCGCACACTGTAGTGGTAATTCAAGCCACTGCGGCTGAAGCTCACAGTGACTGCGGGTTGGATCTCGACACTCTCTCCAGCGGCTCCAGAGGAGGTCCAACTCCCCGTCAACTGCGTTTCGAGCGCGTACCGACCGCCAAAGAGCATCCGGGCATCACCCGAAAGCACTCGATTGAAGCCGCCTCCTTCGGTCAGCGTGCGGTCCGTATAGAGGATGCCCGCGCTCGAACCGGCACCGATGTCGCGACGGACGCGCATGAGGTTGAATACGGCGTCCGAGGAGCCACCGAAGACCGACGTGGGACTCTCGTCCACAGAGCCTAGGTACGCCACACTGAAGCTGCCGATCTTTCCTGTCAGCTTCGCCCCAGCAATCGGGTCCACGATCCGGCGCGTGTGTACGAGGTTCTGAGTGCTGCGAAAGATCTCGGCGCCTTCCAAGAAGAAGAGCCTCTTTTCGGGGAAGAAGAGCGCGAACCGTTCGTTTACTTGAACCTGATCCGCGTCGGCCTCAACCTGCGAAAAATCGGGGTTTAGTGTGGCGTCCAACACGAGGTTGGGTGTGACGCCGATCCTCGCATTGATGCCCGCTTCTGGATCGGGATCGTCCCTAGAAAAGACACCATTCGTCCGGAAGCCCTCGCGCTTCGCCGTCGTCACCGGATTGATTTCGATGAGTCGTTTGGGCCTCAGTCCGCGAAGCCCACGCAATCTACCGCTCTGCGCCAAGACGCTGGAAACGTCGAGCGTGAGTGGTGCCCACGTCGACTTGAAGTTCGTCCGCATGATGCCACGTGCAATCTGGATACCCCAGTCCTGCTGCTCCACATCGGGGAATCGGAGCGACACATAAGGAATCCGGATTTCGGTGACCCACCCGTCCTCCGTCACACGTCCGTGTGAATCCCAGATGAAGTCAGGATTGAAGTCCACCTTCGGCCCAGTCGGGCCGCCCATGGGTGTTATCGACTCCAGCCACATCCCATCGGTCTGAATGCCATACGCGTTCACGAAAAACGAGTACGCAGAGCGCTCGTCGTCGAACGTATCGAGCATGATACGCACCCAATCATCGACGCGGGTCGAGGCATCCCGTTCCGTGAGATGCACCAAAATGTTCTCGGGGTCGGAATCGAACACCTGGAACCCAAAATAGATCGCGTCCGAAGAATAGAAGACACGTACCTCTGTTTCTTCCGAAGCCCGCGCTCCTTCCACCGGGGTGTACTGTGTGAAGCCGGTCAGAACCGCAGCCTGCGCCCACTCAGCTTCGTCCAGGCGCGCATCGATTGAAATCGATGGAGACTCGATCCGAGGCGGATCGACATCTAACTGGCCGTCGCGACCGCTGTACCGGAGCGTGTCAGCGGGCACCTGGGCCAGAACGGCGAGAGAGAAGAGCAGCGCGGTCACATCGACTCCAAGGGATTCGAGTCCAATCGTTAGTCACATCAGGCGTGCAACCTCGTGGATTCCGACGAGCCCGAAAAGGGAACGGCCACACCACCCTGTAGGCGATGAGGCCGCTGCCGTTTCGTGTGCTTCAGCGACTAGTGTGAGACGCTGCGTCCCTCAACGAGGACACCAGAAATCCGGTGGCCTACGCGCACACCGTAGATGCCGTCGGCCCGAGCGGCCATGCCCCTGCGAGGCAGCGTGTGGAAGTACATGTGGTCCTGGCTATCATCGCCCAGGGCGCCCGCGCCGAAGACGAGGCCGAGGTCGTTGTTGTGATCACTCGGCTCCTGAAGCGTGAACGTGCCTTTGAGCGTGTAGTCACCACTGACAGTGTTCGAAGGATTCCAGGCAACAGTCGCGGGGCCGGTGTTCAGCTGAACGCCGCTCCCCATCATGGCAAGCGTCACTTCGGGCACGTCGTCCGGGTCCGCTGCGTTGTCATTTCGGCCTACCCGCACCTGCGCCACGAGAGGGGCGGCAATCAGACGGGCAAAGGCAGCCATGCTGATTCGACAAATTCTGGTATGTACGCATGGCTGCAAATCATTTTCGGAGCAATCTGCGGCCCATGCGAGGGTCGCTTGAGCAGGATTATGTACAGCCCGGCTCGCATATGCTTACACAAATACGAGACCGCTCGCAGAGGACCTCGCGAGGGCTATTCGCTCAAGCGCGCCTTGTACTCATTCTCTAGGATCCCGAACAGAAGAGTGTCGCGCCATTCCCCGCGGACCCGCACGTCCTCCCTCATACACCCCTCCAGACTCATTCCAATCTTCTCCAACACATGAGCCGAAACGGTATTCTGGGAATCACAACCGGCCCACACACGGTGTAAGCCCAACACGTCGAAGCCCAACATGAGCATGGCTTCCGCCGCCTCAGTCGCGTATCCCTGCCCCCAAGCTTCCCGGCTGAAACAGTATCCGAGCATGGCCTGCTGGCTGTCTTCTGCGGCGAGGCTCAATTCGATACCCCCGAGCAGGCGCCCGTCTTGAAGGTGGGCCACGGCAAGTTCGTACCCGATTCGCGGCCGAGCCGCGGCCGATTCCGCCGCCCGCTCCAGGAAGTCGCGGGTATCTACCTCCGTGTTCGGGCCCCACGACATGAAGCGCACGACTTCGATATCTGCGGCATAGGCGTGCACCGCCTCATAGTCGCCAGGCTCGAAGTCGCGCAAAAGGAGGCGATCCGTCGCCAGCACTGGGTCAGTCATTTCCACGTTCAGGACCGGTTCAGTTCACGACACGGATGACACGTCCCTTTTGATCCACCACGAAAACAGGCCCCTTTCTGATGTCATCACCAAAATCGAGAATCGGAGTCAGTTTCGACGGGGCTCTGGATGGTGACGAGAACGAGCCGGAATACGGGTCGGCTTGAGAGACATCCACCGAATAACCCACGTCCGCCATCGACTGAATGGAGATCGCACTCAACGGATTACTCACCCCCGACGTGAAGAAGGGAGTCATGAGCTCCAGCCCAAGAAGCGTCTCGCGCCAATGGGCATCGCTCGACCCCTCACCGGCTGTGTTCTCCACCGGCACCTTCTGGCCGAGGGTGTAGCTGGAACCACCCGCCGCGTCGAAAGCCGCGATCGCCTTCTCACCTGTGAAATGAGTGTCCGCCCCAGGGCTGGATGGTAGCGAAGGATTTTGGAGTAGCCCACGTCCATCCCAGATGGTACCTAGGCCTAGTACGTGCCCCATCTCGTGGAGAACCACAGAAATCAGACCTCCGCTTGCCTCCAAGTCGTCCAGATCCGCGGCGTCGAACTTCATCGAGCCTATGGCCGGGAGATTGGTAAGGCCCCTATTTACGCACGGCCCGGCCGACGCCAGGGTCATGCCCGCTCCATCGATCTCTTCAATAGTCACGTAGATCCTGAGGTCGTCCACCTCACCCGTGAACAGGGGCTGGCCCTCGGTACACGCGTCAGCCGAGATCGGCTGATTAGAGAAGTCGATGTTGGGGATGTCTATCGGAATAATGGACATCCAGCGTTCAGCTGCAGCCGTCACGGCGGCGTCCTGCGCAGCCGTTCCGTGATTGAGGAAGACCAGTTCAATGTTGAACGGCAGCACCTCGCCACCGAGCGTGATACTCATGGTGGCCCCGGAGAACGTGCTGAACGCATGCAGGAGGATGTGATAGATCCCGGGTTGGGCACTCCCGATCTGGCAGCGCTCCTCATTGGTCGAGTTCCCGCTCAGGCAATCGTTGTATTCTGCGCGATTCGTCGGTCGGTCGCCCCGCTCAACGAACAGATCCACATCCCCGCTGCCTCCGGTAATCTCAAACGTCAGAATACTCGGTGAGCCCGCCGGCACTTCGAGTCTGAACAGCAACTCATCGTCAGTTGTCCCAGAAAGGACCCCTGTCGTTCCGGCCGGAATCACAGACTGCTCAATGACCGTGACGTTGCGGAGCGTCGTGTTATTGCTTTCGTCACCTTCCACGATCTCGCCGTCCGCGTCGATGTTCACCGCGAGTTGCCGCACCCCCGCGGCAAACGGTCCGACGGAGAAGGTGACGGTCTCAGAAGCTCCCGTCGCAAGTTCACTCATGGCCTTGGTGGCGATCTCCGTTCCGTCCGCTGTCAGCTGAACGCGGTATCCTGCGCCAGTCGACGCATTTCCATCGTTTCGTATTGTGAACTGAACGTCCACACTTTCGAGTGAGCTCGGGTCGGCCCTGGTTACGATGAGGGTGCCGCCTGTTTTGAGGTCTGGGATCGGAGTCGCTGACTGAGCCGTGGCACCGATCGTAGCGCTCGCGCCGCCAGCGATGGAGGCAGTTAATGACTGTCCGCCAAACACCTCGCCCAGGGTCCATACAGTGGAAGCCTCACCGTTCGCATCAGCCACTGCGGAGGAGGCACTCACCGTGCCACTCTGCCCGCCCGGTGTGAACGTCACCGTTTCACCCGGAACTGGCGCACCCCCTTGGTCGGTCACGCGCACCACAACGGGCGTCGGCAACGTTTCACGGACAATCGCCGTCTGATCACTCCCAGAAACGATCGTGACTACGGTGGCCACCTGGGCTACGGTCACCTCTGCGGTCGCACTCAGGGCCTGGAACGTGGCGGTCACCGTGGCACTTCCGTTCGCGACGGCCGTAACCACTCCCGAGCCATTCACGGTGAAGACCGCCGGGTCACCGGTGGTCCACGTCGGGGCGCCCGCGAACGTCGTCCCGTTCTGATCGAGGATCAGAGCACGCAGGCTCGCCGTCTGCCCGACGAAGGTCATCGTGGTCTGATTCGGCGTGACGCCGATGGTCCGAGGCGTAGGCGTGACGTCGACGATCGTCACCGGGTCCTCCGCGCCGCCGCAACTCGCGACGGAGAGGAGAACGAGGGTCCGAAAAAAGGTTCGGGCTCGCGACTGAATCACTGGCGATCTCGACTGAGTTGAGGGGGGGGAAAAGAAGATGCACGGGCGTGGTGATGTCACGATTGCTCATTGTAGGCCGACCAGGCAAGTGGAGCCGCAGCCGCCCTCAATATCTCATGGGCCGACAACACGCAAGGAACGCACACGGTTGCCACCGTCCAAGGTGGACGATATCACCTAAAGAGCCACGAGACCCCGCCAATACCCCACAGCGCCATGACACGATTCACCACCATCATCGCGGTACTCGCCCTAGGAGCCTGTGCGTCGGACACCGCCGAGGCTCCAGCCTTTGATCGCGAAGCGGAGAGCGTCGCCCTGCGAGCTGCCGCGGAAGCCTACCACTTAGCCGCGAGCACCAAGAATGCGCCGGAAGTCGTTTCGATGTACGACGCCACGGCCGTTATGGTCCCGCCCAATGCGGACTTGGTACGTGGGATCGATGAAGTCGAAGACTACCGGTTCGGCTTCATCTCGACGCCCGGGGTCGAACTGGTCTTCGAGCTCGTGCGCGTCGAGGTGTCGGCATCCGGCGACATGGGGTGGACGCTGGCCATCGGTGATATCACGATCAATCGGGAGGGCTCGGAGCCCGGGCGTGATATCGTCAGGGACTTCCACGTCTGGCACAAGCAGCCGGACGGGTCGTGGGGTGTCGTGGCAGATGTCTGGAATTCGGGGATGCCGGCGGGGTGACCGAGGTGCACAAAAAAGCCCTCCGGGTCTCAAGACCTAGAGGGCATTAACGGAGCGCGAGGGATTCGAACCCCCAAGTCCTTTCGGACGCTCGCTTTCGAGGCGAGTGCATTAGCCATTCTGCCAGCGCTCCAAACAACAAAGCCCGGACTACCAACGGTAGGCCGGGCGCAGTGCTCGTCCAAACGACAGTCTGACCGTCTGTTCGAATCCGGGCGCCATACCCGGCGGACTTCTTCCAACTAATCGGGGCGCCCGGATTCGAACCGGGGACCTCTGCGACCCGAACGCAGCGCTCTACCGGACTGAGCCACGCCCCGGATCCTACTCGGGTCTTACGTACTTATTACCGACGGGGTGGGATTGACCTCGCTTCGCTCGGTCCTCTCCGCTCCCTCCGAGTCGAACCCACTTTGCGATCTGCTTCGCAGATCACGTGGGTTCAAATTAGAACCTTACTGCCTTTCTTACGGACGAGGTGGGATTCGAACCCACGCGGACAATGTCCACACGATTTCCAATCGTGCGCCTTAAGCCACTCGGCCACTCGTCCCCGATACTGAACTTCCAGGGGAGCGGGATTGACCTCGCTTCGCTCGGTCATCTCCTCTTCCTCGGTCGCTCCGAGCCGAACCCACTATGTGATCTGCTACGCAGATCACGTGGGCTCGAACTCCAAGAACCGAACCGCTCTTCTTTCAACGGAGGGAGTGGGATTCGAACCCACGCGGTGTTGCCACCAACGCCTTAGCAGGGCGCCGCCATAAGCCACTCGGCCATCCCTCCAAGTGGAGGCTTACAGCCTCCGACTATTGCCCCGCTAGGGATCGAACCTAGACTCTCCTGAACCAGAATCAGGCGTGTTGCCAGTTACACCACGGGGCACCAGAGCCACCAGCCGGATTTGAACCGGCGACCCCGTCATTACGAATGACGTGCTCTACCAACTGAGCTATGGTGGCGATTTATATGGAGCCGAGGGGGTTCGAACCCCTGACCTCAGCGTTGCGAACGCTGCGCTCTCCCAACTGAGCTACGGCCCCATCCTGCACCCGGGCTGGGAAGGCCGGGGTGAAAAGCGGCCACAATGTGTTGCCGTGGCTCATTCTTGTCAAGCGCTGTATGGCGCGGGGGGATTATTGTCCGCTGCCTAAACTTCCAAAACGCTAGCACCATTGTAATTTGATGAAAGTAAAAGCTTTCATAGGCGTTGTTCCGCAATCTCGGCTAAATTCAGAGGTTCAGGTTCGGGCAAATTACTTCTGCTTAGAGCTCACCTTCGGACATTATCTGAAGCCCAACAGGTAGCTACGCCGGCTGCGCGACCGACAACCGGCCGGTTACGCCGTGACGATCGATCAGGCTGGCGACGAGGCCGCTTGCCTTCGACTCCTCGACGAAATTGCTGAGATACGCGGCGCCGGCGCTCCTTCCCTTCGGCACGCCCATCGCCTGCTGGACCGAGGTGAACTGACCGTCGAGAATTCGGCTGCCGGGCAATTTGGCGGCCTCATTGACCAGCGCCGGACGGAGGCCGGCCAGCGCATCCATTTTCTCCGCTATGAACATCTCAACCGCGCCACTTATACCTTTTGACTGGATCAGCTCGGCGTGTTTCAGATTACGTGACAAATAGAGGTCATAGGCGCTGCGGCCGGAGACCGCGATGCGGATGCCCTCGCTGTCGACTTCTTCGATGGTATTAAGGGTCGAGCCGGCGGGCACCAGATAGGTAGCCTCGATCTCGACATAGGCGGCGGTGAAATCGATCTTCTCCGCCCGCACCGGTTCGGCGCCGATCAGGCCGATGTCCCAGACGTCTTTATCCGCCGCATCCGCCACCTCACCCGGCGAAGCGAACTGTATCAGTTCAACGCCGACGCCCAGCTTTTCGGCAAGCGCGCGCGCCATGTCGGGCGCGACGCCATCGGGTTCGCCATCGGCGGCCTTGCCGGTAATCAGCAAGCCGTTGGCCATGTTGAGCGCGACGCGCAGCGTCCCCGTCGGGGCGAGCTGGGAAAGAATTT
>ENA-OREN01004285-OREN01004285.1-marine-metagenome-genome-assembly--contig:-NODE-4285-length-12570-cov-6.286560_pt1 | contig 12570 bp, 6 predicted proteins | sample MGYA00248624_ERZ508555 | MGnify/ENA primary metagenome ERZ508555 (study PRJEB26222, sample SAMN06267773) | marine metagenome | isolation source: Saanich Inlet, British Columbia, Canada | place...
CACCTTGATAATTCTTTTCTGCAAAATAGCGATGACCTAACGATTCAGATTCAGCCGATGTAAGTGCTAGAGCCCAGAAAACAATCGCCACCATAGATGTGGCAACGAACAAAAGTAGAACAAAACCTTTACTAGGAAGCACCCGATTATTCATAATGTCGCTCCACTTGTTGTATCAGGCCAATCGCACTATCACTTTCGCTTTTCATCCCTAGCACATCGGTTATAAATAGGTTGTTTGATAGACGAGGAGCTTCTTTACTGATGCTTGAAACCTTCAATGTTGAGCGCTCATCAGCACTAACAACTTGATTCCCAACAATCACAACCTTATCCGAGATCAACGTTCCACCTTCATCATAACGCAAGTTTTTATTGTAGAGGTTAATAGCCTTTTCCTTGCTGTTAACAATAATTAAATTTTTGGCATGAACCACTGATTTATCTTTAACTTCCAAACCTATCAAACAATTATAAAACAGATTATTTGTATATTCTCCAGTTGACCACTCACCAGTAGAAATCCCTTTATCTCCGGCATTAATAAACAGATTATTTACCACCAACGCATCCGCAGTCATTAAGTCCAGAGAGTCGTTACCACTATTAATAAATAGTGAGTTACTGACGGTAACAGTTGAAATATCAATATCCAGAGCATCGCTTCTAGCGCTATAAAAAAGACAGCGATCCACAAGACCTTTACTGTAAGCAATATGCATACTGTCATCACCAATGTGATTTGGGCCAATCTTACAGTTTGTCACTTTGAACTCTGAAGTGTCATGAATATTAAACTGTGCAGTATAATTAATTAGGTTGCGTGAAGTCACAGAACCATTTGAGAATTCAACATGATCGAAATGACTTCCTGAAGTCGCTTGCCCCTGCACCACAACCGATCCCCATGGTTTTGCAACATCTTTGGCTTCAAAGCTGATTGGCTGTACTTTCGTGCCAGCTGCATGAACCTCACCATAAAAATAAACCGAAGCTCCAGGATACATGATGAATCTAGTTCCCGGCTCAATACGCACTGAATCCTTTTCAGTAAAAATCAAATCCTTCCTCACCTCTACTTCACCACTAAATTTATACTGTTTAGGCACTACTCTTGGTAGACTCCAAGGGTGGATTGAATCAACTTCTGATGGATTAATTTCCTTCTCTTCATGAGGCACTACTATTTGCTGCCCAGTAATTGCATTAACTGCAGCAATGGGTTGATTCAGCTGCTTATTTACATTCAATAACAGGTAAGAATAATACAACGGAGCATTTATAATTGAATAAGGTCCTTTAACAACTTTCAATGCCCCTTTCCTATTCGCATCTGTTTTCTTCCTACCAGGGAAGAGTGTTTCAATGGAACCCGATACTATAAGCGAGTCCTGCTCATCCAATTTTCCATTGAAATTCATGTCTCTGTAAACCAATGCATCAGGGTTACCTGGAAAATTCGATAAGTCCATTCTTATAGGCGAATTACCTTGCACTTTAAATAGCAGATTCAGTACATTATCTGTTTGTCTACTCGTATAGCTACTCTTTGAATCCCGGTATATTTTTTGTAGTTTCTGTTTCCTGGCATCAATGGTTTTGTGAAGATTCTCAATGCTCTCTTCAAACATGGAAATTGAAAATCTTTTAGAGAAATACCCATGAGGACTTCCTTCCGCATAGTCTCTATAGGGATCAGCCTTCAAATCTGGCAAAACAAGAGCGTGATATTTATCGATTTTTTTATGAATACCATCATAAAATGACCCATCATTCAATAATCCGTAGGCTACTTTATCTCTTTCATATTCAAGAACTGGATTTAACTTCATCTGCTCAAGCATGGGATACAATGATTCATCCTTATCGGGACTCTTTGACCAATAACGAACATCCCATTCAATCGGCTCAAATTTTCCTAGATATGGATCAAAATAGATTTTTTGATTGTGATTGTAATCATGATGTGATGACCCAAAGATAACATCCAGGGCCATAAAGGCGTAATATTTCTCCTTTTCCATCATTGAATTAAAAAACTCACTAAACTCTAGACCAGAAAAGTTATTCGCAGCATCTAAATAGAGTAATATATCTTCCCTGTTGTATTTTTGCTCAGCATTGCGTGCTGCCACTTTTTTCCAATTCCTTTGATCAAACCAAAGTTCCGACACTCCTTCTTTAGTTCGTGCCGCTCCCATGTCGCCCGCATAGATACTTCCCGGCATTCGCTTATGCTTTCGCAATAAAGACTCATCAGTCTGGCTTAAGAACGTATATACCCCCATATATTCACCGTTGATAAATGTTCTAACTGGGTAAAAGTCCGGTGCAATAATACCAAGCTCTCTCGCCAACTCGTATGAAACAGAGTCAAGCACATAACCTTCCATGCGCGGAGGGTTGACAAGATTCATTTTTCTCTGCATATCATAAAGGTCTTTTTTCTTTAATTTAATTCGTAAAGATTTTTGTGGATACATCCAGTGAAAGAGATGATCACCGCGATACCTGAGCTTGATAGGCCTGACATCACCATGTTTTTCGATTTTCAAGTACGCCTTGTAATATCTCTCCTTCCCACTTTTTGGCAGGTTTGCATTTAACTGAACCTGCTTTTCACGATCTATTGTGATATAAAATGATTTTAATTGTGAATCCAACACGGGAGCCGTTGCAGTTGTACCAATAATAAGATTATTAATACTGATTCGTAAAAAGTAACGGAATCTATCAACTGACAACTCCATATTCTTATAGATAGACTTTTTATGCTCATGAAAGAAGGTTAACGCCTGTGATGAAATTCCTACAAATACAGAAAGCATCAGCAGCACGACTAACGTAGCTGGAAGTAATTTTATTCTATATACTTTATTAATTAAAAATTCAAAAAAAATTCTTACAAATTTCATTCCTACATCTCTCAATAAGTTGATCACAAAGCACCTTAAAACAACCATTTTTTTTCTTACACATAAAAAGTAGGGCTTAAATGAATAAGCCCCAACTTTCTCACACATCTGTTTTAAATAATTTCGATTTCAGGGAAAGGGAGAATCATCTTACCACCACGCTCAAGAAACTCTCTCTCTCTCTCCACAATTCCATTCTTGAAATGCCAAGGCAGCACAATAAAGTAATCAGGCTCCATAGCATGCGCCTCAGCCTCTGAAATAATTGGAATACCTGTGCCTGGACAGAAACAACCAAATTTATCTTCATTCACCTCAGCAATGGCTGGAATATCTTCTGCAGTGAAACCACAGAACTGCAGCATCACATTGCCTTTCGTTGACGCACCATAACCCAGCACCGTTTTGCCATCAGCATTCAATGCACGAATCAAACTAACCAGATCATCACGATGGCGAAATACGCGCTCTTCGAAATCACGGTATGGCTTTGGCGTCGACAGCCCCATTGCCTTTTCCTGATCTACTAACCAGTTAATCACAGCATGATTCTCGACTAATGGACTAGCTTTCTTCGCAGCAGTAACTGCAAAGCTGCCTCCATTAATTGCATTCATTTGAACATCCACAACTTTTAGGTTTGCTTCTGATAAAATACGCTTAACAACCTGTAGAGAGTAAAACTCCAGATGCTCATGGCATATCGTATCGTAGGAATTTGTACGCAGCATAGATGGCATATAACTCTGCTCAAAATGCCAAACGCCATTCACATCTAGTACCTCTTCAATCTGGCGCGCAAAAGCGATGGGGTCTTCTAGGTCGTAGAACATCGCGATGGAGGTCACAATATTGGCCTTTCGCGTTTCTACACTTTTGAACGCATCTGCTGAAAAGAAATCTTCAACTAAGGTAATATCATCTGTGTAATATTTCTTGAATTTTCCACCAGTAGGATCAATACCAATTTTCCGTAGACCCTCAACCTGATAAGCTTTCAAGGACGTTGCATCATTACTGCCAATATCAAGAACAACACTATTAGAATCCAATGTGACTATGCGCTGCAAATATCGAACTTTATTCGTCAAGTGCTTCACCATCGATGCATTGAGACCGGAGCGATAACCATAGTTGTCACCATACATTTCATCAGGCGCATAAGAATAAGCCATCTGCAGCAGTCCACAGTCCGAACACCAAACAAGTTCGACAGGACCCTCCGGAGCGGTTTCTTCAATAGTTTTAGGAAACACGCCTGTTAGCGCCTGAACGCCCAAATTCAGAACACTAGTCATACTTTGACTTGAGCATACGCGACACTGTTTAGCTTTGGTATATATCTTTTTCATTATTATATCTCCATATTTTTTTAGCAAAATTTATTAGGGTGCAGTTTGGTAGACCAGTTAAGGTGCGCTCCTCACTGTATTATTATCCATTCTCATGCTTTTACTTAAGCATTTCAAGTTTAATAAGGGATTATTATCCAAAATTTCATTTATTATTGATTAATTTTCTTGAGCAAGGTGTCTAATTCATCATGCTGCTCTTGTGGGGCATGAATAGCTGTAAGGTTGGCCTTCACGGCGCCTGCCCAATCTGGATAAACCTCACCTTTGATCACTCTTTTTAAGTTTTGAACCGCAACCGAGTCCTTTTCAAAAACTGTTTCAATTGCATTTATAAGACCGGAAATCTGAATCCTTAATCGATTCAGCATACCATCATTAGAAAAGCTATCATTCCCCCCCCTTCGATCTAGAGCAACTTCATGCATATAATACAGTTTAAAGGGATATTTCGTTAAAGACCAAAGGCGACCGATATGAGCCCAGCAGCTGCCATCCAAATCAGGGTTCAGCTGCTCTCTGAACCAAGTTTCTCTCTTGATAATCAAGCCGCCCATAAAAGAGAAAAATGCTTCTGAGGTCAAAGCTAAAGATAAATACTCTAAACGCTCTTGTTCATCATCGAGCTGGAAAACACGGTCTTCTTTAATGTCTAAAATCGGCCAATCCTTAATGATACTCATGTCATATTGACATTCATTATGGCGGCATAATATCAAGTCCGGATCACATTTTTCAATGGTTGAAATAATTGTTTTTATGGATTGAGGCCGGACAATATCATCGCCAGAAAATAACCAACAATATCTACTGCTTACCAGTTCTACGCTTTTAGTCATGTCAAAATCAATTCCACCTTTATTCAAGGCCTTAACATACCGAAGATTAGGATATTTCTGTTGATAAGCTCCCACAACCAATTGAGTCTTGTCAGTAGAACAACCATCAAAGACGAGAACTTCTACATTAAGTTCAAAGGATTCGTCGAGAAGGCTCTCTAGGCACCCAGGCAGAAAAGACTCAAAATTGTAAACAGGTATTGCAATAGAAAGTAAATTATTGGTTTTAACCATGACAAAGACCTCTCAATTGTTCGGGCGGTATTGTAGCCATTGGATTATTCTGCTCAAAAGCTTTCTCATAGATTGCCTCAAATTGAGGGAAGAAATCATCAAACTCACTAAGGTATCTGTAGCGTCTAATGAAACGTATAACGTTGAACTGGCTATATAGCTCTGGGGTTTCTGATGTATATATTGTCTCAAAAAAAGATAAGGAATTTTGAAGGGTGTGTTGCCTCCACTTATCTATCTCTTGCGTTGAAATACCGTTCAATTCTGCCAAATCATAGACTTCCGGAATACGCTCAAGTATCCAAAGTGGCGCATATCGCCCCCATGAGACATTCAAGTTGACAGTAATAAGCGGCTCTTTCTCCCAATAAGCTTTAGTTTCCATCATATTAGATAAGATATATTTCGTGGTGGGGACACAGGTTTGCAAGCTCGAAAAGGGCTGGCCGCTTGTATCCTGAGAGTAGATACGCCATGCGTAACTTCTTTTGACTACGAAAGAGTATATTGCTGTATAGAAGTTCTCGTTATAGCTGGAAACTTCCTTCAAAAGACCTTCGTGGGAGCTTGAACCGGTGCAGATCTTTGTTGCTGATTTTAGATACTGCTTGAGTTCCTCTTTTTTCGGAGGCAAGGGATCGGCACAATGAGCGTAGTTAAGGTTTATCAGTTCGGGTTTCTTGGTCTGAATAATGTCAATGATTTTTTCCAGTGAACCATTATGGATAATATCATCATCACCGATAAGCCACACATATTCACCTCTTGCCAGACTGACCGTTTGCGGCAAATTGCCCAACATGCCAATATTTCCGCTGTTAGAGTAAAGAGAAATCTGCTTATGATGTTGATATTTAGTAAAAATATCAGCGATTGATTTTGGTGAGGCGTTATCACAAACAACCAGCTCAACCTGCTGTCCAAGATGTTTGGCGATTTCTATAAAGTTTTCAATATTAAGCTCAAGCCATTCAGCCCTTTCATAGGTCGTGATGCAGACTGACAGCAGTGGTCTTTGAGGCAACTTGAAGCTAGCACACCTTTCCCTTTCTCTATATTCTGGTTTCTTGTTTCTGTGCAGCTCTTGGATAAGTGAAGATATCTCACTTGCGTAGTCATCCCAGGTTCTAAAGTAGCGTCGGGAAATTTGTGACTTCAGCTTCTGATAAAGATCCTGATCGTTCGCAAGAGAGAGAATTGCTTCGCTGAATTTCTCAATTTCATTGACGTCTACTGTCAAGCACCCTCCACCTGTCGCAAGCTCCATCATCTGACCAAAGTTTGCGCAAATGCAGGGGCGCCCTAACCATAAACTTTCGACGATAGGCAATCCAAACCCTTCTTCTATAGATGGGAATATAGTGAAATCTGCTTCATAATATTGTTGTTCCAGCACTGTGTCATTGGCATCTTTAATCCAAACAATATTCTTTGATTGATTAATAAGAGCTTCCACTTTATCAGACAGTTCATGGTCGAATGTGTCACTGCTACCAACTAAAACTAGTTTCAGTTTTCTTTGTGAATGCTTTTCTGCAACTAAGAATGCCTTGAGTAAACCAAGGTGATTTTTACGCGGCTCCACAGTGCCAATGGCGAGAATAGTGCATAAATCTGAATTACGTTGTTTGGTTTCATCTAAACGTTTCCGTACCGGAAATTCTGCGGGGAGTGCGACCGCTTTTAGTCGCTGTTCAAGCAGCAACCCTCTCGTTGATGTTGTATTTAGGAAAGTAAGCAGATCAGAATTACTCGTTTCCGAAATGGAAAATACAGAATCCATCTGATCCAACATGGTCATATATTCTATATGAGCATTAGTGAAATTTACTGGGTAGATATCAGAAAGCTTATAAGGAATTGCGTCATAGAAGATTGCAGCACATTTGATGCACCTTGAATGAAACGTATCAATGACCCGTTGTTGAACATCTAGAGGACGATTAAGAGGAAGATCAACCATCAAGTAGGTGGCATCCTCCCTATCTTTCTCCAGATCAAGTTTTTGGTACCATTCATTTCTGTCTGGCCCATTCCACTTTTCCAGGTATTCAAGGTCTTCGGGGCTAGCAAGATCAATACTATTTAAGCTGTCGTCCCATTTAACAGGGACAAGTCGGTGCCCCTGTTGAATGAGTTGTTTTGCAAGCTGTCGATTAACTCTTTGAATCCCCGTGTTACCAGAGGCAGCAAGCGTGGCATCCACCCAATAGTAAATCAGCCCCGAGTAACGATTACCAAATTGGTACAGGTCCATATCATTCAGAATAGACTCGGCATACTCATGCCAGGTTTTAACATTTCTCCCCAAAATTTCATTGATCTTTTCTTTGTAAACGCCTTCGTTTTGAATTAGATCCGAAAGGGCCGTAACAAGTTCACTAACCTCTCTGACATCAACAGTTAGACATCCACCCTTCTTTGTCAATTCATACATTGAGCCGAAGTTCGCACATATACATGGGCGCAAGTGCCACAAGCTCTCTACGATAGGTAATCCGTAACCTTCTTCCAAAGAGGGGAAGACTGTAAAAGCAACTTTTTGGAAAAAGGAATCTATATCTTCATCGCTTGCTGAATAATAGAGTTCAATATTAGGGTTCTTCTTGCATTCTTTTTCGATGGTCTTTTTATAATCATCGCGAATAAGGCCAACAATTTGAAGTTTCCATTCATCATTCTGATTGTGTTCACAATATTGATTGAATGCCTTAATAAGTGTTATTTGGTTCTTTCGTTCATCGATTGTGCCGAGACAGAGTATATTACGGTGGGCTTCATTCGGGTTCAGCATAACACGTGCACCATTCTTTTCTTCTGCCAATGGTATTGCAGATACGACAGGCATTTGTTGAACGCTAAGCTTTTCATCATGCAAGAGATAATCAACGAGGCCATTAGACGCATAGTTTGAAATTGGCCAAATGACATCAGCAAGAGAAATATCAGAAATATAATTCATATGCTTCTGAGCATTGGATGATGCATCCTCAGTAATAAGAGGAATCATGTCGTATGCAATAACACCAACTTTCAAGCCATGATCTCTAGCCAACTTTATTAAACGCGATGTTGGTGGCGGCATGTGCACTGAGTGGTAAGTAACTTCTGGAATAATAAGCCAGCTCTTCCTGGCACGATTCTTCAGTGAACTTACAAGTGTTTTAAAAATGTCTGGGTCATAATAACGGCCTTCAGCTTCGCTAATTTTAAAGTCCGAGAAACTTACAAACCTTTGTAACTCTTCTTGATTTAAAGGAGCAAATTCCAAATTTGTAGCATCAATTTTGACTAAAACAACAACCTCATTATAATTGTTGGCTAGGCTCGATGACAATTTATGACACACTCTCTGAACGCCCGTAACACGATCAAACATAGCCGTATGTTCAACATAGAACAGTACAACCCTCTTGTTTTGATCAATCACTATATCAGTTGAATGACCTTCTTGATCTAACTGGGCTGCTTGCAGCATCCCCTGAATTTCCAAATGATTTTGCGGACTATATTGAGACTGTGGAATCAATAATCCTCTTGCCTCTGCTAATCGGAACAGTTTGCTATAAACCTTTGGGAGTTTTTTGAGTTTTTTGGAAAGCCATACTTTCAATGCAGGACGCTTCACAGCAAAAGACATTGCTTCTAATATAAGTCGCCTCACAACCCGCTTAGGTAAGCGAACAAGCCAGACAATGAAGCTAATTGGCAAATAGAAAAACCATTGTACAAATTGCGCAAGCTTTCTCAGTGGCCAGGTGATTCGCCATGATTTACTTTTATAGACTGACTGTAATTCATTATTTAGCCTATCAGCTTCCAACCACCAATGATGTGAAGACTGATTCAACTCATCAACTTTGTGCTTTGAAACTTCCAGCTTACCACTTAGGTCATGAGCTTCTTTTTCTTTCTGATGCAATAAGTCTTCGGATTGGGTTAAGTCAGACTTCAATGTCTGCGCCTTAGCTTCGGATTGGGTTAAGTCAGACTTCAATGTCTGCGCCTTAGCTTCGGCCTGCAGAGCTGTTTCTACAGCTATATTGTGACCAGCCTTAACATAATCATCAAAAACATTAGGTTGAACTTTAAATGCGCTTAATAAATCGTTATGTTCTTCTGCAACATAATAACGATTTAAACCATCAAAATAAGCAAAATCATAACAGTGCTTGATGAGAATAGACTCCCAACCCTCGTAACTTACCTCTTCGCTATTTGGAAAAATTGCCTCAATCACTACAATCCAAGGGCGCCATTTATCAAAATCCATGCCCCGAACCACTTCGGTCTCGAAGCCTTCCACATCGACCTTCAGAAAATGAATATCGCCTGTTACATATTCGTCACAGATATTAGCCAGAGTCTGAACTTGGACTCTGTGAGTAGTAAGCTCAATACCTTTGTCCTTATAATTGGCTACAACATCTTCATTTAAGGACGCCCAACCCCTAGTTGACACCACATCAGATAAAATAAGCGATCCATTTTTTTCACCTGCAGCTATTGCTAAATTTATATCTCGCGTCCTATTCTCAAAAAGTTTCTTATGATGTTCGGGCAATGGTTCAATGTTGATGCCATTCCAGCCCTGGTCATAAAAAGCTTTAGTGACCGAATCCTCTTCAGGGTCATTCGCACCCACATCAATATAGAATCCATTTTCTACATTTTTAAGCGCACGCCAAAGGAGCACATCTTCTTGGTTTTGAGCGTAAGAAATAAAATTCATTTATCTAATTCCTCAATCAATATCGTTGACTCATTCCACAAACATCCAAGGAAGAATATTTTGTTAATATTAATAACGTTGAACACCAAGGCTAGATCTATCCATTCATAGTTAGCAGTAAGGTGCGTATCCCGATCTACCAAAGCCGTTTGTACTGAGTAGCTCCCTATACCAAAATTTGCAGGGAAAGCAATTTTGAACATGTACCGATCACCAGCCTGCGGATGATTGATGATCTGCTCGGTATGCCAAGTGTTGGTGCCGTACATCACCTGACCAAGGCGATCTTTAATGCTGTAACCTAGCACTAAGGTTTCTATTTCTTGGCACACCTTCACTGTAACTCGCAATTCAACTTGGTCACCAACACCTATCACTTCTACAGCATCACCTTTATTGTTGTATAAGCCAATTTCTTCCACCTTTGCTTCACCTGTGCCTGATGAAGTTTGGACTTTACCGCTTTCAAGTTGCTTGACCTCTACGGTGCTGTTTTCTTTTTCGGCAATGATGGCATTGTAAAAATCAAATACTTCTTCTGGATTTCCATCTTTTACCACTAATCCATTTTCTAGCATAATCGCTCGGTCACATAAGCTTTGAATGGCACTCCGGTCATGGGATACAATAAGCAAGGTTGTTCCTTGCTCTTGAAACTCACGGATTCGGCTAAAACTTTTGTGTTGAAAGTATGTATCGCCCACCGACAGCGCCTCATCAACAATTAAAATCTCTGGACGATAGGCGGTGGCGACAGCGAAAGCAACACGCATTTGCATTCCACTAGAATACGTTCTAACAGGCTCATCAAAATACTCACCAATTTCAGAAAACTCTTCTACTTTTGGGATAATTTTATGCACTTCCTCAGCATTAAAACCCATAAGGCCTAAAGCATGAATTGCATTTTGTCGGCCTGTTAATTCAGGGTTAAAACCCATACCAAGCTCAAGAATGGCAGCAATGCGTCCATTTATTTGCACTTTCCCCTCGGTCGGCTTTAAAGTGCCAACAATCATTTTCAACAGTGTGCTTTTACCCGCTCCATTCTGCCCGACAATTCCTACAGCCTCTCCAGAATGCACCTCAAAACTCATATGCCTTAATACCCAATGCTCTTCACTAGGCTTAGCAGGTAAACCAAACCAACTAGCAAAACGTCGACTTTCAGATCTATACACTCTGTAAGCTTTACCAATATTTTGAATGCTAAGCAACAAACTCATAACGCATCCACCATCTCTGCACTAGAGCGACGAAACATGAATAAACCAACTATAGACAGAATAATACCTGCAGCTAAAATGGTTAGAACGCCTTCCCATTGCGGGCTATTTCCATAAACCAGAATTTGCTGATAAGCGTCAATAATTGGGTACATTGGATTTAGATTTAGCCAATGTCGATACACTTCAGGAATAATAGTTACCGGATAAACAATAGGTGTAAACCAAAATAACATCTGCAAAATGATAGGGATCACTTGACCAATATCACGCAGAAATACGTTCATCACACCCAAAATAAGTCCAATACCCAATGAAAACACTACCACAACCAATGTAAGAGGGATAAGCCATAGCATGGCCATATTAAACTGATGTCCAAGTAAAGCAAATATACCTAGCATAGAGATAAATAGAAAAAGGTTATTTATTAGGCATGATCCAACTGCTATTGCTGGAAGTGTAACCCTTGGAAAGCTCATCTTTTTAATAAGATTACCATGCTCAATAAAAATGTTTAAACAACGCCCAACTATTTCATTAAATAATGTCCACCCAAGTAACCCTGCCATTAAGTAAATAGCGTAAGCATATTGACTATCTACGCCAGGTAATTTAGCTGCAAGTACATTAGAAAGAATTAATGCATAAATTAGCACTTGCGACAATGGATTTAGAATTGCCCACAAGCCACCTAATTTACTACGAGAAAATCGGCTTATCAGATCATTACGTACAGACTGAATAATAAAGTTTCTGTACTTATAAAGATCACGGAACATTATGAGTACTCTCTTTTGAAACTCTATTGTAATTATCAGAAAGCCTTACAATGTCATCTTCACCCAGATATACTCCACTCTGAATCTCGATGATCTCCAGATATTCATTAGTTTGGTTTTCTAGACAATGAATAGTCTTTAGTGGAATATAAGTGGACTCACCCTTGTTAAGGGTGAAAGTTTTCTCACCATTAGTGACTGTGGCTGTTCCACTCACAACCACCCAATGCTCTGCACGTTTATGATGCATTTGTAATGAGAGTTTTTCACCAGGTTTAACATGTAATCTTTTTACTTGGAAGTGCTTACCTGATTCAATAGAGTCATACCAACCCCAAGGGCGATAAACTTTACGGTGTGCACTACTCTCACACCGGCCACTGGCTTGTAAGGATTCAACAATACTCTTTACTTCTTGAGCTTTATCTTGGGTGGCAATAAAGGTGGCATCAGGCGTGTCTATAATAATTAGATTATCTACACCTATGGC
>ENA-OREN01004287-OREN01004287.1-marine-metagenome-genome-assembly--contig:-NODE-4287-length-12562-cov-3.237165_pt1 | contig 12562 bp, 14 predicted proteins | sample MGYA00248624_ERZ508555 | MGnify/ENA primary metagenome ERZ508555 (study PRJEB26222, sample SAMN06267773) | marine metagenome | isolation source: Saanich Inlet, British Columbia, Canada | place...
ATTTCAAGGTGGGTGCTAGTAATGATAGAGATTGATTCGGATCCGTTATTATATTTTTTATAAGCCCATAATGCCTGAAGCGCCGCGCCGAAAGCGGCATTTTCTTGCTCCTTCAGCACCCGAACGGGCAGGTTTAAAATATCAGCGCATATTTGTCGCCATAAGGCACTGTTGCTGCCGCCGCCGGTCAGGGTTACTTCATTAAAGCTCATGCCTGTTCTCTTAAAAGCATCAATCCCGGCTTTAAGATTAAAGATCGCCGCTTCCATAGCTGAGCGGATAAGATGGGCATTTGTCGTATTTTGATTATCAAGGCCGAATATTGATGCCTTCGCTTTGGGTAGGGCCGGTGTGCGTTCACCATTATAAAAGGGAACGGTGATAACGCCGTCCGCACCGTGCGGGATAAAACTGGCGAGTTTTTCCATTTTGTCGATTTCCACTTCAAGCAAATCACGCATTTGTTCGGTCGCCACTGTGCAGTTCATGGTGCAAAGTAGCGGCAGCCATCCGCCGGTCGATGAACAAAAGGCTGCCAAGTCACCTTGCTTGTCTATGGCAGGTTCGTCTGAATACGCAAATAACGTCCCCGACGTGCCGAGGCTTGCGGTAAGTTTGCCTGCTTCCACATTGCCCGTGCCAATGGCCGCCATCATATTATCGCCGCCACCAGCGGATATAATCACACCATCAGAAAATCCAAATTCATTTGCAACATCCGCTTTTAGGGTGCCGGCTATATCATCAGCATCAATAAGCGCGGGCAGGCAGGGACTTAAATCCCGCTCACCATCAACGGCGGCGATCAGTTCCTTGCTCCAGCATCTGTTACGCACGTCCAGAAGCCCCGTTCCCGACGCATCACCGCATTCCATGACCCGATTTCCAGTAAGATAAAAATTCATATAATCATGGGGCAGTAAAATGGTCGCCATTTGTTTGTATGCGTCGTGATTATTTTTTTTGAGCCAACGGATTTTTGAGGCGGTATAGCCAACTGCGATAGGGTTTCCGGCCAGTTTTACGCAGTTACCCGCACCACCAACCGCATCCATAATCTCACCACACTCGGCCTCTGTCACCGTATCGCACCATAATTTTACTGGTGCTAGGACATCACCATTTTTATCCAGCGGAACGAACCCGTGTTGCTGACCCGAAACGCCAATGGCGACGACTGATTTTATAATCGCCGCGTCTATTCCGGCCATGCAGTTTTTAAAGCTGTCTATCCACCAGCTGGCCATTTGCTCACGTGAGCCGTCATCTTTAGATATGAGATCAAAAGAATGGGAAGAACTGGCCACAGTTTCACGGGAGCCCGGATCATAGACGATAACCTTTATGCTCTGGGTGCCCAGATCAATTCCCATTACTGTATTAGAAGCTTCCAATGTGATTTCCATATTAATTATAAAAATTAAAGCTATCACCCGCCTTATATATTCTCAATAGTTGTTTTCTTGGGCGCCGCATTTGGGTAGAGTAAAATAAGCAGTGTGACAAAGTTAAAACAATGGTTTAAACAATATATTAAACAATGTTAAGAGGGAGGAATTAATGGATCAGGGAAAAACCAAGCCGGTATTATCGGTAGTCGTTCCTCTTTTTAACGAACAACAAAACATCCTGCCCCTTATTGAACGTCTTACAAGTACCATGAATGAAATTGATGCGAGTAGCGAAATTATTCTGGTAGATGATGGTAGTCAGGACGGTACATGGTTTGCCATTCAATCGGTTTGTAAAGATCATAAAAATATTAAAGGACTACGTTTCTCTCGTAATTTTGGCCATCAACACGCTATATTTGCTGGACTTAAACAAGCTTCTGGACAAGCGATTGTCAGTATGGACGGTGATTTGCAGCACCCGCCTGAAGTCATCCCTGAGCTTTATACCGCATGGAAAAAAGGCGCAAATATTGTAAACACGGTGCGCGACGATGCAGATGTCACGGGGCACGTTAAAAGGCTCTTTTCGAGAGTTTTTTACAAGATTTTTTCTATGCTCTGTGATGTTTCACTCAGCGAAGGAAGTTCGGATTTCAGGCTTATTGACCGAAAAGTCCTTAAAGAGATAATTTCTTTTGGTGATGTGGATGTATTCTTAAGAGGTGCCATTGAGTGGGTCGGTTATGATGTTGAGGTGGTGAAATTTAAACCTGAAGAAAGACATCTGGGAAAAACCAAGTTTACTATTTCCAGAATGATGAAGCTGGCTGGTGGGGCTATTGTTTCATATTCCACAATTCCTTAAAAATTGGCGTCTGGATTGGCATCGTTACCAGTATTTTTTCATTTCTGGAACTTGGCTATATTTTTTATATTTATAACCAAGGTGTTGCCGTTCCCGGTTGGGCATCAACGCTTGGTATAATAACGTTGCTGTTTGGAATACTATTTTTGAATGTCGGTATTATTGGTATTTATCTGGCGCGTATTCATAAATCACTTCAAGGCAGACCGCCTTATATTATCAGTGAAGAACATCCTAACGAACAGAATAAAGGTGCTGATCATGATTAGCCTGTCAAACATAATATATATGCTGACTTATTTGGTCATAAGCGTCACCGGACTGATTTTTTTAAAACTATCGGACGGGAAGTTTTTTTCATTTAACGGCTTAACGGGGATCGTGCTTTATGGTGTTGGTTTTATAATCTGGTATTTGATCTTAAGCAGAGTTTCATTGTCTGTGGCCTTCCCGGTCGCGGCAGGTGGCCTTGTGGTTGCAACACAGATCGGCGGATATTTTATACTAAAGGAAAGCATTAGTATCACTCATATGATTGGCGTACTTCTTATCATAATTGGAATTTCAGTTGTCGCTTCCGGTGACGCACAGTTATGACTACGCAGCCCGATGAACAGCAGTTGATCGACCAGCAGAAAGAGCATTTTAATTCAATTGCTAGTGAGTATAAAAATGCCCGAAGTCATAAAAACCACCTGCTTTTAAAAGAGTTGATATGGCATCACTGCCTGAAAAACATTAATCTTGCCAAAAATAAGAAATACCAACTGCTAGAAGCTATGTGCGGCTTTGCAGAAGGTGGAAAGCTGGCTTCCCGACATTTAGGCGTTGAAATTGACTATGAAGGATTTGATTATAGTGACAGCGTTATTAATGATTTAAAAACGAGTGAACCGGATATTTCAGTCTGGCAGGCCGATGCAACAAAATGGCTACCCGAAACAGGGAAATATGACATTATTGTTCTGATCGGTGGATTGCATCATGTGCCAAACCAAGCGGAAACAGTCATTAATAATTTAAGCAAAGGCCTTAAGGCTGGCGGTATATTTATTAATTTTGAGCCAACATACGCAAACCCGCTGACAAAATGGGTTAGAAAAAAAATATACCAGAAAAACCCGCTCTTTGACGAACAGACAGAAAGGGATTTTTCAGTAAAAGAACTCAAAAGCTTTTTTAACGCAGCATCATTAAATCCCTTAAAATTGAGATATCCTGGCCTTGCGTCCTATGTTCTTTTTTATAATCCGGATGCTTTTCCATTTTTGAATAAAGGTGGTGAATGGTTAGTAAGAGCGACTTTTTTTATTGACCGGGTATTTTATGCTTTTAAAATTGGCGAATGGTTTTCTTTTGCTACTTTTTCCGTATGGAAGAAACCTGAGAGTGATTTATGAGGGATATAAATAAATCATTGGCATTTTTGGCAAGTATGCTTTTTAGCATAATTACACTTTATATTTATTATGATCAATATTGGTACCCACCTGATGACGGGGCCTATGCTCATGTGGCGGACAGGATATTATCCGGAGATGTTTTAAACCGTGATGTTCATGATGTTCATATGGGCTATATCAATTTTATCAACGCGGCGGCGCTCAAAATATTTGGTAATCAAATGGTCAGTATGAGAATACCGTTGGTGCTTACTGGTATCATTCAGGCTGCACTTTTGTTTAAATTATTTTCGCCAAAAGGTTATATCAGAGGCTCACTGGCCGTGCTGTCAATCACATCACTATCCTATATACAATTTGCTAATCCTACGGCCAACTGGTACGGGCTTTTTCTAACTATTGTTATTATATCTTGGCTTGAATGGGTGTCTCCCTCCCATAGGGCAAGAATAATAGGGGTTGGCTTTTTACTGATAACATTATTTCTTTTTAGGCAACTATCCGGCGTTATTGCCGCCCTTGGAGTGGTCAGCTATTTACTCTTTGAAGCACGTCAAAATATAGCCTTCAAAAACAGTCTTGTTTCAAAAGGGATTTTTCTTATCATGCTGGCTGGTTTATCTGGCTATTTGATATTAAAAACGCCAATTTCAGCGGTTATTATGTTTGGTATATGGCCCTTAGCCATTTTGCTCATCGGTATATTAAAAATATCAGTGGACGACCGAACCGCATTAATAATGGTGAGGGATTTACTGATCGGCGGCATTATTGCAGCAGCGCCGATCACGTTTTATCATATATATCACGGCTCTCTGGCAAGTTGGTATAATGATACGGTGATATCAGCATTGATGCTGACGGATCTGAATTTTATACAGTCATCCAGCTTTTTCGATTATATTTTTTATTGTCTTTATTCAATGTTTAAAACGCCATCAATTGATATAATATTAAATGGTATATTATGGATTAGTTTAATACTTGCAGCTTCGGCGCTAGGTGTGGGTGTGCTGTGGCAAATATATAAGAAAAAACAAATAAGTCCCATCGTGATGATCGCTGTATTTTATGCCCTTGTGACGGTTCATTTTCAAATTCCAATATATTTATTTTATACGGTGGGAATTACCTTTTGTGCCATTTTGTGGATTTTGAATACTGATAGTGGCACAAAAACAAATGGTATCTTATCCTTGATCGGCATCGTATCTATCTTGGCATTATTTTACCATGCGGACCAGCCTACTGGTAGACAGATAATAGATATTCTCGGTGGCAAGAAAACATCATCGCAGAAGGTTTTGCTGGCGGGAAATGTGAATTTGTGGGTGGAAGAAAAAGATACTCTTAAATACAAGGAAATTCTTCAACTGGTTGAGCAGAATGTCGCTGAGAATGAGGGTATATTTGCTTTTCCCTCAAATTCGGAAATATACTATATAACCGGTCGATCTAATCAGTTTGGATTTTTTAACTCCGCATTTGGAATTAATAATCAACAACAATTTGACACCGTAATCTCATCGTTAAAATCAAGTCCACCACGGTTAATTTTTTATACTGCAGATGACAAATATAATACCAACAGGTCCAAGGCTTTAATTCAGATAATTAAGCAAAATTATAGCTTGTTAAATACCGTTGATGACATAGAAGTTTATCTTAAAGATTAAGTCTTTAAGAAAGACCCAAAGTTTTCTTCATCTGCGGTTTTCTCATTTTCCAGATAATGCTGTCTACTATATAATGATGAAAATTTAGACTTTGATAAACCAGCACTAATGATGGGATGCCAATGGCGTAAATAACATTCTGTAGACTGTCAATTGATGAGTAAACCACTGTTGTCAGTGACAGGCAAATTACCATATAAAGCCATCTGTTTTTATTTTGGCTAATTCTGGATAAAAAGCGTGCCTTTGGATCAATACCTTTTTGATAGCGCTTATTATTAAACAGCCAGACAAATAATATATACTGGGCATTATGCCAGATATTAATGGTTAGCCAACCATATGTGATATCTTCAATATAAACATAGCCAACATAAAAGACGCTAAAATGTGAAATCATATAAAGCGTGTGAACGCCAATTAACTTGCCCTGTTGATGAGAACGAAAACGCTGAAATCCCCATACTAAAATAGTACCAACTGCCAGCAAACCAACAATATCCACTAGCCATTCCGGGGTAGGAATAACCACTAGTTCTGCGCCGATAAATTTATCAGGTGCCTGCCATGAGCGGTATAAAATTCCCCAAAGCGGTAATAGGTAAAAGGTCGCTTTTAAAAGAAGCTCGTTTTCATTAAGCTTTTCACCGGTTTTCCTACGGTAACCTTGTGAAATTCCCCAACTTTGGCGGGTATAATGAAACCACTGCCAATATAGATATATACTTGTGATTGTCCAAAGCCCGACGCCGATGCCAAGCCCTGCCACACATGTGAATACAAGGATCGGTAAAACAAACAGTACAAAACGATGTTCTTTAAAGCTTTCCTTATCAAAACAGAGCCGCGTATAAGTGGAAATAACATGATGATAGCCGAGAAGCCACAAATCCAGAAATAGGATAAAACCGAAAAGCTCTGGGCGGGCAACGACTATGAATCCGGAAGCAATAGCAATCACGGCAAGACCAACAATGAACATAAGATCAAAACCTGGGTTTCTTAACCAGGCATTTGCATATGTATTTTTAGCAAGGGTGGCTTCCATATTTGATGCGCCTCATTTAATATATTAAATTATTTATCTGCTGATATTTAATCATATAATAGTTAAAAAACATAAAACGTAGCAATTATAACTTGAGCAGTAACTGCGTTACTTCCTTCTCAAGCGTTTGTAAAAAGCGTGAACGGTCAGCCTTGCTAAAGCTTGGATTATATCCTTTGCTTTCGCCTGTTTCCCTGAGGTGTGCTTTTAATTCGCGCCCCGCGAGCGCACTGCCGATATTATCTTCGGTAAAGGGTCGCCCGGTTGGGCCAATGGTTACGGCCCCGGCATCAATGCATCTTTTGGCTAGTGGGATATCGGCTGTAATCGCAATATCATGCTCGCCGATATGATCCGCTATCCAGTTATCCGCTTCATCGGCGCCTTCCGAAACAACGATCTTTTGCACCAATGGTCCCACTTCCATACGCATCCACTGATTGCTAACCAGAAAGACCGGCGTGTTATGACGGTAAGCCACTTTTAGGACCTCATCCTTAACCGGACAGGCGTCGCCGTCTATATATATTGAAACCTTCATGCGTCTATCGATCGTTATATTTTCGTTATTGATGTTTATATCCCAGTTAATTTTTTTTACGAGCCTTACTTGAAAATGTTTGATAATTCTGCGATCATAGTTATTATAATAGCACCGTAGTTTTAATTGAAGGCATCGTTATGGCAGATCATAAAATAGAAGAATCCGGACTTGAAAATCAGGTTGGCCATTTGCTGCGGCGGGTATTTCATAAAGCCAGAGGCCGCATGAAGAAAAAGATATCCGACACCGGATTAAGCCCGATGCAGACATCAGCCATGACCTCACTTTATAAAAAAGGTCCTACATCACAAAATAAACTCGGTCGGCGCATCGGTATGGAACCGGGAAATGTTCACGGACTTGTAGAAAGACTGCTTAATAAAGGCATGATCACCTCAAATTTCATTAATGAAGGGCCGGGCCTTCATATTCTTGACTTAACCGAAGAGGGAAAGTCTGTAGTCGAAAAAGTAATCCCGCTTGGCGTTGAGGCCAGCAAAGAAACGCTCGCGCCACTTTCACCAAAAGAACAGGAAAGATTTCTTGATTATTTAAGACGTCTTCTATGATTTTATAGTGGGACTTTCTCCAATTGACTCTTTAATACCATATGTTATTATAATAACACTTATTAATATCAGGAAATAATAATCATGGCGGAAATTGTACTTGGAATGTGGACGTCTCACGGGCCAACTTTATCGACTACGCCGCAGCAGTGGTTGATGCGTGTCAAGGCCGACCAAAACAGGCCTTCCCATCCATTCAGGCTCGGTAATTATTCTTTTGATGAACTTTGCGAGCTCCGTAAATCCGAAAATCTGGGCGATCAGGCTTCATTTGATGAACGAACAATCCGACACGCCCGCTGCCAGGAAGCCATAACAAAAATGGCTGACATCTGGGACGAGGTAAAACCGGATGTTGCCGTTATTATGGGCAATGATCAAAAAGAAGCTTTTACTGATCAGATGATCCCGGCTTTTACGGTATTTTCCGGTGATACTCTTTTTAATGAACCAGCAAGCCCGGAACAAATTCCGCTTATGGCTCCCGGCATTCACGAAGCTGAAGATGGCCACAACCCACCAGAATATACCGAATATCCCGGTCAGGTTGAGCTTAGCCGCCTTATCATCGAGCAGGCAACCTTGGATGGCTTTGATGTAGCGCAGATGACGAAAATTCCCAGACATGAAAATCATTGGTCCGCGGGAGTTGGTCATGCCTTTGGTTATATTTACCGTCAGGTGATGCGCGATAATGTGGTGCCTAATGTGCCAATCATTGCCAATACATTTTTTCCGCCAAATCAACCAACAGCAAAAAGATGTTATGATTTTGGTAAAATGGTTGGTAGAGCCATTCGCGCGTGGGATTCTGAATTAAAAGTTGCCGTTATTGGTTCCGGTGGTATGAGCCATTTTGTCATTGATGAAGATCTTGATCAGATATTTATCAAAGCGCTCGCCGCACGTGATGCGGATACGCTCACTTCTCTTGAGGAAGGGCATTTTCAAACCGGCACCTCTGAACTTAAAAACTGGATTTCAGCGGCCGGTGTGTTATTTGATACTGATCTTAAAGGTGAAGTAATTGATTATGTGCCGTGTTATCGTTCAGAGGCAGGAACAGGTACCGCAAATGGTTTCGTCTACTGGCGATAAAAAAAATATCAGGAGATAAAAAAATGGATCAGGCCGTAGAACGCGCTTCCAAACTAGATACTGCAACAATTAGTGATGCACTCGATAAGCTAGGCATCAAAGGACAATGCCTTGGCATTAAACCGAGAAGTCATGATTTCAGAATGACGGGACGTGCTTATACAATTCTTTATGGACCCGCTGATGTGGAGCCGGGAACTGTCGGTGATTATATTGATGATATTGAGCCCGGCACGGTTATGGTACTTGATAATGGTGGACGCGAAGACGCGACCGTTTGGGGCGATATATTAACGTATCTTGCCGATAAAAATGGCGTTGCGGGAACCGTTATTGATGGCGCTTGCCGCGACGTTCATATGTGCTTGAAACTTGGCTACCCTATTTATAGTCGTAGTTATTCCATGCGCACGGGTAAAGACCGCATACAGGTCGATGCAACCAATGTTCCGGTTAATATCGGCAATGCCAAAGTCCATCCCGGCGATTTAATGCGCGGCGACAGTGACGGTGTTATCGTTATTCCAAAAGAACATGAAGAAAAAGTCCTTGACGCTGCCGAAGCAATCGAAGTCGCTGAAAATAAAATCCGTGCCGCGCTAGAAAGCGGTATGCGCCTTGATGAAGCCCGTGTGGTAAATAAATATCACAGCCTTCAAACCCGGGAGGAATAATCATGCGCCCTGATCCTGAACTGGTTAAAAAACTTGCCGAATTTGGCACCGCTACAATTCACGAAGCTGCCGGGCAAATTGGTGCGCTTCCCGGTCGCATTAAACCGATATCCCAGACTATGAAATTATCCGGTGTGGTTTATCCGCTTCATTGCTTAGCCCGCAGTAATATAAACCTCCATGAAGCCATTTATAAGGCGCAGCCCGGCGATATACTCGTTGCAAGCGTTGAAGATTTGGGCGAGGCGGGTTTTTGGGGCGATATTTTAACCGCTGCCGCACAGGAAAAAGGCCTTAAAGGACTTGTAATTGATGGCTGTGTACGTGATGCTGATGATATTGATGCGCTTGGCTTTGCTGTTTTTTCAAGCGGGCTAAATATTCTGGGAACGGGCAAAAAGCGCGGCGGAACAGTGGGGCAGAGCATTGTTATTGGCGATGTTGAAATAAATGCCGGTGATGTTATTGTTGGCGACCGTGACGGTCTTGTTGTGATCCCGGCTGACCGACTTGAGGAGGTAATTGAGGCCTCCCAAGCACGTGAAGATAAAGAACAGGATGTCAGAAACCGGCTTAAGGCAGGCGAGACAAGTTTAAATATATATAAATTTCCCTAAAATGATAAAATGAGTCTAGAGGGTAAGTTAAGGGTAAATAATGACTGATGTTGATGTAAGAGAGCTGCGTAATTGTTTCGGTAAATTTGCCACTGGAATAACCGTTATTACGGCGATTGCCCCTGATGGAAGCAAGCTCGGCCTTACGGTAAATTCGTTCAGTTCATTAAGCCTTGATCCGCCAATGATTTTATGGAGCCTTGATAAAAAATCCAAAAGCATGGATGCGCTCTGCGCGGCGTCCCATTTTGCGGTCAATGTTCTGGCATCCGACCAGATGGACCTATCCAATAATTTTGCCCGTACCAGCGATGAAAAATTTGACGATATAGAACTCACCACAAGTGAATTTGGCCTTCCTTTACTGGCGGGGACCGTCGCCCACCTTGAATGTAGTAATATTAATCAAATTGAAGGTGGCGATCATATTATTTTCATTGGTAAGGTGGAAAATTTTGATATGGGCCATAAAAAGCCGCTGCTTTATACTAACGGACAATATACCGTTGCCGCCCGTCACCCCGGTACCAAGCTCGCGGAGCCCGTTGAAGAAGACCGCTCATCCAGTGATGAATTTATTATCCCGTTGCTGCTCAGAAGCTACTGGGAAATATCAGAACCGTTTTATAAAGAAATTCAGGACGAAGGCATCCCGGCCTCTCATGCCCGTATTTTAGTGCATCTTAGCCATTCCCCGGCGCTGACAACACGTGAACTTGGCACTGCCGTCCGTGTTGATATGGCCACTGTTGCCATGTCCGTAAACTGGCTCTGTGACAATGGTCACCTCAACAGGGTCGAAGACGATAAACTGGTTATATCCGAAGAAGGCCTTAGCCACCTGAATAAAGTACAAAGCAGAGCGGAACGCTTTGAAAAAGAAATCCTCGACGGCTATAGCGACGAAGACGTCAATATGCTCAAATCAATCCTTAGAAAACTTATCTACAGGGCCGATGTATAACTAATTGAAAATAAAAGATAAAATTTCAATTTGCTCCATTTACCCTGACCCATTGATCCAATTATGATCCAATCCGGAGCCCTTATTGGGCGGAGGCAAGGGTGACTGCCCGCCCGAGCTAATGCGAGGTGGGGGGAAGCGCGCGAGCGCGGGGGGCGAGCCCCCCATTAAAATAATAACCTTAGTGCTCGGAGGGTCAATTTCCGCAGAGCGGGAAATTTAATACGGGGACAGTTAATGCGGGGACAGTTTACTAATATAGCGATATAAGTATTGTGTCCCCCGATATCGGAAATTTGGGTATCGCATCGGGGACAGTCTACTTAATATAGCGATATAAGTAAACTGTCCCCGATATCAGGTATTGTAACTTGTGACATTTATCTTATTCCTTTACATATGCAAATGGGTTAATAGCCAAAATGCTTAAAATTCGTGATTGGTAAACTCATTGAGAAAATACAGCTTCACTCGCCGTGCGATCAGTCTCTGGTTCTTCAAGCACCCCGCATCTTGCACTAATGACTTCAGAAATTTCATTATAAGCATCTATAGCTTTTTCATCTCCGGCCATTATTTCCAAATAATAGTCATAAACTCTAATGGCAATTTGGTAATTACATTGGCTATATAAATATTGAGTTACGCAGGTCTCTTTCACCTTTTGCAGGCACAAGCCCAAATTTTTAGTATTTAACTCGTCAATACACAGCCTGATCTCGTCATTTATATTAATATCAGAGTCATCCGCGACAGCGGGATTAAGTAATAAAATACTACCTAAAAGAATTAATACGCACTTTATGTTGTAAATCCGGGTAAAAATCTTCATTTGTTTTCTCTCGCTCAATATTTATTCGTTTTTCTGTCGCCGCCACGTTGTTTTGGCGTGGTTCGTTGTGCGGTCATTTCCTCTATTTCCTATTTCCTATTTCCTAATTCCAAAAGACAACATTCTATAATGCGACGCTTTAATCTCATCTCTTTCAACACCAATGCCTTCCGCGTAAATATGGGCTAACAGTGCTTGTGCTTCTCTGTATCCAGGATGTCCATTTCTTGGTAACGATTTAATTGTTCCGTAACTCTGACCGTCTACAGCCGGCATATAAACCATTTTTACACCTTCATTGGGCTTAGCCGCTTTCTCCAGCCATTTAATAGTTGCTTCCATATCCTTCGCTTCGTAGGCAGACAGACCAACTTCATACTGCGCCTTCCTGTTTCCGTGTTCGGCGAGGCACAGATTATAGCCAACAGTTCCCACTAACGCGCTACATTTCTGTAGACTGTTAGCACACCCGGAAACACTCGTGGATAACCCCACAAGCATCATCAAAAATATTATTTTCCGGGCCATTCTGTTCATTCTGCTTTTTGTTCTCCGCTTGCTTTTGCTTCACCGCCAAGCTCCATCAAGCAGCTGATATTACCAATATACATCTGGTTTTGAACAAATTCAGTAGTCGCCAATGTCATAAAGTCCCCCTGTGTACGGAATGATGATGAGTATGATTTATATTATGGTGCTCGTCAAGGAGGCGTGGAAATTACGGAAATTACGGTGACAGTGTAATTAAGAATTTCCCGCTCTGCGGAAATAGGGGTTCTGAGCACTTAGGTTATTAATTTGATGGGGGGCTCGCCCCCCGCGCTCGCGCGCTTCCCCCCACCTCGAAAAGTCTCGGGCGGCCGGTCGGCCTTGCCTTC
>ENA-OREN01004289-OREN01004289.1-marine-metagenome-genome-assembly--contig:-NODE-4289-length-12551-cov-2.745471_pt1 | contig 12551 bp, 10 predicted proteins | sample MGYA00248624_ERZ508555 | MGnify/ENA primary metagenome ERZ508555 (study PRJEB26222, sample SAMN06267773) | marine metagenome | isolation source: Saanich Inlet, British Columbia, Canada | place...
CTTATCAGCGACCCGCGCACCGGAACGGTGGTTTCGATCCAGTCCGGTGGCGAGGAATGGCGCGCGCTGCGCAATGGACCGCTATCCACCTATGGCGGCTGGCTTCTGGCAATTTCGGCAGCAGCAATGACCGCCATGTATCTGCTGATGGGGCGCATCAATATAGATGGCGGTGGGTCCGGGCGCTGGTTGACCCGGTTTTCCAATACCGAGCGGGTTATACACTGGTACGTCGCGGCAACCTTCATCATCCTGTCCCTTAGCGGGCTGACGATCCTGTTCGGCAAACAGGTATTGATCCCCGTTATCGGGCAACAGGCATTCGCCACCCTCGCCAGCGCATCACTACAAGGGCACAACTTGTTCGGGCCGTTGTTTATCGTCGGCATCGTTTCGATGATTATCGTTTACGTCAAAGACAACTTCCTCAAAACCGCCGATATAAAATGGCTGATGATGGGCGGCTTGTTTTCGAAAACCCACCCGCCGTCCTGGAAATACAACTTTGGGGAAAAAGCATGGTTCTGGATTGCTGCCGTGACCGGCCTTGTCCTGTCGGTCAGCGGGGTTGTCCTTAATTTCCCGTCAATTCTTGAGGAACGCAGCGACATGCAACTGGCCCTGCTATTTCATGGCGGGGCCGCCGTAATCGTTATTTCTGTTGGCCTGGCCCACATTTATCTCGGCACCCTTGGTGTTGAAGGGGCGCTTGAAGGCATGACCGCCGGGCGCGTTGACGAAAACTGGGCCACCCAACACCACGATTTATGGGCCGCAGAGGTTATGGCCGAAAAGGTTGTTGGGCAGATAAACCCGTACCCGGCGAATAAAAAGGAGTCCGACAAGTAATGACGTTTTTAGAACTCACGGAAGGCCCCCTTTGGTATGCCGCAGCCGGCATCTTCAGTTTCGGTGTGATCTGGCGGCTGGCGGTGATTCTGCTCTTTGGCCGCAAACCCGACCGCAGTATTCCCCGTGGTTCAGCTCTTGTTGGCGCGGTAAAGGCCAATATTCTGCATCTTTGGCCGCACGGTGGATTTTTCACCAAATCCGGGTTTCACCTGATCGCCGGGTATCTTTTTCACTTGGGCCTGTTCGTACTGGTGTTCTTCGCAGCCCCCCATGTGGTGTTCATTCAAGATAACATCGTCGGGTTCGGCTGGGACACGCTGCCCCGGTGGGGGTTCATCCTTACCGCTGAAGCCGCCTTTTGCGGGCTTATCCTGCTTTGGGCGCGCCGACTTGGTGATCCGGTGATCAGGCTGTTGACCGACCGGGACGACAATACAGGTTTGTGGATGACCTTCGGCGTCATGTTGACAGGCTGTCTGGCGCTTGGGGAAAGCAGTGAATTTCTGCGGGCGTTGCATATGCTGTCCGTCGATATCTGGCTGATTTATTTCCCGTTCAGCCGACTGATGCACGGCTTCACCTTTGTCTTTAGCCGTGGCTACATGGGCGCCAGTTTCGGGCGCCGGGGGATCACGCCATGACCGATGTTGCCAAAGCCACAGAAGTGTTCCTGGACAAAATAGACTCCCAGGTCGCCGCCCATTTTGAAGCCTGTGTCCATTGCGGACAATGTTCTCAGGCGTGCCTGTTTTACCAGGCGACCGAGGATCCAAAATTCACCCCCGTCTACAAACTCCAACCCCTGGAAAAAGTCTACAGGCGTCACAAAGCGCCGTTTTCAGGCCTGAAACGGATGTTGGGTCTTGCCCCGCCCGAACTAACAGCAAGCGATCTCGAAGATTGGGCTGAACTGGTATACGACGCCTGTACGCTGTGCGGTCGTTGCACTGTTGTCTGCCCCATGGGTATCGACATTGCGTCCATGGTGCGCAAGGTGCGCGAAGGTTTCTCTGCCGCCGGGCTGGTTCCCGACGGGCTTACGGGCGCCGCCCAACGGGCCATTGAGATCGGCAGCCCCCTGGGCATCAAACCCGCCACTTTGGAAAAAATAGTCGCCGAACAGGCCGAGGAAGTTCGCAGGGTGAAGAAGTTCGAAAGCGGCATGGTCATCAACCCGCTGACCATCGGCCCGAATGCCACGCTCGCCGACGCCGTTGATTTGAAGGCGCGCAACGGTTTTTCAGGTATTCCCGTGGTTGAAGACGGGTCCGGCAAACTGGTCGGGATTTTGACCAACCGCGATATTCGCTTCGCCGAGAATCCGGCTCAACCGGTCAGCGAGTTGATGACGGCTCATACCGCCGACAAACCGCTGATCACGGTCAAGGAAGGCACCGGATTGGAGGAGGCCAAGCGTCTTCTCCACCGCAACCGGATCGAGCGGCTGTTGGTTGTTGATGACAATTTCACATGTGTCGGCCTGATCACCGTCAAGGATATGGAAAAGGCGACCACCTATCCAAACGCCGCCAAAGATGAACAGGGCCGCCTGCGCGTCGCAGCCGCCACGGGCATTGGCGCGGAAGGCATGGCCCGGACCGAAGCTTTAATCGATGCGGGCGTGGATCTGATTATTGTCGACACGGCGCACGGCCATTCCGCCGGTGTGCTGAACAGCGTCAACGAGATCAAAAAGCTCAGCAATTACACCCAATTGGCCGCCGGCAACGTGGCCACCGCGAACGGCGCCAAGGCTTTGATGGACGCGGGCGCGGATGCGGTGAAGGTGGGCATCGGGCCCGGTTCCATTTGCACCACGCGGATTGTCGCCGGTGTCGGCATGCCGCAACTGACAGCCATAATGGAGGCGGTGGACGCTTGCCAGGAAAACGGCACACCGGTCATCGCGGACGGCGGCATTAAATATTCCGGTGACCTCGCCAAGGCCATCGCGGCGGGTGCCAACTGCGCCATGATCGGATCACTGCTGGCCGGGACGGAGGAAGCGCCGGGTGAGGTCTTCCTGTACCAGGGCCGCTCCTACAAATCCTATCGGGGCATGGGGTCATTGGGGGCCATGGCGCGGGGTTCGGCGGATCGCTATTTTCAGGAGGAAATTCGCGATACCATGAAACTGGTGCCCGAAGGCGTCGAAGGCCGGGTGCCCTACAAAGGACCCGTCGCCAATATCATTCATCAATTGATCGGCGGTTTGCGCGCGGCCATGGGCTATACGGGCAACGGCGGGTTGGATGATATGCGCAGCAAATGCGAATTCGTTCGCGTCACCCAGGCAGGTTTCCGGGAAAGCCATGTACACGATGTGTCCCTGACCCGGGAAGCGCCGAACTATCCCCTAAATCCGTCCTAACTTATCCCTCTTAATTTATCATCCTAAGGCTTTATTGATATGATCCCCGGCGCCCGCGTTCAAGCGACCATCGAACTGTTGGATGAAATTGCGGGGACCCGAACGCCTGCGGACCATCTTGTCGGCAACTATTTCCGCTCCCGCCGCTATGCCGGCTCGAAAGATCGCCGTGCAGTGTCCGAGATGGTTTACAGCATTCTGCGCCGCCGTGGCGAATACGCCTGGCGATCAGGGGGTGAAGACAGCCGGCATCTGATCCTGGCCCATCTGATGGCTGAAGGCGGCGCGGAACATGATGCCGTTGCCGGGTTGTTCAGCGGTGAGAAATTCTGTCCCACCGGGCTGGAAGATGACGAACAAAAATCCCTGGCCAAATTGGCACAGCCCGACGCCGATGACGTGCCCGCTTGGGTTACGGGCAACTATCCCGAATGGCTGCAAGAATCTTTGCAACGGCGTTTCGGTGCGGACCTGGCAGTAGAGATGGCCGCCATGCTAGGCCGGGCGGAAGTTGATTTGCGGGTCAACGATTTGCAATCGAACATGGAACGGGTCATGGCCGTCCTGGAAAAGGAAGAAATTCCCGTCACGCCAGGTGCCCTGGCACCCACCGCCCTGCGCCTGGACAGCCGCCGCTCGCTGACCAATCACCCGCTTTATCAAAGCGGCGCGATTGAGATCCAGGACGAAGGCTCGCAACTGGTCTCGTTACTATGCACCGCTCAACCGGGGCAAATGGTGGTCGACTATTGCGCCGGTGCCGGGGGCAAAAGCCTGGCCATGGCTGCGAAAATGGCCAACAAGGGACAGATCTTTGCCCTAGATAAAAACCCCCGCCGCCTTCGTCCCTTGCGCGATCGTCTGCAACGGGCAGGGGCGCGGAACATTCAGGTACATGCCCTGGCCGATCCGGCAGCCAAGGCGGTTTTGGCCGAGCAGATTGGCAAAACGGATCGGGTACTGTTGGATGTGCCCTGCAGCGGGTCGGGCGCGTGGCGTCGCAATCCGGAAAGCAAATGGCGCTTCAGCGAGGAGGAATTCGCCGGGTACTGCGTGACCCAGGGTGAAATCCTGCGTCAGTCCGCCCCCCTGGTAAAACCCGGTGGCCGGTTGATCTATGCCACCTGCTCCATCCTGATGGAGGAGAATGAAGATCAGATTGAAAGCTTCCTGGGCGAGCATCCGGAATTCGAAATTGTGCCCATTGGGGAGGTCTGGGACGAAGTCATGGAAACACCCTGCCCCGCAGAGGATGACTATTTGCGCCTAACCCCGGCCCAAAACAGCACCGATGGCTTTTTCGTCGCGGTCCTGCAACGCCGGGAGGCTGGATGAACCGCACCGAAAATGGTTATCATGATCCATCTATAGCAAATGCATGGCGAATTGGGGAATGACCATGAAACTCATTATTTCGGCTCTGACAGCGATGGTGCTCTGCCTGTTCGCGGCACAGGTTTCCTGGGCTGCAGGGAGTGATGAAGATACCGCTCAGGAAAGCGCCTGGTCGTCAGCGGCGCGCAAGGCCATTGACGACAAGGATTGGAAGGCCGCCATCGTCCTCCTGCAACGGGATGTTGAAGGCAACACGGCGACGGCGGATACCTACAACTACCTCGGCTATGCCAACCGCAATTTGGGCCAATATGACGAAGCTTTCAAAAACTATGCCCAGGCCCTGAAAATGAACCCGGAGCATCGCGGTGCCCATGAATATGTGGGCGAGAGTTATTTGGCGGTGGGCAATCTGGAGATGGCCAAAAAGCATCTGGCTGAATTGGATCGAATCTGCTTTTTCGGCTGCGAACAATACGATGATTTGAAAGCCGCCATCGCCGCCTACCGCCCCAAATAGGGCACTTGGTGAAGATGGCTCGAAAGACCTTGCGCAGGTAGCAGGGGGCGTCGTAAATCTGCGCCTATGAATAATCCGAACCCATCACACGACGAAAGCATCCTGATCCTCGATTTTGGCTCTCAGGTCACCCAGCTGATTGCCCGCCGCCTGCGCGAAAGCGGCGTTTTTTGCGAGATTGTGCCCTATTTCAAGGCTGAAGAGGCCCTGGCCGCCCGTCGCCCCAATGGGGTCATCCTATCGGGCGGGCCGTCATCAGCAACGCAAAGCGATACCCCCCGGGCACCGCAAAGCCTGTTTGAGATGGGTATTCCCATCCTTGGCATTTGCTATGGCCAACAGGCCATGTGCGAGCAACTGGGCGGGCGGGTAGAGGCGTCCGACGATCAGGAATTTGGCCGCGCCTTTGTTGAAGTCAGCGATGACTGCCCCCTGTTCGATGGCGTCTGGCAATCGGAACAGCGGCATCAGGTCTGGATGAGCCATGGTGACCGGGTGATCGACCTGCCACCAGGGTTTCGCGTTGTGGGGACATCGGAAAATTGCCCCTTTGCCATTGTTGCCGATGATGCCCGGCGCTTTTACGGGGTGCAGTTTCATCCGGAGGTCATCCATACCCCGGACGGCACCGCATTGTTGCGCAACTTCAGCCACAATATTGCAGGCTGCAAAGGCAGTTGGTCCATGGCCGCCTTTCGTCATGAGGCCGAGGCCCGCGTTAAGGCCCAGGTGGGGGATGGCAAGGTCATTTGCGGCTTATCGGGTGGTGTTGATAGCTCCGTCGTCGCGATCCTGTTGCATGAGGCCATTGGCGATCAATTGACCTGTGTCTTTGTCGATCATGGTCTGTTGCGCCAGGGCGAGGCGGAGGAGGTCGTCGCGCTGTTCAAGGAGCATTACAACCTCTCCCTCGTACATCGGGATGCCTCCCAATTGTTTCTGACAAAGCTGGAAGGTGTCAGCGATCCGGAGCAAAAGCGCAAGATCATTGGTGCCACCTTCATTGATGTGTTCGAGGAAGAGGCCAACCGCATCGGCGGCGCGGACTTCCTGGCGCAAGGCACCTTGTATCCGGATGTGATCGAGAGCGTCTCGCCCTCCGGCGGGCCGTCAGCGACCATCAAATCCCACCATAATGTCGGCGGCCTGCCCGCGCGCATGAACATGGAATTGGTGGAGCCCTTGCGGGAATTGTTCAAGGACGAGGTCCGGGATCTGGGCCGCACCCTTGGCTTGCCAGAAAGCCTGGTCGGCCGCCATCCGTTCCCCGGCCCCGGCCTGGCGATCCGTTGCCCCGGCGAGATTAGTGGCCAAAAACTGGAAATTTTGCGCAAGGCCGATGCTGTTTATCTGGATGAAATTCGCAAGGCCGGCCTATACGACGTGATTTGGCAGGCCTTTGCCGCCATCCTGCCTGTGCGCACCGTGGGCGTCATGGGTGATCAACGCACCTATGATTATATCTGCGCCCTGCGCGCCGTGACCTCCACCGACGGCATGACGGCGGATTATTATCCCTTCGATCATGACTTCCTGGGCCGGGTCTCCACCCGCATCATCAACGAAGTACGCGGCATCAACCGGGTGGTCTATGATGTCACCTCAAAACCCCCCGGTACGATTGAGTTGGAATAGTCACTATGAGCAAAAAGCCCAGCCGGCTTGATTTGCTGCGGGAAACCGCGCCCAAATTGGTCGAACTGACGGAACAGGTCGCCTATGCCGATGTCTGGGAGCGACCGGAACTATCGAAACGGGACCGCAGCCTGATCACCGTCGCCGGTCTGGTCGCTATGAACCGGGAACGTCAATTGCCGGGCCATCTGGATCGGGCCCTGGACAATGGCGTCACCCGGGAAGAACTCATCGAAGCCATCACCCACATGGCCTTTTATTCCGGCTGGCCCACGGCCCTGACGGCCGCGGCCATCGCCAAGGACGTTTTCGCCAAGCGTGATGGGACGGAGGATCAAAACAATGACTGAGCTGCATTTCGAGACCGCCACTGAATTGGTCGCAAAAATAAAGAGCAAGCAAATCAGCGCGTTGGAATTGCTGGAGCATTTTCTTGGACGTGTGGAACAATATAACCCGGCCTTGAACGCCATCATCTGGATGGATACCGACGCCGCCCGCGCACGCGCCAAGGCGGCGGATGAGGCGCTGGCAAGAGGTGAGGATTGGGGACCCCTGCACGGCCTGCCCATGACAGTGAAGGAATCCTTCAATTTTGTTGGTAGCCCCACGACCTTTGGCGTGCCTGCGATGAAAGACAACATTGCCGATAGCAACGCCTTGTTGGTGGATCGTCTTTTGGCGGCGGGTGCCAATATATTTGGCAAAACCAATGTGCCGATCCACCTGGCCGATTGGCAGTCTTACAACGAGATTTACGGCACCACCAACAACCCTTGGGATTTGGGCCGCACGCCGGGCGGATCATCGGGCGGGTCGGCGGCAGCGCTGGCGGCGGGCCTGACCGGGTTGGAGACGGGCAGCGATATCGGTGCCTCTATTCGTAACCCGGCCCATTACTGCGGTGTCTTCGGACACAAGCCCACCTTCGGCATCGTCCCGACCGACGGCCAATCCCTGCCCGGTGTTTATAACAAATCCGATATTACGGTGGTCGGGCCCCTGGCACGATCGGCTGAGGATCTGGCCCTGTCGTTGAACATCACCGCCGGGCCAAATAAGTTCGGCACCGCCTGGCGTTTGGAATTGCCCAAACCCCGCAAGACCGACCTGAAGGACTTCCGGGTTGCCGTCATGTTGAGCGATCCCGCGGCCGAGGTGGAACAATCCTATCAGGACAACCTTTCAGACATTGCCGATGCCCTGGGCCGGCTGGGTGCCACGGTTAGTGATACCGCCCGCCCCGATATAGATACGGCCCGCGCCATGGAGCTTTATATCGTCATGCTGCGGGCTGCGACCTCCCGCCGTTCAGGACCGGAGGAAATCGCGCGGTTTGAGGGCGTCGCCGCCGATAGCAGCGTCGATCCCGACAGCTATTTTGCCCGCATGGCGCGCGGCGTGTTGCTGCCCCATCGGGAATGGCTGCAAATGGATAACGAACGGCATTTCATGCGCCACGCCTGGGCGGATTTTTTCCAGGACTGGGACATCCTTATATGCCCGGCGGCAACGTCCGCCGCCTGGCCCCATGACCAGGCAGGTGAACGGCACAATCGCGTCATCACCGTGAACGGCAAGGAACAATACGGCGTCGATCAGATGTTCTGGGCCGGTTATCCCAATATGGTCTTCCTGCCATCAACCGTCAGTCCCGCGGGTCTAAGCCCCGAAGGCCTGCCCGTGGGCCTGCAAGCGGTCGCAGCCGAGGGCGAAGACCTGACAGCGATTGAATTCTGCCGTCTTGTCGCCCGCGACATCGTCGGCTTTCAACCCCCGCCCGGTTACACATAGGGCGATGTCTGGTTTTACCCTCAAAGCAGACAATGAGAGTGGGTAACGTCAAGGTCCGCTTTTTACTCTGCGCGAAAATTGCAGCCGTACTGGCGCAACCCATTGTTCGTTTTCGACGTAACCCCAAAAATGGATATTGTGGGTAGAAAGATATTTCTGATGGCGCTACGTCTTTCGAGGAGGTATCAATGCGCAAAGGAAGCCTTACGTGTCCTCCTTCGATCAAGCGGACGCTAAAAAACACAAGTCTGGTGGAGAGTTAGTCGTGCGAAATTCTAAAATAGTCCTTTTTGACAATAACCCCGGCCGCACCGCGCAGACTGTTGGTATTGCGCGAGAACTTGGTACGGAAGCTGATCTCATCCATGAACCGTCCGTCGGCGTGGTCGGTAACAAGGGTGATTCCCAATGCTATCTTGGTGTACAGCGGAAGGTCGAGGTAATCCATGAATGCCTGCGACAGAAAATAGGCCACGACAGCGATCAGATGAGCCTGCGGTTAGTGCAACCGGAGTATACGGTTGCGACCTCAGACGGCATGCGCAATGGCACCCGGGAAATGCGGTATTCCTTGATTGGCCGTGAAGTCACGCACGACACTTTGTGCGAGCACTTAAGCGCAAGCGGTCTGGAGGGTACCATCGCGGTCGTCGCATGCGACAAGCCGCCCGTCGGCACTCTATCTGCTCTTCTCGAACATGACCGCCCAAGCATCATCATGTCGGACGGTCCCATTCGTCCAGGCACAGATTCCGTTACCAAAGAGCGGATCGATATCATTACCGGTTTTCAGGCCGCGGGCAGCAACGATGAGGAAATGAAGAAGCGTGTCGCATTTGAGGCCTGCCCCGGATACGGCAGTTGCGGCGGCATGTTCACCTATAACACCATGCAAACCTTCATTGCGGTTGTCGGCATGGAACCGCTGCATATGGTCTCCCCGCCATCGGACGATCCGAGACGGATGGAACAGTTCCCGAACGAACTCGTAACCTATCTGGAGGCGATGATGGAGGCGGATCTGACGCCCCGAAAAATCGTCAGCCGCGACTCCATTCGCAACGCGATGATTGTTGCCATGGCAGTTGGTGGGTCGACCAATGTCTTGCTGCATGGCCCGGAAATTGCCAGGGCCGCCGGGTTTGGCAATTTTGCGGAAGACATCATGTCGTTCGAGGAATTCAATCACCTGTCGCATAATGTGGTACCGGTTCTTGTTGATGTCCGGCCCTTCGGGGCCTATTCCATGGTTGATATCGACGAGCAGGGCGGCATCCAGGTTATCGTCAAGGAGTTGTTGGACGCCGGGCTTCTAAATGGTGATACGCTCACCTGTACGGGTGAGACCCTCTCGCAGCAGGTCGCCCGGCTCAATCCCCCAGCCCCGGATGGCGAAGTCATATATTCCGTAGCAAACCCGTATAAGCCGACCGGCGGCCTACGGGTGCTCGGCGGCAACCTCTCGCCGGATTATAGTGCGGTGCTAAAACTGGCCGGCGTCGAAGGCGGTCTGGAGGGTAATGTCTTTGTTGGCAAGGCGCGCATTTTCGATAGTGAGAGCGACCTGTTGCTTGCGCTGGAAAACCAACCGGATGTTATCGAGAACCACGACATGATCATCGTGCGATACGAAGGACCCAGCGGCGCGCCGGGCATGCCGGAAATGCTCGATTCCACTTCCAGGATTACCACGCTGTGTCGCGAAAAAGACATTGTTGTCGGCCTCATGACAGATGCCAGATTCTCAGGAGGCTCGGTCGGGCTCGTTATTGGCCATGTCGGACCGGAAGCCGCTTTGGGAGGTCCGATTGCCTTCGTGGAAAATGGCGATGAAATTGTGGTCGATCTGAACACGAATGAGCTGAATTGCACCGCACTTTCCGACCATGGAACATTGGACGCAAGAAAGACTGCCTGGGACAAGGTCGTCGAGGCTAACGGCGGCACCCACCCCTCGATCGGGAATGCAGATACACGATTGCTGAACCGCATGCGGCGTTCTGCGGTCTCGGCGGTATACGGTGCGGGCATGCATCCGGACCGGGTCCTTTGGGTTAAAAACCAGCGAGAACCGGTAAAGACATCTTTCGTGCCGTCGAACAAGTATCGCGCAGAATCCCGCAAGGCATTCTAGGTATGGTGTAGGGCACGACCCGCGCGCGCTTGAACGCGCGGTTCTGCCCCGCCCATTGCCACATCTCCGCAAATGGCACGCTGGACCGTTCCTATTATCAGAATTGAATAATGGGGAAAGTGGTTCGTACTATAGGGAGCTTGATCTGAATGGATGAATGGATATTCTGCCTTCGATCATGCTAACGGATGCACAGCGACAGTACTTGAATTCCCAGCGTGTTGGACATCTGGCAACAGCGGACGCCAGCGGCGTGCCGCACGTCACACCGGTGTGTTACGCACTGGCCGCTGACAACCTGTTCATCACGATTGATGACAAGCCAAAGCGGCAGCAGGACAGGCCGTTGAAACGGCTGCGCAATATCGCGGAAAATCGCTCCGTCACATTTGTCGTTGACCGTTATGACGATAAGGACTGGTCCCGCCTTTGTTGGCTGATGCTGCGTGGTCAGGCCGACATCCTGCATCATGGTGCCGAGCATGCGGCGGCTCAACGTCTGTTGCGCGGGCGCTATAAACAACTCAACGAAATGGCGATCGAGCGCCACCCGGTCATCGCAATTCGGATCGAGCGCGCGACGAGTTGGGGTCCCTTGGCGCTGCGCAACACATAAAGTTACATCGTTCGAACGAGCTGTAGTCGCAGTAACCGGTTCGATGGACGCTGCTGGCACATCGGTCGTGCCTTACCTGCGTCGTCGCCGGTTTCCAACCCCCGCCCGGCTATACATAGGGCGAGCCATAGCACCGATATGGATTACCGAGCGTCGACCCGGTAATCTGTCTTGCCTCAAGCACGATGCCTTAGCGGAAGGTAAAACTGGCCTTGCGCTTTTCAAGGAATGCGCTGCGGCCTTCGATGTAGTCGGCCCCGACGAAACCTTCCGCCCGCAGACGATGGGAGGTATCTGTTTCATCCGTCGCGCCTTCGCTGATTTCATCCACCATGGTTTTCACGGCGCGAATGGTGAATTGCGACAGACCGCATAGTTGCTGTGCGAAATCCTTGGTCTCCGCCTCAAGGGCGTCCGCATCGAACATACGCGTGGCCAGGCCATTGGATAGTGCTTCATCGGACTGGATCACCTTGGCGCCCATCAACATTTCCTTGGCCTTGGCGGGTCCGACCAGATCAGACAGGCGTTTCGTTTCGTGCAGGCTGTAGGCAATGCCCAGGCGTGCGGGCGGTATGCAGAAATGGGCCGTGGGGTCGATATAACGCAGGTCGCAATTCAGCGCGATGGCGCAGCCGCCGCCAAAACAGACGCCGCGGATCATGGCGATGGTCGGCTTGTTCAGCGAGGAAATGGCATCATAGGCCTCTCGGATTTTATCATGATAGGCACCGGCACTTTCCGGCGTGGCATGGACAACGGGAAATTCCGAAATATCAGCACCAGCAGCAAAGGCGCGCGGCGCGCTGGAGCGCAGGATCACCACCTTAATATCGTCATCCGCCCCGGCCTGGCCGAACAATTCGATGATGCCGTCCCAGGATTGGCTGTTCAGGGCGTTTAATTTTGCCGGACGGTTTAAAATTATCTCGGCAATCTCGCCTGATTTTGTCAGATAAATCGGATCGTTGCTCATGCTGGACCTTTCCACTTTGTCGCCGCGCGTCCAAGCGCTATATGATATCGTAATTTCTAATTGGAACCGTAGGCGTAAAACCGCAGGCACCTGAAGCAGCTATGGCAAACTATTCCATTCTGACCCTCGCGCGCAATGCATTGCAGCGCCACCGTGGTTGGCCCCAGGCCTGGCGCAGCCCCACGCTGCGCCCTTCCTATGATGCGGTGATCATCGGTGGCGGCGGGCATGGCCTGGCCACAGCCTACTATCTGGCCAAGTTGCACGGTATGCGCAATATCGCGGTGCTGGAAAAGGGCTGGATCGGCGGCGGTAATA
>ENA-OREN01004297-OREN01004297.1-marine-metagenome-genome-assembly--contig:-NODE-4297-length-12529-cov-17.311356_pt1 | contig 12529 bp, 9 predicted proteins | sample MGYA00248624_ERZ508555 | MGnify/ENA primary metagenome ERZ508555 (study PRJEB26222, sample SAMN06267773) | marine metagenome | isolation source: Saanich Inlet, British Columbia, Canada | place...
ATCATAGAAAAGACAAAAAGAAAAAAAAATTTTAAAGTACATAGTGCCACTAAAGTTTTTCAGGCTTTAAGAATTTTGGTTAACAAGGAGATTAGTGAGTTAATTTATGGACTTATTAATGCAGCCAAAGTTTTAAAAAAAGACGGATTGTTAGTTGTTGTTACTTTTCATTCATTAGAAGATAAGATTGTAAAATATTTTTTTAAAAGCCTTTCTGAAAAAAAAAGCATATCTAGATATGTTCCAGTCATGGAACAAGCTGAAACTTTGTTTGAATTAATTGAAAAAAAGGCAATTATTCCTTCTAAAAAAGAAATAAATGAGAATTTACCTTCGCGCTCTGCAAAACTTAGATATGTAAAAAAGAAAACTGATTTTTATGATTTTGAAACTGATATTTTAGATCAATTTAAAAATTTAATTGAAATAGAAAATTTTGGAGACAAACTTTGAAAAAGATTGGTCTAATATTTGTTATATTTTTGTTAATTCTATCAACAGCAATTATTAAAAATTCAGCAAAAAAAAATGAAGATGAAATATTTACAGTTAAGGAAAATTTAAGAATTTTAAGCTCTGAATTTGAAAAAATAAAATTGGAACATGATTATCTAAGTTCTTCAGAAAAATTGCTAGAATTTCAATCTCAATTTTTTGAAGATGATTTGGTTCAAAAAAATATTGCAAATATAAAAGTTTTTAATTTTAAAAATAAGGACAAAAAAATTCAAGATTTGAAGATAACAAAAGAAAAATGAAACAAACTAGATCAAAAATAATTATTGAAGACTATAAAAATAATTTTATTTATAAAAAAAATGAAACAAACTTGAACATCCAATTTAATAGAGTAGCTTTTATTTTTTTTATTTTTTTTATTATTTACCTTATTTACACTATCCACTTAATTCATTTAGGTACACGTTCATCTAAAGTAGATAAAACTGAAAATATTCCAGTTGTCATTGATAAACTTTATAGAGCAGATATTTTGGATATTAATGGAAATTATTTAGCAAAAACTGTTAGATCAATTGATATAGGTATAAAAACTTCTGATGTAATTGATAAAAAAAAACTTTTACTAAGTTTGAAGATCATTTTTCCAGATAAAGATTTCAGTAAAATTGAAAAAAAACTAAATAAAAAAAAATATTTTTATTTAGAGAAGAAAATTTCAGAAGAGAATTATGAAAAGATAATGAAGCTTGGAGACAAATCAATAAAACCTGAGGAAAAGGTTTTAAGAATGTACCCTCAAAAAAATCTTTTTAGTCATATTATTGGTCAAATAGACGATGATAATAATGGAATTTCAGGCCTTGAAAAATCTTTTAATGAAATTTTAAGAAAATCAAAAAAAGATATAAAATTAACAGTTGATAAAGATGTACAGTTTTTAATACGAAAAGAATTAATCAAATATCAGGAAATTTTTAAAAGCAAAGGTAGTGCAGCTATATTAATGAATATAAATAATGGACATATACTTTCACTTATTTCATTGCCAGATTTTAATCCAAATGAAAGACAGAATTTAACTGATGTCAATTTCATTAATAGAGTTACTAAAGGAACTTACGAGCTTGGTTCAGTTTTTAAACCTTTTACATTTGCAAGTGCATTAAATGAAAATTTAATAAAACCAGAAACTGAGTTTTTAAATTTACCTAGATCTATTAGCTGTGACAAACATAGGATTGGAGAGTATGATAATGAAATTCCAACTGATTTAACAGCTGAAGAGATTATAATTAGATCAGGAAATATTGGTTCTGTCAGAATAGGTCAAAAAATTGGATCTAATAAACATAAGTCTTTTTTAGAAAAAATAGGTGTGTTGAGTCAAATTAACTTTGATATTGATGAAGTGGCTCCACAAAAAAACTATAATTTTGGAAAATGTAAATTAGCAACAGTCTCATTTGGTCATGGAGTTGCAACCACAGTTCTCCAGCTAGCAAAAGGTTATGCGGTAATATCAAATGGTGGTTATGATGTTAAACCAACATTAATTGATAAAAATGATAAAAAAAGTAAAAGATTGCTTAATAAGGGAGTTTCAGAACAAGTCGTTACAGTTTTAAGAAAAATAGTTAATACAGAAGAAGGCACTGCAAAATTTGCAAATGTTGCAAACTATGAAATTGGCGGCAAAACAGGAACTGCAGACCAGCCAAAAGATGGATTTTATTCTGAAGCAAAAATAAACACTTTTGCCTCAATATTTCCAACATCAAATCCACAATTTGTATTCATTGTAATGCTGGACACACCACAAAAAGCAAAAGATTATTATTATAAATATAGACATCGAAAAGGTGGTTGGAAGGGAACTTTATATAATACAGCAGGATGGACTTCGGTCGAGGTAGCAGGAAAAATAATGGATAAAATTGGGCCTATTTTAGCCACAAAATATCTAGAAATTAATTAATTATGTTCCTTGGTGATTATTTTCAAAATATTAAAGCTACCTATAAAAAATTTTTTTTTTCAGGAATTTCCTTTGATAGCGCTCAAGTAAAAAAAAATTATATTTTTTTTGCAATTAAAGGAAATAAAGTCGATGGTAATAATTTTATACCATCTGCAATTTCTAATGGTGCAAAAATAATCATTACTGAAAAAAAAATTAAAGGGTTAAAAAACGGTATTTTATTTATTCAATCAAATAATATAAGAAAATTATTAGCCGAAATATGTTTTAAAATTAATAAAAAAATTCCTGATAATATTATTGCAGTTACAGGAACTAATGGAAAATCATCTGTTGCAGATTTCTATTATCAAATATTAGATTTAAACAAAAAAAAAGTTGCCTCAATTGGAACTTTAGGAATTAAATCAAAAAAATTTAAAAAAGATTTATCAAATACTACAATAGATCCAATTCAATTGAGTATAATTTTAAGTAATCTAAAAAAGCAAAATATCAATAATGTTATTATGGAAGCTTCTAGTCATGGCTTAAGCCAAAATAGGTTGGATGGGCTATCTTTTAATACAGGAATATTTACAAATTTATCCCAAGATCATATGGATTATCACAATAATATTAAAGATTACTTAAAGGCTAAACTCTATTTATTTGAAAAATTAATTAAAAAAAATGGAAATATAATAACTGACGAAAAAATATCAGAATATAATCAGATAAAAAAAATAGCATCAAAAAAGAATTTAAATTTTTTTTCATTATTAGATGAAAAAAATAATTTTAAATTTCTATCTCATCAATTTGAAGGTGAGTCTCAATTATTAAGAATAAAATACAATAATTCTACATACAAAATTAAACTAAATTTAATAGGAAAAGTTCAATTAAAAAATATTTTAATGGCAACAATTGCAGCAATAAAAAGTAATATTAGTATTAAAGACATTCTTAAGGTTATACCAAGAATTAAATCTGTAAATGGAAGGTTTGAAAAAATTGGTAAAATTAAAAATAATTCTAAAGTAATTTTAGATTATGCGCATACACCTGATGCTTTAAAAACTTGTCTAAAAAATTTAAAAGAGCAATTTCCAGATCATAAAGTTTCTTTGGTGTTTGGGTGTGGGGGTAATAGAGATCAGAATAAAAGAGCTAAAATGGGTAAAATTGCAGACCTTTATTCTGATAAAATCTATCTTACAGATGATAATCCAAGATCGGAGCAACCAAGCAAAATCAGAAAAGACATTAAAAAAGGGATAAAAAAGCAAAAAGTTTTTGAGTTCACAAGTAGAGCAAGAGCAATTTCAAAAGCAATAGACAATTTAAATATAGGAGAAATTTTACTAGTAGCTGGCAAAGGTCACGAAACAGTTCAGGAAATTGGTGAGAAAAAAATCTTTTTTTCAGATAAAAAAATTATTCTCAATGCAATAAAAATAAAAAATATAACTTTATCAAATAATTTGAAAGCAAATATAATTAATGAGCTTTCTGGTGAAAAAAAAATATCTCCAGCAGTTTCCTTAAAGCATGCAAGAATTAATTCTAAAGAAATAAAAAAAAGTGATATTTTTTTTGCAATTAAAGGAAAAAAAAATAATGGTAATAAATTTGTAAGTGAGGCTTTTAATAAAAAAGCATCAGTTGCAATAGTAAATACAATTAATAAAAATAATAGTAGAAAAAATCAAGTAAGAGTAAATGATACTTTAAAATTTTTAACAAAAATCTCAAAAATTTACAGGCAAAATATAGATACTAAAATCATAGCTATTACAGGTAGTTGTGGAAAAACAACTTTAAAAGAATTATTAGGAAATTCATTAAAACAACTTTCAAAAGTAAGTATTTCTCCTAAGTCATATAATAATAAATATGGTGTTCCTTTAAGTCTATTTAACTTAAATCCAAAAGACAATTATGGAGTTTTAGAAATTGGAATGGATAAAAAAGGGGAAATTGATCATCTTTCTAAAATTGTTCAACCTGATGTGAGCGTAATTACGAATATTAGTTACGCGCATGTTAAGAATTTTAAAAGTATTAGCCAAATTGCATTGGCAAAAGCAGAAATAATTAATAATACAAAAAATAATGGTTTTATAATTCTAAATGCAGACGATAATTTTTTTAATATGCATAAAAAAATAGCTATTAAAAAAAACTTAAAAATTTTATCATTTGGAATTAGAAACAAAAATTCAAATATAAAACTTATCAATATTAAAAAAGAGGCTAAAAAATATAAAGCAACTATTAAAGTAAATAACATTAAAACCTATTTTTCATTAAAAAATGATTTTCAAAATAATATCTTAAATATTCTGTCTGCTCTGACAGTAATGAGTATCTATTTAGATATTTCCAAAATTGATAAAAATATTTTTTATAATTTTAAAACACCAGATGGTAGAGGAGATATTTCCAAAATTAGACACAAGAATAAACTCTTAAATTTGATAGACGAAAGTTATAATTCAAATCCATTATCGCTTAAATCAGCTATTCTCAACTTTGATAAAATTAAATCAAATAAATCAAAAAAATATTTATTATTAGGTGATATGTTAGAACTTGGGAAATACTCCAAAAAACTTCATCAATCTATTGGTAGAATAATTAATAGAACAAAGATCGATAAAGTCTTTGTTAAGGGACATAAAATTTTATTTACTTACAATTCAATTACAAAATTAAAAAGAGGCGGAATATTAAATAATAATTCTGAGATTATTAATTTGATTAAAAATGATTTAAATAATAATGATTATCTTATGGTAAAGGCTTCAAATGCTACAGGATTCAATATGATGATAAATAGTATGAAAGGTTTAAAATAAATGCTTTATCATTTTTTATTAAATTTTGTAGATACTTTTGGGTTTTTAAATGTATTTAAATATATAACTTTTAGAACAGGATTATCTTTATTTACTTCACTCATTATTGTTTTGTTAATAGGTGGACCTTTTATTAATTTTTTTTCTAATAGAAAAATTGTTAATCCTATTCGCAATGATGGTCCAGAAGACCATATAATCAAAAAAATTGGTACTCCAACTATGGGAGGAGTAATTATCTTATTTGGACTGTTAGTTTCAGTTCTATGTTGGGGGGACCTATCTAATATAAGTGTTTTATTTTGCGTTTATATTACAATTTCATTTGGTTTACTTGGTGCATTTGATGATTATAAAAAAATACAACACGATAATTCGTCAGGGATTTCATCTAAATTTAAAATATTATCACAAATTATTTTAGCAATTTCAGGAATTAGTTTTTTTATATATTTTGTAGATTATCAAGAAATTACTAATTTATATTTCCCTTTTTTTAAAAACTTAATAATTAATCTTGGTTGGTTTTTTATTCCTTTCTCAGTATTTGTAATAGTTGGGTCATCTAATGCGGTAAATTTAACAGACGGATTAGATGGATTGGCTACTGTGCCTGTAATTCTAGTTGCAGGTTGTTTTGCATTTATAAGTTATGTAACTGGAAATATAGTTTTTTCTGACTATTTGCAGATACCTTACATTGAAGGTACGGGTGAAGTCTCAATTTTTTGTGGTGCTATAATTGGATCCTGTTTAGGTTTTTTATGGTTTAATGCGCCACCAGCAAAAATTTTTATGGGTGACACAGGTTCCCTAGCACTTGGTGGTTCTTTGGGAGCTGTAGGTATAATAACAAAACATGAAATTGTATTAGCGATAACAGGTGGACTATTTGTTCTTGAGGCTATTTCAGTAATCGTTCAAGTTATTTCTTTCAAACTAACTGGAAAAAGAATTTTTAGAATGGCACCTATACACCATCATTTTGAAAAAAAAGGTTGGCCAGAGTCAACTGTTGTAATTAGATTTTGGATAATTTCAATAATTCTTGCAATGATAGGTTTGGCGACTTTGAAACTTAGATAATGTTAGAGTCTCATAATATTTTCAATAACAAAAAAATTTTAATTTATGGTTTAGGTAAAAGTGGATTATCAGCATCAAAATTTTTAAAAAGAAATAACAAAGTTATTGAATATGATGACAAAAAAAATAAGAATTATGGAAAAATTAGAAAAATAGAATTTGATTACATAATACTTAGTCCAGGAATAGATATTAATAATTGTAAATTAAGTAAATTTTTAAAAAAAAATTATAGTAAAATTCACACAGATTTAGATATTTTTTACAATAATTATAAATACAATTATAAAATAGCCATAACTGGCACCAATGGTAAATCTACGACTGCTAAAATTCTATATGAAGTTATAAAGGCTCAAAAGATAGACGTTCGATTAGTAGGTAATATTGGCAACCCTATTTTATTAGAGAAAAACATAACTAATAAGACAATTTTCATAATTGAGGCTTCATCATACCAGTTAGCATACAGTAAATTGTTTAAATCAAATATATCGATGATTTTAAATATATCGCCAGATCACCTAGATAGACACAAGACTATTAGTGGATATATAAATGCAAAATTTAAACTGATTAAAAGTCAATCAAAAGATGATTTGGCTATTTTAAATTATGATAATTTTTACATAAAACGTTATCTAAAATTAAAAAAGTTTTTAGTAAAAATAATCAAGATAAGTAAAAAGACGAATATTAATGCTATTTCAAGGATCAAAAATCAATATTTTTTAACAGAAGGTAATAAGGAAAACTTAAAGTTTGTTTTGGTGGTTGCAAATATATTAAAACTTAAAAAAGATGTTTTATTTAAAACATTGGAAAAATTTAAGGGGCTTAATTTTAGACAACAAATAATCTATAATTCAAATAGATTGACAATCATCAATGACTCAAAAGCAACTTCTTTTTCCTCTTCTGTAAGTCTATTAAGTTCATTATCTAATGTATATTGGATAGTAGGAGGGTTAGCAAAGAAAGGAGATAAATTATTATTAAATAAAAGAAATAATAAAAATATTAAAGCATACATTTTTGGAAAAGATAAAATTTTTTTTATAAATAAAATTAAAAGATTAATGAAATATGAGTCTTTTTTTAATCTTAAAGATTTAATAAAAAAAATATTTATAGATATAAAATCAGATCATAAAATAAAACATAAAATAATACTTTTTAGTCCTGCAGCAGCTTCTTTTGATAGTTTTAAAAATTTTGAAGAAAGAGGAAAATATTTTAACAAAATTATTAATAAATATATAAATGTTAAACTTTAACGAGATATATAAATTTTATTATGAGTGGTGGAAAAATATAGATAAAACTTTGTTCTTATTAATTATTTTTTTATTTGGTTTAGGATTATTTTTTTCTTTAGTATCAACCTCATTAATAGCCTCTGATAAACTAGATACTAATAATTATTTTTTTTTCTTTAAGCATTTAATATTTATATTACTAGGTATGGGTGTATTAATTTTTTTTTCTTCATTAAGCGAAAAAAATTTATTTAAGATATCTTTATATCTATTTTTTATTTCTATTTTTTTTTTGATTTTAGTGCCAATTATCGGAGTTGAAGTAAAAGGATCTAGAAGGTGGCTTAATCTTTTTTTTCTGCCAAGGTTTCAGCCAATTGAACTTGTAAAACCCTTCGTCATTATTTTTATAGCCACTATTTTATGTATAGAAAAAAATTTTAATATTTTTTTTAAATACTTCATAAGTTTTATAGCAATCCTACCAATAATCTTTTTATTAGTAATCCAACCTGATATTGGCCAGACTCTTTTAGTATTTTTGTCTTGGGCTACATTAATTTTTGTATCAGGTATCAGCTTACCAATAATAATTAGCGCTCTAAGTCTTCTATTATCAATATTTATTTACATGATTTTTTTTATTCCAAAATTTTTGTATATAAAAAGTCGTATTTTATCTTTTTTTAACCCAAATAGCGGCACACATAACTTTCAGTCCGATAAAGCAATAGATGCAATAAGTAGTGGAGGTTATTTTGGAAAAGGAATAGGAGAGGGCACATTAAAAAATAGAGTTCCAGAAGCACATACTGATTATATTGTATCAGTAATTTCAGAAGAATTTGGTGTGATTGCTATTATATTATTGTTAATCCTGTTTCTATTTTTTATCTATACCGTCTTTAAAAAAATATATTTAGAAAAAAGTGAAAAAATAAAATTAGTATTAACTGGGATTATAAGTTTATTAATTTTTCAAGCCTTAATACATTTTGGTGTGAATATCAGATTATTACCAACTACGGGCATGACGTTACCATTCTTAAGCTATGGAGGCTCATCAATTATTGGTGTGTCAATTCTGTCTGGCATAATATTAAATTTAACTAAGAGAAAAGTTAATTAGATGAAAAAAAAAATTTTAATAAGTACAGGTGGTTCAGGTGGCCATGTTGTACCAGCAACTATATTATATCAACATTTAAAAGATCTTAATGAAGTTTCTGTGACTTGTGATAATAGAGGCTTAAAATTTTTAAATCAAAAAGATTATGATTTAACAATATTTAATATAAATCCATTTAAAACAAATTTTTTTTTACTCCCTTTAAATATCTTTAAAATCTTAGTTTTAACAATCAAATCGTTCATTTTTCTAAAAAAAAATAAGACAGAAGTATTAATATCGACAGGTGGTTATATGTCCTTACCATTATGTTTAGCATCAAGATTATTAAACATAAAGTTGTATTTATTTGAACCAAATATTGTCATTGGAAGATCTAATAAGCTTTTTCTAAGATATTGTAAAAAAATATTTTGTTATTCTGATAAAATAAAAAATTTTCCTAAAAATCTAAAAAATAAAATTGAAATTATACCCCCTTTATTAAGAAAAAAGTTTTATGAACTTAATAAAACTAAGACAATAAATGATCAAATTAAACTTCTGGTTATTGGTGGCAGTCAAGGAGCAAAAATTTTTGATACATTGGTTAAAAATTCAATAGTCAAACTATCAAAAAAATATAAATTTAAAGTTTACCAACAATCAAACATAAATAATTTTACTAGTATAAAAAAGACCTACCAAGAAAATAAAATTGATTATGAATTGTTTGAATACAACGAAGATGTCTCAATGTTCATGGAAAAATCAAATTTATGTATTACAAGAGCAGGAGCTACAACGTTAGCAGAATTAGTTTTTTTAAATTTACCGCATGTTGCAATACCACTGCCTAGTTCAAAAGATAATCATCAATTTGAAAATGCAAATTTTTATAATGAAATAGGATGCAATTGGATCTTAAATCAAAATACTACTAATGAAGATAAAATGGTGAGTTTTTTAACAAATATCATTGAAAATAAAAAAGAATATAATGAAAGACTAATTAAAATGGAAAATTTTAGCTATCAAAATAGTTGGAATAATATAAATCTCAAAATTAACTCTATTATTAATGAAAATTGAATTAGCACAAACTGAAATTATACATTTTATAGGTATAGGTGGCATTGGTATGAGTGGTCTGGCTCTTATTATGAAAAGAATGGGTTTTAATATTCAGGGAAGCGATGTTCAAAATAATAAAAATATAGAAAGATTACAAAAAAGTAAGATCAGGATTAATATTAAACATAATAAAAAAAATATTTCAAAAGCAACGATTGTTGTTATCTCTTCAGCCATTAAAAAAAATAATCCAGAATTAATTGAAGCAAAAAAAAAGATGTTGCCAATTTATAAACGTGGACAAATGTTAGCAAATATAGTCTCTTTAACTAAAAATATTGTTGTGACAGGCTCTCATGGTAAAACAACTACAACATCTTTATTAGCAGCAATTTTTGCAAAAACGAAATTAGATCCAACAATCATTAATGGTGGAGTACTAAATGCAATTAAAAATTCAGCAAAGCTTGGAAAAAGTGATTGGTGTATATTAGAAGCAGATGAGTCTGATGGAAGTTTTATTTATGTGCCTCCAACCTATTCTATAATAACAAATATAGACCGAGAACATATGGATTATTACAGTTCCATGGATGATCTTAAAGATTTATTTATAAAATTTATAAATAAAGTTCCCACTTTTGGTAAATCATTCATATGTATTGATGATAAAAATAATAATAATTTATTAAAGAGACTAAAAATAAAAAATTATTTTACTTATGGAACAAACCCAAAATCTCAATTTTATATAAAAAATATAAAACAATTAAAAGATTTTTCAGAATATGATTTATCAATAAAGCTTCCTGGGAAGAAAAATTTGAATATAAAAAATATTAAGATCCCCCTTCTTGGTATTCATAATATACGTAATTCAACTGCTGCAGCAGCTGTTTCATTAACAATTGGAATTTCTCCAAAACTTATAAAAAATGGTTTAAGAGAATTTAAAGGTGTTCAAAGGAGATTTAATAAAATTTTTAGCTACAGAGAAACTCATTTTTATGACGATTATGCCCATCATCCAACTGAAATAAAAGAAGTTTTAAATGGAGTTAGAGCTGCTTATAAAAAAGAAGAAGTTATTTGTATATTTCAACCTCATAGAATATCAAGATTAAAAGATTTAAAAAAAGAATTTAGCCTATCTTTTAAAAAAGCAGACACAGTTATTTTGTGCCCAATTTATGCTGCAGGTGAAAAAATTAAGCTTGGATTTAATTACATGAATTTTGCAAAAGAAATTATTAAAAATTCTAATGTTAAATTATTTATGGTTAATGATCAGTATCAATTAGCAAAATTTATTAAAAATAATATTTATGGAAAAAAAATAGTTATTGGAATGGGTGCAGGAACAATTTCTTCCTGGATTAGAGAACTTCCAAAATTGATATAATGCAATTAAAAGAATTAAAAAAATTCTCAAGTGAGATCAATAGTAAATTTTTATTTGATTTTGATCTAAAGAAAAGCAATTGGTTCAATATAGGTGGTAAAACTAAGGCATATTTTAAACCTGATAATTTGTCAGATTTAATTCTATTTTTAAAAAAATTTGGCTTAAAAGAAAAAATTCATATTTTAGGTGCTGGCTCTAATACCTTGATAAGTGATAAAACTTATGAAGGTGTGGTTATTAAATTAGGTAAAAATTTTGCCAATATTTCGATGCTTCCCAATAGTACAATTATTGCCGGTAGTGCTTGTTCTGATAAAAAATTATCAGATTTTGCTATGGAAAATGAAGTGGGCGGTTTCGAATTTTTAGCTTGTATACCAGGTACCGTTGGAGGTGGTTTAAGAATGAATGCTGGTTGTTTTGAAAGAGAATTTAAAGACATACTTCTATCTGTGCAAGCCATTGATAGGAATGGTAGAGTTTTAACAATACCTGCTAAAAAAATTATGTTTGAATATAGAAATAATGACTTACCAGAAGATTTGATTTTTTTAAGTGCTTCTTTCAAAGGTTTCAATAAAGATAAAGAAAAGATTAAAACTGAAATCACAGAGCTAAAAAATAAAAAAGATAACTCTCAACCCACTAAAATAAAGACAAGTGGTAGCACTTTTAAAAACCCCATAAATCAATCAGATAAAAAAGTTTGGCAATTAATTGAAGAGTCTGTTCCGCAAGATTTAAACTTTGGAGATGCCAGTATTTCAGAAAAACATTCTAATTTTTTTGTAAATAAAGGTAATGCTAGTTTCAATGATATGATCAAATTAATAAACTTTGTTCAGGAAGAAGTTAAAAAAAAAACAGGAATTATACTTGAAAAAGAAATAAAAATATTGGAATAGCTATGAAAAAAAAAATCTTAGTACTTTGTGGAGGAATATCCAAAGAGCGATTAATAAGTTTAGATACTGGAAAGCAAGTTTATAATGAGTTAAAAAAAAATGGTTATAGAACTAAAATAAGTGAACCAAATAATAATTTACTTAAAAATATAAAATCATTTAAGCCAAATATAATTTTTAATGCTTTGCACGGACAATATGGAGAAGATGGCTATATTCAATCAATTTTAGAAACACAAAAAATTCCTTATACTCATTCAGGTATACTTGCATCATCAATCGCTATGGATAAAGAATTATCAAAAAAAATTTTTCTTAAAAACAAGATCTTAACACCAAAATATATCAAGTTCGATTTTTTAAAACCAATCAAAAATATAATTAAAGAAATTGATAAAAAATTAAAATT
>ENA-OREN01004299-OREN01004299.1-marine-metagenome-genome-assembly--contig:-NODE-4299-length-12520-cov-8.096440_pt1 | contig 12520 bp, 12 predicted proteins | sample MGYA00248624_ERZ508555 | MGnify/ENA primary metagenome ERZ508555 (study PRJEB26222, sample SAMN06267773) | marine metagenome | isolation source: Saanich Inlet, British Columbia, Canada | place...
TTCCGGAAAAATACGCAGAGGACAAAAGGAACAGAATTAACAGGTAATATTCAATCATTTTCATCCTCGTCTGACTTACTCTTTACTTTCATTTCCTGCAGTATCGATGTAACACGCCTTTTTCTGACACCTTCGACAGTAAAAATGTAGTCCTCATATTTAACCGAATCCCCCTTTTGGGGAATATGTTCGAGCAAAGCAATAACAAGCCCACCGATAGTATCAACACCCATAGGCTCTATTTCTATGCCAAAAGTATCTGACCAGTCACGGAGACTAAGGTTACCGGAAATCAGATATTTGTTTTCATCAATTTTATCAATCGTCTCTCTTGGCTTCTCATGTTCATCCTGTATCTCGCCAACAATTTCCTCTATAATGTCTTCAAGTGTAATGAGTCCTGCCGTACCACCATGTTCATCAACTACAATTGCCAGTTGACTGCCTTCACGTCTAAACTGTCGCAACAGACCTTCAATGCTTTTCGGTTCCGGAACAAACTGAACGGGCTTCAGAATATCCTTTAATTGTACATTTGGGTTAAGAAAAATATCCTTTGCATGAACCATGCCTATGATATTGTCCGGCGTCTCTTCATAAATTGGAAATTTAGTCTCTTTTGTTTCTCGCGCAAGCTCAATGAGTTCTTGTACAGGATCGGCAATATCGAACAACTTCATATCTACACGTGGAAGCATTATCTCTTTTATCTGCGCTCTTTTAAAATCCAGAATTCCATGTATCATAGAACGCTCCTCTTGATCGACAATGCCCTGTTTTTCGCTAAACTCTACAAGCATTTTTAATTCATCGATCGTAACACATTTTTCGTCACCACCGCCTTTATCAAAAACCTTGCTTATTGAATTAATAATTGAAGTTAAAATAATCCGAAAAGGTAAAAAGATTTTATCAAAGAGGTAAATAGGCATTGCGGCCCATCTGGAATATTGATCTGGAATTTTTACTGCGATGTTTTTGGGAATTACTTCTCCCATAATAATAATCGTTAGAAGGCTGCAAGCACATACTGCCCCCGCTACCCAGAGACTACCATGTGAACTGTCGACTGCTATCTTTTGAGCAACGCCATAAGAGGCACAGTAAAAACCAATATTTGCCAGCATATTTCCAAGCAGGATAGTCGTCAGCAAATGCTTTGGTGTTTTCAGAAGTGCGTGTACTAATCTTTCAGATTTACTATTACTTTTGCCAAACCTATTAACCTCTTCTCTGGTTAATGAAAAAAAGGCGGTTTCCGTGGCAGAAAAAAAAGCGGAGAAACAGAGTAGGGACAACATGAATAGGGCTTGCGGTAGGTAATTCAATAATAACGTATATAAATTAGCGTCTTCCAAGAATGTCACCCGTTATGGGAAGTGGCAGGCGTTACTTAAAAATCATCATAAAAATAAAACTACTAATAACGCCCAATAGCCTAAAATTATAACCGTAAACTCACAAAATTGTCAATTACAAAACATTGCGGACAAATACAAATTGACAGCTAGTTGTTATTTTAATAAAATGAAGTTTTCGAACTAATATATTGTTAAAATTATAAAATAACGCGTATCAATATGACAACATCAAACATAATAAACAAAATCAAACCATCTGCAACATTAGCATTAAGCAGTAAAGTAAAACAGATGAAATCAGAAGGCGTGGACGTAATTGGTTTTGGCGCCGGTGAGCCTGATTTCGATACCCCGGAAGAGATTAAAGCCTCGGCAATTGAATCGCTAAAAAGCGGTTTCACAAAGTATACGCCGACTTCAGGAATTCTGGAATTGAAAGAGGCTATATGTGAGAAACTATCAAAAGAAAACAATATAAACTACTCGCCTCAACAGATACTTGCTTCATGTGGCGCTAAACAGGTAATCTTTAATTGTCTCCAGGCGTTATGTAATGATGGGGATGAGGTTTTAATTCCTTCACCATATTGGCTAAGCTATCCGGAACAAGTTACCTTCGCAAGAGGAAAGTCAGTATTTATTGAATCTTCTGATGAAAATGATTTTAAGATTACAAGAAACGATATCGAACGCAACATAACAGACAGGACAAAAGTACTTATAATAAATAGTCCCAGCAATCCCACCGGGAGCCTCTATACAGAAAAAGAGCTATTTGAGATCGTCCAGCCCGCAATTAATGCCGGTTTATATATCATCTCAGATGAAATATACGAAAAAATTATATATGACGGTGAAAAACACGTTAGCCCTGCTTCGTTCGGACAAGAGTTTTTAGAAAAACTAATTACCGTTAATGGATTTTCAAAGGCATTCTCAATGACTGGCTGGAGAATTGGATATGCGGCCGGCCCTGTCGATATCATAAAAGCTGCGACACTCGTTCAGGATCATTCAACTTCGGGTCCAAACTCTTTTACCCAGAAAGCTGCCGTTACAGCCATACAAGGGGACGGAAAGGCAACCAGAGACATGGTAAAAGAATTTGACAAGAGAAGAAAATATATTGTGGAACGACTTAACAATATAGACGGAATAACCTGTATGTTGCCTAAAGGCGCCTTTTATGTATTTCCAAATATATCCGGTCTCTATAATCGTGACATTTGCGACCAGAGAGTTACCAATTCATTAGACTTGGCAAATCTAATTTTAGACAAGGCCAAAACCGCCTTCGTTCCCGGAATCTGCTTCGGCTCCGATCTTCATCTCAGAATTTCATATGCAACATCCATGGAAAATATCAAGGAGGGTATGGATAGGTTTGAAAAGCTCCTGAATACGGGTATTGCACATGAAGGCTAGTATTTAAGCCACACTGATATTTATTGTACTCGCCTTCTACGTATTATTTTTTTGTTATTTCTACTTTCCACTCCTCCGGACCGGACAATATGTATTCCCAATCCATCTGACCTGTTCGTTCTGCATCTAACTGATACTTCAGCGGTTTTGGGTCGTGATCGTTTATCAGTATCATTTTATCTCCTGGTTGAAGAGAATCAAAAGTATCAAAAATCTTTGGGTGCCTTTCGCGTGGCGGAATATTCTGTACGTCCAATGTAATAACTTTGCCTTCACTCATTTATTTTTTCCTTTCCTTATTGTTAATTTACTATGTAATACCTGTTTTAAATTTTTTTACAAAACGCGATATTATCCTTTAAGTATGGTAGCCACTAAAGCCGTTAGCTTTGTTTTTGCTTTGAGCGAACGCGTTTCTCCGCTTTCAAATACGATGAGTGTTCCTTCCTCGACATCTTGCTCTCCTTCCGTAACAACGGAACCACTACCGGTATTGATTATGACGACTACCTTCTGGTCATTAGTATCTTCTAGTGCCGTTTGACCCTCTTCCATACAAAGAAGATTGACACGCACTTTCTCAGAATCGCATAAGTCTTTCAATACTGCATTGTCCTCAGAAAAACTCGCAATGTCCTCTAAATTAAATTCTCCCATCCCATTCCTTTCAGCTAATATGAACAGCAACCGCAACTAATCTTTCTGTGCTCCTAATGCCTCTTTCTGATCCTTCTGGGGCAAATACAACTTTGCCTTTTGACAACTCTATTTCTTCTCCATCCAGAGACATAACTCCCTTTCCTTCCAGTACATAAAACACACCTGTACCGCTTGGATGTGCCGGTATTTCCTGGCCTGGCTCTAAACATATCATAGGAACCTTTGCATCTGGCGATGCACACAAGATTTGCGGCCGGAATTGTTCACCAAACTGAACTTTTTCTCGTAATTTTATTAAATTCAAACTGTTCCCCTCGATCGTTTCTTACGAATCTGGATTAATTCCCATCCGGGCTGCTTCAATTAATTCATTAACAAACATTTCAACATCAGTATTGTGCATCATGCATGCCAAATTTATATCTTCTGTGCCAAATGCAGGACAATCAAAGCAGCTCTTACCAAAGTGCTTTGAAAACACCTCTTTTGTTGCAGGATATTTCTCTGTTACCTCACCAGTAGTCATCTTTTTGGTAATATTAAGAGCTTCTGGTTGAGATTCAATAGGTTCTTGCATCACTGTTTTATCCTTTTTATTGAGTTAAAAAAGAGCACAAACCTAAATCAAGAATACAAGAATATACCATATTGCAAGTAAGAGGGTCAACGCTTTTTAAATTTACGAAATACTATGGTAATTATCTAGTATCTGTATATCTACAACGGCTCAGTTACTGCTTGTTATTTAGGTGCGGTGAAGGTATAATCTTGTCTGTTTTTTAAATGATTATTATCCAAACATATAACTAATCCAAGCGTGGCAAAAAAAAACACCAGAAAGCTAATCACAAATGAGATGAAAGCAGATTCTGTCTGGTGTTTATCGCTACAATTTTCAGTAACAATCCCCATGTTTACACTTTCCGGTTTAGAAGTAACAAGTACTCTACAATAGGATGTTGAAGTAGAATGGTATACATACAAGCTACTAATAACAAAAGAACATTTTGAAAATATGAGCCATCAACTATCTGACAGCGATAAGGAACCGTGGACACTTGTCCAGAATCAAATTAAAGAGAAGGTTACTCCACAACAATTTACAACATGGTTTTCAGGTCTTAATCTGGTCAAGTTAGACGCAAACGAGATATATATTTCTGCTCCCAATTCCTTCTGTAAAGAGTGGATAGAAAACAACTATATAGACACTATAACATCGTCATTAGAAGAAGCGTCTATATCTAATCGTAAAATAAAATTTATTATAGAGAACACAGGTTCATCGGGACCCAAACCTTGTACACAAAGTAGCGACTCTTCTCCCAACACAGATAGCCCTACTTACATAAACAAAAATTACAATTTCGATAATTTTTTGGTTGGTCCCTGCAATCGCCTGGCACATGCAGCTGCTCTTGCTGTATCTGAATCTCCCGGTACTGCATACAATCCATTATTTATCCATGGTTCTGTTGGTTTAGGCAAAACGCACCTGCTTCACGCAATATTGTTGCGTCTACAAGAAAAAGGACACAAGACACTTTACTTACCATGTGAGAGTTTTGTAAATCATTATATCTCTACTATAAAAACTGGTGATTGGGACAATTTTAGAAATAAATATCGGCAGATTGATGTCCTGTTAATAGACGATGTCCACTTCCTGGCAAACTCCCAGAGTACCAGGGAAGAATTTTTCCACACATTTAACGCACTTTACACGCGGCAAAAACAGATAGTATTATCCAGCGACTGTCCGCCAGAAGAAATACCAACGATAGAAGAGCGTCTTATTTCTAGATTCAGATGGGGGTTAATAACCAGAGTAGATCCTCCTGGCTTTGAAACCAGCGTTGCTATAATTCAAAAGAAAACCTCTTTACTTGATATGGAACTCTCTTACGATATTGCCTGTTATTTAGCGGAGAATGTTGTTTCAAGTGTTAGAGAAATTGAGGGTACTCTCGCAAACATTCACAAATATGCAACAATGAATGAAGGCAAGATAGACTTAAATCTTGTAAAACAGATAATCAGGGGTTTCTCAAAACAAAAACGAAACATAGGTATAGAAAAAATATTAAACACCGTTACAAAACATTATGGTGTCCAGCTTTCTCAGCTTCATTCTAAAAGAAGACTTAGGTCCATTACATTACCTAGGCAGGTTGCAATGCACTTAGCAAGAAAATTTACCAATTTATCATTAGGAGAAATAGGTGGCTATATGGGAGGCCGTGATCATACAACAGTAATGCATGCGGATGACAAAATAAAAAAGCTTAAGTCTCTAGATCGAAATGTATCCTCTGCTGTAAGAAAATTAGAGGATACACTTACTAAACAACAAGAGTACTAATTAGTAGTTCACATACTGTAGATAAAATTACTAATATTGAAAACTAACAAAGTCAAACAGATGAAAATGTAGATTTTTGTTCATAAAATGACATATATTTTGACAGGTAATTTACACAAAAAACAATAAATGTATTCATTTTATGAACAAGCTGGTTTTTTATTAACTCTTTTAAATACAAAGTGTTATAAAATTAAACAGTGTATTTAACCGTTTAATTTTGACCTATAATAGTAATAAGTAATAATAATTTTTAAATATAAAGTAATATAGAATATAAAAGACAACAAACATTTAAACTAATTTCAACCTGATTAAAAAATAAAATGAAAATAAAATGTAACAAGGAAATTATAAAAAAAGGATTTCATGTCGTAGAAAATGTTATATCTGGTTCAAATGTAAATCCAATGTTACAGAATGTTAGAATTGTTGCAGAAGATAATACATTAGAATTATCAACGACAGATATGGAAGTTAGTGTTAGTTATTTAATAGATTCGGTTGAAGTAATAACGCCTGGTAAAATGGTCGGACCAGAAACACAAATTTCTTCAATAGTTAAAGAATGGACCGAGGATAGTATAGAAATAACCGAAGAAAAGAAAAAATGTGTAATAAAAGGAAAAGATAATTTCTTCAAGATTCTTTGTACAGACCCTGAAGGCTTTCCAACAATTCCCCAATTCATTGACGACGAATATATAGAAATAGATAAAGATGTTCTGTTAGATATGATAAAAAAAACAGCATTTATTATTTTAGGTGATAGAACAAAGCATGGTACCAGCGGTGTTTTTCTAGAGATAAGAGATAAACATGTAAAGATGGTTGCAAATGACGGAAGGAGACTTAGTGAAGTTAAGAAAAAAGTAGAAAATCCTCATGGTATTTCAAAAAGTTGCATAATACCAATAAAGGGTATATTGCAAATGCAGAGAATTGCAAGTGAACAGGAAGATTTAATAAAGATAAGAATAGAAGAAAAACGTATTTTTGTAAAAACAAAAAATGCCATACTTTGTTCACAGCTGCTGGAAGGGCAATATCCAAAGTATGAGGAAGTGATACCAACAAATCTTGACAAAAAAATAGGTGTGGATAGGGCGGCCTTTACATCAGCGATTCGCAGAGTATCTATAATGACAACGGATGAGTATAAATTACTGCGGTTTAAATTCTCAGGTGAAAAACTTGAAATAAAATGTACGTCACCAGATGTAGGAGAATCTAAAACCGTTATTCCGGTAGAATATTCCGGAGAAGAGTTAGAGATCGGCCTGAATCCTGAATTCTTGTTAGATTTTCTTAAAAATGTTGATTCTGAAGGGGTTCTGTTAGAATTGAAAGACCACGGTACAGCAGGTGTATTCAAAGTGGGAACTGGATGTACTTATGTGGTGATGCCAATGAATCTGGGAGACGAAAAACAAGCATGACGAAACTGTTCAGAGGAAATAATACAGATGTTAAGAAGCTAGGTGATATGTTGAGCAATTTAGTAATACCCGTTAAAAAGGCCGGGAAGCTAAATAAAAACCTGAGGGAAAAATGGAAAAAGGTGGCGGGTGACGTTATATCAGAGCACACAGAAGTGGGAATGGTTAAAAGTGGAATACTTTACATAGAGGTGGATTCAGCAATGTGGCTTCACCATATATCCTCTTTCAAAAAAGAGGAGTTGTTGGCATCTATACAGAATGAATTTAAAAGAGGATACATATCAGACATAAAGTTTCGAGTTAGGACTTTTTAAAGAAGGAATTTGAGGTAATGGTGGAATGAGCGAAATAGAAAAATATGATGCAACGTCTATAAAGGTTTTAGAGGGAATAGAGGCAGTAAGAAAAAGACCTGCTATGTATATAGGAGATATTAGCGAGAAGGGTTTGCACCATCTTATAGAGGAGGTAGTGGGTAATAGTGTAGATGAGGCCATGGGAGGATTCTGTGAAAATATAACAGTAAAATTGAATATTGATGGAAGCGTTATGGTTTTGGATGATGGCAGAGGCATTCCTGTAGACGAGCATAAGGAAATGAAGAAACCGGCACTGGAAGTTGTGATGACAACTTTACATGCCGGAGGGAAGTTTGAGGGCAAAGGTTACAAAGTTTCCGGAGGTTTACATGGGGTAGGGATTTCAGTAGTAAACGCACTTAGTGAATGGCTGGAGGTTGAAGTACGAAGAGACGGACATATGTATGTACAGCGATATGAGCGTGGCGAAACAAAGACAGCGCTAGAGGAAAGAGGAGCTACTAAGAAAAAAGGAACAAAGATTATATTTAAACCGGATGCTTCTATATTTGAAACGGTAGAACTTAGTTATGATATAGTCAAAAAAAGGATTAGAGAGCTTGCGTTTCTTAATAAGGGACTCTGTATAACTATTATAGATGAAAGAACAGATACGGAAGAAACTTTTAAATATGATGGTGGAATAAAGATATTTGTAGAGGAAATGAACAATGGAAAAGAGATAGTCAATAAAGAAGTGATATATTTTGAAGGTAAAGAAAAGGATATAGTAGTTGAGTGTGCAATGCAATATAACGATGGCTATAATGAGAAAGTATTCTCTTTTGCCAATAATATTAACACCATAGAGGGTGGAACTCATTTAAGTGGTTTCAGAACAGCGTTGACTAGAACGTTAAATATGTATGCGAAGAATTCTAAACTTATAAAGGATGGCAAAGCACCAACCGGGGATGATTACAGGGAGGGTCTTTCAGCGGTAATCAGCGTAAAAGTTCCGGAACCACAATTTGAAGGACAGACAAAAACGAAACTGGGTAACAGAGATGTTCAGGGATTGGTTGAAGCATTGGCTTATGAACATCTAAGTATATATTGTGAGGAAAATCCCAAAGCAGCAAGGGCCATAGTTGGAAAAGCGCTGGACGCTTCCAGGGCGAGGGAGGCTGCCAGAAAAGCGAGAGAGTTAACAAGAAGAAAGGGGGCTCTTTCAGGATCAGATTTACCTGGTAAACTTGCAGATTGTTCCAGTAATGATGTTGAGTCTACAGAACTATTTATAGTGGAAGGTATATCTGCAGGAGGAACGGCAAAGCAAGGTAGGGACAGAAGACACCAGGCGATTCTACCGCTTAAAGGAGTGATACTGAATGTAGAAAAAGCAAGGGTGGAAAAGATGTTGAATAATGAGGAGATTAGAACACTCATAAGCGCTATTGGTACAGGCATAGGTATAGACGAATTTGATCCCGAAAAACTGAGGTATGGAAAAATTGTTATAATGACAGATGCGGATGTTGATGGTGCGCATATACGAACACTGTTATTAACATTTTTCTTTAGACAGATGCCGGAGTTAATTGATAGAGGAAATATTTTTATTGCACAACCACCACTATACAAGATAAAAAGAAAAAAAAGACAGGAATATGTATATGGAGATAAAGAACTTCAAGAGTCTTTGATAAGTATTGGTACTGATGAGGCGGTTGTTGAAACATGTGATAAAGAACCGCTAAAATTGACAGGTGATAAATTGAAAAAATTTCTGGGTCTTTTAGAAAAAATGGAGGAGTATAACCTGCACTTTAGTAAAAAGAAACAGCAGAACAAAAAAGGTATTTCTTTTAAGGAATATATGGGGAAAAAACAAGATGGAAGCTACCCGATGTATAGAGTCGCTTATAATGGACACGAAGAATACATGTACTCCGACGAAGACCTGAATCGCTTAGTGAAAGAGCAACAGGAGAAAAAAGGAGATAGTGTCGAAATAGATAATATCGATGAAAAAAAGGACGAGGAGAGTAAAGACTCAATAGAGGTACAAGAATTTCATGAAAGCGGTGAAATAGAAAATACGGTGAAATTGATAGAGAAAGATGGATTTAACGCAGAAGACTTTTTCAAAGGATCTGAAGAAAATGAACCCTCGCGTGCGAAATTGATATATGATGATACCGCGCAGGATATATACTCATTGGGAGAGATTTTACCAAAGATAAAAGAGGTTGGAAAGAAGGGCCTCGACATACAGAGGTATAAGGGGCTTGGAGAGATGAATGCAGAGGAACTAGCGTTAACTACAATGGACTCTTCATCAAGAACCTTATTGAGAGTAAAAATTGAAGATGCCATGAAGGCAGACGAAATGTTCAGTACTTTGTCAGGGAAGGATGTTAAACGAAGACGGGAATATATTGAAACCCATGCTTTGGATGTTAAAAACTTAGACATATAACAGGCCAAAAACTCTTTATTTAATAATTACACACAAACAGCAACTTGTATTTTACTCACGACTATGGCGATTTCTACTCATCCCACTGACCCGTAAATACAATTTCTGCGGGACCGGTCATGTACGTTTTATTATCATCTGTCCACTCTACCATTAATTCTCCTCCTGGAAGCTGAGTACTTATGATTCTTTCTGTCAAGTTATTCAGCACACATGCAACACCGGTAGCGACAGCTCCTGTGCCACATGCGAGAGTTTCGCCTGAACCCCTTTCCCAAGTGCGCATTTTAACCTTATTGGCAGATATCTGCTGTACAAAGTGGGCATTAATTCTTTCTGGAAAAAGTTCATGGTTTTCGATAGCTTTACCGGTAACATCTAAAACGATTGAATCAACATCATCAACGAATGTTATGCAGTGAGGATTGCCCATAGAAACACATGTAACATATAACACGGAATCGTTAACCTGAAGAGGTTCATTGACTACCTGTTTATTCTCACCAAGCATTGGTATCTCGTTTCTTAGCAGCTCTGGGGTTCCCATTTCTACCTTTATTTGTGTAACATCTTCATTTACAACTGTCAGCTCTATTGTCTTTAAGCCAGCGGCAGTTTCGATTGTCATCCGGTCGCTTTTCTTTATTCCGTATTCATACAAATATTTAGCAACGCACCTGATACCGTTGCCGCACATCTGTGCCTCGCTGCCATCAGCATTAAAAATACGCATCCTGGCATCTGCAACAGGTGATGGCATTATCATTATCAACCCGTCGCTACCAACACCAAAATGTCTATCGCTTATTGCGATCGACAGCTCTGAAGGATTTTTAATGTCTTCCTCAAAACAGTTAACATACACATAGTCATTCCCAATTCCCTGCATTTTAGTAAACTTCAATTATTATCTCCCAGGTAAGCACTGCACAATTTATTGAATATCATCAATATGATTTTAGCAAAGCAGTTATTTTTGTCAACAGATAGTAATATCAGGTGAATTTACCCTTGTGTGTATTTGTTTTGAAGATACTTTTATTCTTGCACTGCTATAATTACGTAGTAGAATTACAGCAAATACATTAAGGATTCATAAGAAAGAACAATTTTATCAGGATAAAAATATGCGTACAATGATTACTGGTGGAGCTGGATTCCTTGGCTCACATATATGCGATTATTTAATCGAAAAGGGACATGAAGTAATATGCATTGATAATTTGTTAACAGGTTCTACTCAAAATATTGAGCACTGTATGGGCAATCCGAAGTTTAAGTTTATTAAGCATAATGTAAGCGAATATATTTATGTTGGAGGAGAGGTAGATAACGTCCTGCATTTCGCATCACCGGCAAGTCCATTAGATTATTTAAAGCTGCCAATACAAACGCTAAAGGTTGGTTCATTAGGAACGTTGAATGCGATTGGTGTTGCAAAAAGTAAAAATGCCAGATTTTTTCTGGCATCAACATCAGAAGTTTATGGCGATCCTCTTGTTCATCCGCAAAAGGAGGATTACTGGGGAAATGTAAATCCTGTTGGCCCAAGAGGGGTCTATGATGAAGCAAAAAGATTTTCTGAGGCAATGGTTATGGCATATCATAGAAGCCATGGTGTTGATACAAGAATTGTGAGAATATTTAATACATACGGCCCCAGAATGAGGGTAAGTGACGGAAGAGCGTTACCCGCATTTATTTCACAGGCACTTAACGGAGAAAATTTAACAGTCTTTGGTGATGGATCACAGACACGAAGTTTTTGTTATGTTTCAGACCTGGTGGAGGGAATATACAGATTGTTGGTTTCCGATGTTAATGAACCGGTAAATATTGGGAATCCAACAGAGATAACATTATTGGATTTTGCAAAAGAAATTATTAGCATGACAGGGAGTAAAAGTGAAATTGCCTTTGACCCTCTACCGATAGATGATCCGAAGTGCAGACAGCCTGATATCTCAAAGGCAAAGAAACTGCTGAATTGGGAGCCGAAAGTCTCTCGTGCCGATGGACTGAAAAAAACAATAGAGTATTTCCGGAGTATCCTGCAAAAAGAGAAGTAAAAAACCATGCGCTTGCTACCTACTGCTCTTTATCCAGCACGAAAGCGTTGTGCACAGCATTTAAGGCTTTCTCGGCCTGTTTTTCCTCTATAACACAAGATATTTTAATCTCTGAAGTACTGATCATTTGTATGTTTATCTTTTCGTCAGATAGGGTTTTGAACAATTTTTCTGCTATCCCACAGTGAGACCTCATACCGATTCCCACAACTGAAAGTTTTGCTATTTTGTCATCAGCAACGATCTCTTTTGCCTTGATTTCCCCTTTTGTTCTTTTTGTTGTTTCCAGGGCAAGGGCCAGATCGTCTTTATCAACAGTAAACGTTAAATCTGTCAATCCATTGGCGCTGACATTCTGAATAATCATATCTACATTTATTTTTTCTTTGGCGAGCTCGTGGAAGATGTTGGCTGCTTGTC
>ENA-OREN01004301-OREN01004301.1-marine-metagenome-genome-assembly--contig:-NODE-4301-length-12515-cov-11.279386_pt1 | contig 12515 bp, 10 predicted proteins | sample MGYA00248624_ERZ508555 | MGnify/ENA primary metagenome ERZ508555 (study PRJEB26222, sample SAMN06267773) | marine metagenome | isolation source: Saanich Inlet, British Columbia, Canada | place...
CCTTTAGCAGAAAAAATTCAAGCGTTTGGATGGAAAGTTCAAGAAGTAGATGGGCATGACCATATTGCTCTTAATAAGGCTTTTAATGCAAGCACCAGCACGCCTCTTTGCATAATAGCCAATACCATTAAAGGAAAGGGTGTTTCGTATATGGAAAATAGCATTGAATGGCACTATAAAACACCAAAAGATAATCAATTTAAACAAGCTATTAGTGAACTAGAGGCGTTATAAATGAGGAGTGCAATGATGAGAGCTCTTTTCGAGCTTGCCAATGACAACAAAGATGTTGTGCTTATCACTGGGGATTTGGGTTTTGGCCTGTTTGAAAATTTTTCTGAGAAATTTCCAAGTCAATTTATCAATATAGGAATTGCCGAGCAAAACATGATTGGCGTAGCCGCAGGGTTGGCTCTAGAAGGGAAGGTGGTTTTTGTATATTCCATAGGAAATTTTCCAACTCTACGATGTTTAGAGCAAATAAGAAATGATGCTTGTTACCATGATTTAAATATAAACATAATTTGTATGGGTGCAGGGTTTAGTTATGGTGCTCTAGGAATGTCACACCACGCGACGGAAGATATTGCAATTATGAGGGCACTTCCAGGAACAACAGTGATTTCTCCTGCAACCGAAGATGAAGCGTATTTTGCTACCATTGATTTAGCAACTCATAAAGGTGTTGGTTATTTACGTCTAGATAAAAGTAAAACACAAGATAAAAAACGACTGAGAGAAAAGTTTGAGATAGGAAAGGGTAATATCCTGAAGGAAGGGGATGATTATACGATTATTTCTTGTGGCGGTATAACAGGAGAAGCTCTAATTGCTGCATACGCTTTGGATAAAAAAGGAATTGATTGCAAGGTTGTGAGTATGCATACCATAAAGCCACTTGATCAGCTGCTGATTGAAGAATGCGTTGAAAATTCAAAAGGCCTTATTACGTTAGAAGAAGGTAACATTACTGGAGGTATGGGTTCTGCAGTTCTAGAATCGTGTTTAAAATCTGGTAGTTTCCCGTTAAAAATGGAGATGCTGGGAATTAAGGATGAGTATGTTTCGATGGTTGGATCTCAAGAGTATTTGCGAGACTCTGTAGGAATCTCTAAAAATTTTATAATAGATTTGATCTTAGAGTGGCATAAATCAGCAAGTAGCGATGGATAACAAGATGAAAATAGCAATTCTGGGTGCAACTAGTCAAATAGCAAAGGACTTAATTCTATCCTTTTCGATGCATAAAGAATATGAATTCTCACTATTTGCTCGTAATATAGAGTTGTTGAAAAAATGGACAGAAATCATCGGTCTAAATGAAAATTACCAAACATGTGAATACTCTCGTTTTAGTAGCGCTCAGAACTATGATGTCATTATTAATTTTGTAGGTATAGGTGACCCAGTAAAAGCTCAAAATATGGGGAGTGATATCTTTAAGATAACACAGCAATATGATGAAATGGTGCTCGAGTATCTTAAACACAATAAAGAGACAAAATATATCTTCTTAAGTAGTGGCGCAGTATATGGTGGTGATTATGAAAATCCAGTCAATAAAAACACTCTAGCAACGGTTGATATTAACAATCTAAAATCGACGGATTGGTATGCAATCGCAAAATTATATGCAGAGGCAAGGCACAGGTCTTTGTTAGACTTTTCAATTGTTGATGTTAGGGTATTTAATTATTTTAGCCATACACAAGATATGAATGCTAGATTTTTAATTACGGACTTAATTCGTGCATTAAAAGGCGAAGAAGTATTCAGAACATCGTCGGAAAACATTGTTAGGGATTTTTTTACACCGCCCGACTTTTATGCTTTAATACAAGCAGTTATTGATTTTAAATTAACAAATTTAGTATTGGATTGTTATACAAAGCTTCCAGTCAAAAAATTTGATTTATTGAGTGAAGTTGAGAGTAGGTTTGGGTTGAAGTATAGTATTGAGTCGTCAATCAATACTATTAATGCTACAGGATCTAAAATGAATTATTATTCAGTAAACAGGGCGGCAGAAAAGGTAGGTTATAAGCCAAAAAATACTTCACTGGAAGGAATTATTCAAGAAATTAATCTTTTATAATTGGATTTTTGGAATAGAGCAGACACTTAATCTTATTAGCAATGAATAAAGAAAATATAAAGCCCTTAGTGTCAATCATCATACCATGCTATAACTATGGTCAGTATATTGAAAAATGTATACAGAGTGTTTTAAATCAAACATATAAAAGTATTGAAGTTATCGTGGTAGACAACGGATCCACAGATGATAGTTTAGAAAAGATTAGAACCTTTTCACACGATTCAAGAGTGATAATTATTGAACTCAAGGAAAATATTCCTCCTGGTAGTGGAACAAACTCAGCTTTTAGAATTGCATTTAATAAATCTAATGGTAACTATATTGGAATACTATATGCCGATGATTGGTATCTTCCAGATAAAATTGAAGAACAAATAGATTTATTTGATAAGCTACCCAACTCTGTAGGCATCGTTTATTGTCATGGTTATCGCTATTCTGAGAAATACAAAACTAAAGTTGAATGGAAGTATCAATCTGTTCGTGGGTATGTTTTTAAAGATTACTTATTAAGGGGGGATGTTGTCATACCTATTTCCCCTCTTGTTAAAAGATATTGTTATGATATTATCGGTCTTGAAAATATTTGGACAGGGTCAGAGTATGACTTCTTGGTTATGAGTCAGTATGTTGACTTTGATTTTATTGATAAGAATCTTGTGGTTATGAGGGAGCACGATAAGAATGATGCTAAAAATGTTCATTCTGTATATCGTAGAGTGAAACGTTATCATGAAATAGCGTTGTTAAATAAAAACACTTTGTTGAGAGGCGGTCAATTAGTTAATAGACGAATTGCTAAAGACCTATTTTCGTACGGGTTGACTTTTATTACAATGAAGGATATAAGTATTGCAAGAGAGGCGATTTTTGGGGCGATAAAAATTTATCCTAAATTTTTATTTAATCCTAGGGTGATAGCTTCCCTTATTGCAATGTACATGCCTATTTTTTTATTAGAATATTTGCTAATAATAAAAAAGAAACCAGCCTTTTCTAAGTATTGAAATTTTGTTTTTGGCTAGACTCTTGGTTAATTATTAGTATTCATAAATTATTTTATTTAAATAGTCTTAGATGACTTTAGAGGTGTAAAAACATGGAAACATACTGCTATGCTAATGAAAAACAAGTGCATCATTTGTTCTTGCATTTCTAAGAAGTAAATTTAAAAAATAGTTTATGAAAATAGTTATAGTTTTGCCGAATTTATGTGGGGGTGGGGCCGAACGCCTTCATATAGACCTTGCAAAAAAATGGATAGATCAAGGGCATGAAGTTGATTTCTTTCTTTTAAAGGCTTATGGTGAACTATTGCACTCTGTTCCTAGCGGAGCAAGTGTTACAGATATTGGAGTTAGTCGTATAAGAAGTGCTATTTTTCCTCTTACTAAAAATATAACAAGAAAAAAACCTGATATTATATTATCTGCTATGTGGCCATTAACATCAGTTACCGTTCTATCGTGGATTTTTTCTGGAAAAATAGGAAAGCTATTTTTAAGTGAGCATATTGTATTGAGTGTCGAGCGTGAAAGAAATATCAATGTTCCGTTATTTTTTTTAAAGTGGTCAATAAGGTGCACTTATAATCAAGCTGATGGAGTAATAGCAGTTTCTCAAGGTGTTAAAAAGGATTTGTGTAGGATCGGAAAACTACCAACTAGAAAAGTAAACGTTATTTACAATCCTGCAGCTCATGACTTACCATTTAATTATAAATGTATAGTCGATAGGAATAAAATATGGGGGGGTAATTCTGACTACAACATCCTTTCTGTTGGTGCATTAAAAGAACAGAAAGACCATAAAACTCTTATCGAGGCCTTTTCTTTAATTCCCTCTAGTGTTAACGCAAAACTAATTATTTTAGGAGAAGGGCCTCTTAGATCGTCCCTTGAGAGGCTTATAGATAGATTAGGGCTTAATGATTCTGTTTTATTGCCAGGCTTTTTTATAGATCCTTATCCGTGGTATTTTAGCGCTGATTTATTCGTATTGTCTTCTATGTGGGAGGGTTTTGGTAATGTAATAGTTGAGGCCCTTGAATGTGGTATTCCGGTTGTTAGTACAAATTGCGATAGTGGACCATCTGAAATTCTTGAAAATGGTCGTTATGGAAGCCTTGTCCCGATAGATGATCCTGAAAAGTTATCTGCCTCAATGGTTGCCAATATTGGCAAAAAAAATGACCCTAACATATTGAAGGGTAGGGCGTTAGATTTCTCTGTATCTAAAATTTCTAAACAGTATTTAGATTACCTTTGCGATAGATAGAGTGGATAATATTCACTTTCACTTTCACTTTCACTTTCACTTTCACTTTTGTTTCGAGCGCATTATATTTGTTGTTTTATAGAGTATAAAGAACTTGGTAAGTTAAATTTTTTAGATTAATTGTATTAAAACATGATTGTATATTGGTCGATTTTTGTAATACCGGTTTTATTTCTATTTGGCAAATATAAAGCTGATTGGAATTTACAAAAAATTATGCTTTGGTCTTTTGCTATAATATTGGTCGTATTGATAGGGTTACGACATGAGATTGGCGGAGATTGGGATCGTTATTTAACTACAGCATATGCTATTAGTAAAACAACCCCATTTCCGAACTATTTAAGTATGTTTAGTGGTGATTATGGCTATAGAGTACTTCATTGGTTTTCCGAAAATTATTTTTATGGGATTTATACTACTAATTTAATATGTGCATTCTTTTTTGTTAGTGGGTTAATTAGATTTTGTCAGACACTGCCATTCCCATGGCTCGGATTATCAATAGCAATACCATTTTTAGTAGTTGTAGTTGCTATGGGCTATACGAGACAATCTGTTGCTGTTGGGTTTCTTATGTGGGCATTGGTCGATTTAATGGCCGGAAGAAAATTATTCTTTTATATATCGATTATTGCCGGTTCTTTCTTTCACTTGACAGTACTGATGATGCTGCCTATTGGGATACTCTATCAGTCAGTTAAGATTAATAAAACTACCCTTATTGTTGTGGCATTTATCGTCATAAGTGTATATTTTATTTTTATTAGGCAGGTGGAACATATGATTTATTATTACATAACAATCGAATTTCATCAGTCTAGCGGCGGCGTATTAAGAGTTTTTATAAATTTCATGTCTGCAATTGTGTTTTTTATCTTTCGAAAAGAGTTTAAGAGAAAATTTCATGATGAAAAACTATGGTTTATTTTTAGCATAATGAGCATCTTGGCGCTGCCACTTTCTTTTTTTTACTCCACTTTTTTGGATAGAATTGTTATTTACATGCTCCCAATACAGTTGGTGATTTTAACAAGGGTTGCTGTGTTAATTAAATCAGAATATAACAGAACAATTTTTGTTGTAGTGATAGTATGTGCATACGCATCTTTATTATTTGTTTGGTTAAATTTCGGAAAATTTTCTAGCTACTGGCTGCCGTATAAGAATATACTTTTTTAAAAAAGTATATTCTTGGTCATTGCAAGAGATTTATAATTATCTAATTTATTTTTATTAAAAATATGTGTGGAATAGTTGGTATTTTTGGCAACCTTAGAAAAGAAGATCTTGAAAGATCGATAAATAAGATGTCGGCAACATTGATTCATAGAGGTCCTGATGATAGTGGCACTTGGGTTAATGAAGAAAGTGGTATTGCATTTGGACATCAAAGACTGTCAATTGTAGATTTATCATCAGTTGGGCATCAGCCTATGATTTCTCCGTGTGGGAAATTTTCTGTTATTTTTAATGGTGAAATTTATAATCACTTGCAGTTAAGAGAAAAATTAAATAATTCTAAATATAAACAATCTTGGAGAGGTCATTCTGATACTGAAACTTTAGTTTCTGCTTTTTCTCAGTGGGGTATTGAAAAAACATTAAACCAACTAGTAGGAATGTTTGCCATTGCTGTTTGGAATATAAAAACTAAGAAGTTGTACCTCATTCGTGATAGGTTTGGAGAAAAACCATTGTATTACGGATGGAGTAATGGCATTTTCTTATTCGGCTCAGAACTTAAGGCATTAAGATCCTATAAAGGATTTAATAATGAGATTGACAGAAGCTCCCTATCGCTTTATATGCAATATATGTATGTTCCATCTCCGTATTCTATCTTTAAAGATATATACAAATTAGATCCAGGATGCATCTTAGAAATAGATAGCATTGGAGCAATGCAATCTCCAAAGCAAATAACATCTTTTACATTTAATTCTAAAGGTGTTGGTATTAAGCAATGGTATTCTTTGAGTGATATTGTAAAAAATAGTCAAAATAATTTAATTACAGATGAAAATGAAGCTGTTGAATTGCTTGAAGAAACATTATTAAAATCAGTTCAATCACAACTTATTTCTGATGTACCTTTAGGGGCATTTCTTTCTGGTGGTGTTGACTCCTCAACAATTGTTGCATTAATGAGCAATGAATGCAGTCATCCTGTTAAAACCTTTACTATTGGTTTTGAAGAAAGTGCTTTTAATGAGGCAGTATATGCAAAAGAGGTTGCAAGGCATTTAGGAACAGAGCATCATGAATTGTATGTAACAGCCAGCGATGCATTTAAAATAATCCCTAGTTTGCCAACGTTGTATGATGAACCTTTTGCAGATAGTTCGCAAATACCAACCTATCTAGTAAGCAGGTTGGCACGTCAAAATATTACAGTTGCTCTTTCTGGTGATGCTGGTGATGAGTTATTTGGTGGTTACAATCGCTATTTGTGGGGTAAGCGCGTCTGGGGTAAATTAAAGCATATACCGCCAATTATGAGACAAGCTCTTGGTGTGGTTATTCAAAAAATTCCAGTTTCTATGTGGGATAACACAGGGCGTTTACTACCTAATCAATATAAAACAGCGTCAATGGGAGACAAAGCGCACAGAATGGCATATCGCCTAAAAACAGTTAATAATATAGATGATATATACTGCAGTATGGTAACCGAAGGGTTTAACGAGGAAGAGTTGGTCTACAATAATAACTCTATATTAAAAACAAAACTAAATGATTCTAGTATTGTTTTAGGTTTGAAAGACTCTGAACATCGTATGATGTTGTGGGATTCTATTACATACCTGCCAGATGATATACTAACCAAAGTTGATCGTGCCGCTATGGGTGTGGGGCTTGAAACAAGAATTCCTTTTTTAGACCATAGGGTGGTAGATTTATCCTGGAGGATGCCAATAAATATAAAGATTAAGAATGGGGTGGGAAAATGGCCTGTAAGGCAGATTTTATATAAATATGTGCCAAAAGAATTAATTGAGCGGCCAAAGGCCGGTTTTGCAGTACCAGTAGGGCAGTGGATCCGAGGGCCTCTGCGTGAGTGGGCAGAAGAACTTCTGGATGAGTCAAGACTTAGGAATGAGGGGTACTTTAACCCTGTATTAGTTAGAAAAATTTGGAATCAACACCTTAGTGGTGATTATGATTGTACCCCAAGAATATGGGCTATTTTAATGTTTCAATCGTGGTTGGAATTGCATAACATACAATGAATACGCACATCATGGCCTTATGGGGTTATTTATCAAGACAGCATAAAAAGCAGTTTTTACTGATTTTTATTCTTATGATAATATCTTCTCTTGCAGAGATTATCAGTGTTGGAGCTATATTCCCATTTCTTGGCGTATTAACAGCTCCTGAGCACATATATTCACATTCCTTAATGCAGCCAGTAATCAAAATATTGGGAATAACATCGTCCGAACAACTTTTTCTTCCGTTAGTTATTAGTTTTGTTATTTCTGTGGTGGTTGCTGGTGTTTTAAGGGTTTTTCTACTATATGTTATAAATCGTTTTGAGCAGTTAATTGGAACAGAGTTTAGTGCCCATATATATCGCCGCACTCTATACCAAGATTATGCCACCCATATTGGTCATAATAGTAGTGAAATAATTAGCAGTATTATAAGTAAAGTAAATATAGTTATTAAAGGCGTCATAATACCTGTATTAGAATTGTTAAGTTCAAGCTTATCATTATTTGGAATTATGTTTATTTTGGTTTTTATAGACTATAAAATTGCACTTGTATCTTTCGGTATATTTGGTGCAATATATTGGATTTTGTATAGCTTTTTACATAAAAAAATTATAATAAATAGCCAATATATTTCAAGTGGATCTACCAACACAATTAAGGCTTTACAAGAAGGGTTGGGAGGTATTCGAGATATATTAATAGATAGCAATCAAGAGTTTTATTGTAAATTATTTATCCAAGCTGACACCCCGTATCGTCGCGCTATATCTGATAATAATTTTATTTCTTATGCGCCGCGTTTTGTAATCGAAACATTGGGGTTGGTATTAATATCTGGATTGGCTTATTATTTAAGCCAACAGAAAGATGGTATATCTGTAGCTATCCCTATGTTAGGGCTATTAGCTATGGCTGCTCAGCGTCTAATGCCGGCAATACAGAAGATTTATAGTTCAGTAACATCTATTAAAGGCTCATATTACTCTGTTAAAGATATTTTGTATTTATTGGACCAGCCGATTTCTAGTTATATAGACCAGCAGCAATTGTCAATAGTGCCTTTCAAAAAAGATATTAAACTTGATAATGTTTGGTTTCGTTATAATAAAAAAACACCTTGGATTCTTGAAGAAGTAAATTTAACTTTTAACAAAGGTTCTCGTATTGGTTTTGTAGGGGAAACAGGTAGAGGGAAAAGTACATTACTAGATTTGGTTATGGGACTATTATCACCAACTAAAGGGCATTTAAAAATTGATAGTAAGATAGTTTCTATGAATAATATTAGACTATGGCAGTCGCATATTGCGCATGTTCCACAGAATATTTATCTTTCAGATGGTACTATTGAAGAAAATATTGCATTTGGTATTCCTGCAGACAAGATAGATGCAGAAAGTGTTAAAAAAGTGGCAGAATTGGCTAATATCTCTAAATTTATTGATAGTTGTGCACAAGGGTATAAAACCTTTGTAGGCGAGAGAGGTGTTCGTCTATCTGGAGGTCAGCGTCAAAGGATTGGTATTGCACGTGCATTGTACAAGAGCGCCGATGTGTTAATTTTTGATGAAGCTACAAATGCATTAGATGTTGAAACAGAATCTGCAATTATGGAATCAATTGAGAAGCTTGGTAAAAATCTAACAATATTTATCATCACACATAGAGTTGCAACATTAAAGGCATGTGATTTGATTGTCGAATTAGATAAAGATTGCACTATTAATATTAAAAAATATCAAGATATTGTAAAATAGCTTTAAGACTAAAGAAAATATGTTAACAAATTCAACTATATTAATTACAGGCGGTACAGGCTCATTTGGCCATGCCTTTGTCCTTATGACACTGGCCAAATATAACCTGAAAAAAATTATTATCTTTTCAAGAGATGAGATGAAGCAGTGGGAGATGGCTAAATTATTTAAAGATGATCCTAGGGTTCGTTTCATGATTGGAGATGTGCGCGATAGAGATAGATTGTATAGAGTATTAGACGGTATCGATTATGTTGTTCATGCTGCTGCAACTAAGATTGTTCCTACCGCTGAATATGATCCATTTGAGTGCGTCAAAACAAATGTAATAGGTGCAATGAATTTAATTGACGCTTGTATTGACAAGGGTGTTAAGCGCATTGTTGCTCTTTCTACTGACAAGGCAAGCGCGCCTTCTAATTTATATGGTGCAACCAAACTAACTTCTGATAGGTTATTTGTATCTGGAAACTCTTATACTGGTAGTCATAATACGAGCTTTTCAGTTGTAAGATATGGAAATGTAATGGGCTCACGTGGCTCAGTTATTCCATTTTTTTTGTCAATTGCAAAAGATGGGGTTTTGCCAATTACAGATAATCGAATGACAAGATTTATGATCTCTTTAGAAGAGGGTGTTGAATTAGTTTGGCATGCTTTCGATAATATGAAGGGCGGTGAAATTTACGTTAAAAAAATTCCATCTATGAAAGTTACAGATGTTGCTTTGGCAGTCAATAAAAATTCCAAGCAAGAGGAGGTTGGCATTAGACCAGGAGAGAAGTTACACGAGCAAATGATTGGAATAGAGGACGCTCTTTACACTTATGAGTATCCGGCGCACTTTAAAATTCTACCTTCTATAAATGACTGGGCTAAAGATAAGACTCGAATAGGTGATGGGATCAGGGTGCCGGAAGATTTTGTGTACACATCCGATAACAATAAAGAGTGGATGAAAATTTCTGAGCTTCAAGACTGGATTGAAACCAACAAAAACAAGATTGGAAACATCTAAGAATGATCCCTTATGGAAAACAAGACATTAATCAAGCCGATATTGATTCAGTTATAGATGTCTTACAATCTGATTTTCTAACCCAAGGCCCACAAGTTCCTTTATTTGAAAAAAAAGTGTCGGATTATTGTGGCTCTGAATTTGGAGTAGCTGTTAATAGCGCCACTTCAGCATTACATGTTGCTTGTTTAGCTTTAGGTCTCGGCAAAGGTGATTGGCTCTGGACCTCTCCAAACACCTTTGTGGCTTCTGCAAATTGCGGCTTGTATTGCGGTGCTAAGGTTGATTTTGTAGATATCGACCCAAGAACTTATAATTTATCCCCAGAAGAGCTTGAAAAAAAACTAATTCAGGCAAAGCGAGATAATAAACTTCCAAAAATTGTAATTCCTGTTCACTTTGCTGGCCAATCTTGTGATATGAAAAAAATCCATTCACTTAGTCAAGAATATGGTTTTAAAATAATTGAAGATGCCTCTCATGCGATTGGAGGTAAATATCTAGATCAGTCAATTGGCTGTTGTCAATATTCTGATATTACTGTGTTTAGCTTTCATCCAGTCAAGATCATTACAACAGCGGAAGGCGGATTAGCAACAACGAATAATAAAGAGCTCTCAGAACATATGCAACTATTTCGTAGTCATGGTGTAACTCGTGATCCTAAATTAATGATAAAAAAAGCTGAAGGTGGCTGGCATTACCAGCAGGTAGAGCTAGGTTTTAATTATAGAATGACTGAGTTACAGGCGGCATTAGGCGTATCTCAAATGAAGCGCCTCGATGAGTTTGTTGCTCTACGTCATCAACGCCAAAAGCGATATGACGAGTTATTAAAAAACCTTCCTGTTGTTGTTCCTTATCAAGACATGGATAGTTATTCCGCACTACATCTATATCCTATTCAAATTAAAACAGATAAAGTAAAGAATACGAGAAAAGAAATTTTCGAAGCATTGAGGAAAAATGATATTGGTGTAAATGTTCATTATATTCCCGTGCACACGCAACCTTATTATGAAAATATAGGGTTTAAAAAGGGTTGCTATCCTAATGCTGAAGCATATTATGATAGTGCAATAAGCATTCCATTATTTAGTCAGATGTCAGTTATTCAGCAAGATATGGTTGTAAAAAATTTAAAAAAAATATTCAATATATAGGAGTATATATGAGCTATAAAACAGAGCAAGAAAACTTTTGGTCATCAGAGTTTGGTGACAATTATATTGATAGAAATCAAAACTATATCGTCAATATTCCATTTTTTAGCAAAGTTATTAGTAGGACTTTCGGTGTTAAATCTGTAATTGAGTTTGGCTGTAATGTTGGTTTAAATTTAATGGCATTGAATAATTTATTGCCAAGATGTGAACTGACTGGTGTAGAAATAAATAGTAAAGCTGCTAATGAGTTATCAAAATGGGGGGGGTGCAATGTGATAAACGAATCAATTTTTGACTACAAGGACAGTAAAAAATATGATTTATCTATGATTAAAGGTGTACTTATACATATCAATCCTGATATGCTAAATAATGTCTACGAAAAGTTATATGATAGCTCAGATAGGTATATTTTAGTTGCTGAATATTACAATCCAACTCCTGTAAATATTAGTTATCGAGGATATAATGATCGACTATTTAAAAGAGATTTTGCCGGAGAAATGCTTGACAAATATAGTGATCTAGAATTAGTTGACTATGGATTTCTTTACCATAGAGATAAGTATTTTGAACAAGACGACATTAATTGGTTCTTATTGGAGAAGGGTTGAATATTTGTGTAATACCAGCAAGAGGCGGAAGTAAGCGTATTCCTCGTAAAAATATCAAAAGTTTTTGTGGTCAATCGATGATTGGTTATTCTATCAAAGCTGCAATTGCCTCAGAATGTTTTGATAAGGTTATTGTCTCAACAGATGATCAAGAAATAGCAGAAGTGGCGAAATCATTTGGCGCAATCGTGCCTTTTGTGCGTCCTGATGAGTTATCTAATGATTATGCGGGCACCGTTCCTGTTATTAAGCATGCAATAGAATGGTTTGATGATCAAGAGCAGCCACCATCTGAAGTGTGCTGTCTTTATGCCACTGCTCCTTTTGTGAGTGCGGGTGCAATTAGAAGGGCTTACGAGCA
>ENA-OREN01004302-OREN01004302.1-marine-metagenome-genome-assembly--contig:-NODE-4302-length-12515-cov-3.223428_pt1 | contig 12515 bp, 12 predicted proteins | sample MGYA00248624_ERZ508555 | MGnify/ENA primary metagenome ERZ508555 (study PRJEB26222, sample SAMN06267773) | marine metagenome | isolation source: Saanich Inlet, British Columbia, Canada | place...
CATGATGACCAGAACAAATACAATTTTAAGTTGGCAAAATAAAAGCATGTTAAGAACATATAAAGCGAACAAGAAATTCGTGAACAAGACAACGAAGATATAAACGACAGAAACCAAAGCATGATAGACTCTCTAATCATGCGGGAAGACAACAACTTTCTGTACGCCTGGTAAATCTTCATCGCCCTTCTTTCTCTGTGGTCTGCGATTCTAAACGGTTTCTTTGCAGCCTTTGGCTTCCATAATAATTATAGATATTAGAAATTGACTAATTGTAATAGCAACTTAGAAGAAGCTAGCTTGCACATATCAAAGGTTAAACTGGATAGCGGCTCGATTATCCTCGCAGCTGATCTGCACCTAGCTTGTAATCAACCTCAAGCAGCCATACACTTATTAATGAAGCATAGTTCTGTCCACAGCCACGCCGTGAGTGAGCGCTTACTTGCAGCCTATACAGCTAAACAAGATTGGTTAGCTGTAATTAAAACGCTCAATAGCGCTAAAAGTTTCAGCAACAATCAATTACTAGTTGCATATAAACAAGCCCTCGCTAATTATCTGGGTAGTGCAAGTGTTAATAAACAAACAATTAGCGCAGATACAGTAAAGTTATGGTATAAGTTGCCCCAATGGTGCCAACAAGATCTAACTACTACTAAAATAGTTATCAGTGGTTTAATAAAACTAGGTGGCCTTAAATATGCACAGCAAATAATTGAACACTACTGCGAACGCACTGCTCTTGAAGAAGAGATTATTCAGTTCTATCATTTAACAGCTAAGAAAAATGAAAGCGCTAGTCCTCTTGTTGCTAAAGCACAAAAATGGCTAGCACAAAAACCTCAATCTGCTGCAATTATGTTATGTTTAGGGCATTTATATGCCCAACTGGAGCAATTGGTGCCAGCTAAAGCACATGCAGAAAACAGCTTTATGCTCAGACCTCAGATTGATAGCCTAGCTCTATATACTGATATTTTAAAAGCAACTGATGAGGAGCATACAGCTAGTGAGTTTTTAACTAAAGGGATTAAACTCCTAGCAACTGCAGGGACTGATAAATAACTGAGCAGGGAGAGTACAGTCCTTAGCAGTATATTTACCCTTAAAAGATTTAATATCAGGCATATAACCTGCTTCCACACCTGCACCTGGTGCCAATTAACTACTGACAGCTAATCTAGCTCTGCCAAGAGCTCACTAAAAGTTTGCGAGTCAAATTCAATAGTCTGCAGCTTCTTGAGTGTAGAACTACGCTTTAACCACAACATTAAGCTAAACAGCTTAGAGATATTAGGAAAAGCAAAAAAATTAACACTATTTTTAAATTGGGAGAGTAGCTCTTCATTTGTCAAATATTGCTCTCTAAGCTCGTCGGAACTTAAGGCTAATACATTCCAATGATTATAAAGGTGATTTCCATACACCACTAAATCACTATTTTCCCATTTTTTTACAATATCTATATTGGCAAACTCTCCCTGGTAGAGTAATACAGAGTCTTTGTCAATCACCTTACACTCCTTCTCAAATAAAGCAAGAGAAGATGCTGTAAGCGAAAGATGGAGAGGGGATGATATGTCATATTTTTTGGAAAAAAACCTAAAATCCGGCATACTTGTCTCAATATAACAAGCAATAGCGGAGACTAGTGGGCTTTGCTCAATGATAGGCTGCATATTTAAAAATAAAATAGAAGGAACACCTTTTTTATTTAAAATATTTAAACCATTTTCAAAGCTACCTAAAAAGCCATCATCAAAAGAGATTACCGCCGCATTTTTTGGAATGTTTTTGCTATTTGTTAAATCTAACGGATGGATTATTTTGTATTTACGGTCAATCCAATCAATTTGCCTGGAAAATGACTCCAGCGAAATTGCAAGTCCGTACTGCTTGGAAAATTGACTAGGATGGTCTGTTATGTCGTGAAAAACAAATATAGTGGGGTTGGCATGCGATTTTCCATAGACCCCTCCTAAAAAGTGCTTGAATACCATGCCAAGTTTTTTTTTAATAAAATTTCGCCACTCAATCATGTAAAAAAATCCGTTCGATTTAAAAAAAATTTAAGGTAAAAAAGCAATCAGTTAATTTAAACATTATCAGTATTTCCTAGATAAACTTCAATCTTCGGTTTTTTTGATAAAAAAAGTCTAGAATTTCCAATACTAGAGAATATTATAGGGATTTTTTGCCTTGTAAAAAATAAACTCCTTTTTGCTGCATTACCCTCCTTGCTTGATTTGTCTGCCCAAAAGTTGAAATAATCAACAGAAGATTTTCTATAGTGATTAACTATCTCTAATAAAATAAAATCAAACTTAATGCCATCCTCTACCAGCCACTCGGCGATAGAGACAATTTTTCTACCATTATTTGCTACATGCAATCTTGTAACAACAATACCTTCAAGTATATTATTCTTATAAATTTTAAAAAAAGAATATTTAAAAATAGGATGGTTGATATAGCGATAACTCCAATAGGATGCATCTCTTATGAGAGAAAAACCTAATACGGGTTTTAATCTACCCCATAAATCATTAATCATTTCTTCCGAAGGCAGTGCACATTCAAAAACAACACCTCTGTTTAAAAATCTTGAATATATGCCGCTATGTGTCAATACTAAAACTTTCTCAATAATCTGAAAAATAGGAGTTAAAAATCGCAAAGAAGCATATCTTTTCTTGAAATAACTACATGTCGGTCGAATAAATTGAACGTTATTACACCAATCTGCATCAATAAAATTAAGGTTCTTAGTGTATCCCGCATATGAATTGACATTTGGCGAACCATATATGACTGACACTCCATCCCTCTCAGCTCTTCTTTGAACATCGGAAACTAATCGCCCAAAAACACTCCTATTTATATAACTCTTAGGATTGACATCTAACTTACTAAGATGCAAAGGCTTTCCTCTTCGACGAATTGAGACAGAAGAGTAGCTGTCGCCTATTTCAGCACCTAAACACTCTTTACCATCTATTAATATTCGCTTCTTTGTAAGCGAAATTGAGCCAACAACCTGCTCACCTACCATCGCTAGAGAGACATACCCTTTACCTGCAGGATTACAACACCCAAGCTTCCATTTAAAATATTCAGGCGACCATATTCGATCAGCCCCTAATTCACCAAATTCACTTTGTAAAAAATGCGACATTTTATCAACATGACTCAAGTTGTCATCTTCAATATCAGTCCAATACTCTATTAATCGGCTCACTTATCTATAAAATTTAAGGTTAAGTTAAATGTCATTCTGGTATAAAAATTTCAGCCACGCCATCGATAACAGTTTTCTTTTTAACTTTGCAAACTGTAGAAAACTTTACCCGCTTTTTATTTTTATCTACTGATATCACTTCTATAGTTGCCATAACTGTACTATCGATGTACACAGGTCTCTTAAAATTTAGAGTTTGTGATATGTAAACACACCCTGGCCCAGGTAATCTTGTGCCAAACAATGAAGAAAAGAAACTTGCAGATAATAGGCCATGCGCAATTCTTTTCTTATAACGTGATTTGGATGCGTATTCATCGCTCATATGTACAGGATTATTATCGCCAGATAAGCTTGCAAACGCTCTAATATCAACATCAGAAATTATTTGCGTATAACTCGCCACCATGCCAACCTTGATGGTATTGATATTAGCAGTATTAAAAGACATTTCACTATTTAACATATCTAAAAAATAATAATATAATTATTGGGTTCATTTAATATTTTCACTTTTAATAAAATTACACCTTGTAAAATATTAACTCAAGACTTTTTTGATAAATAATCGCTTATCAACCGGCATAAAATATTTCTTACAATACGCTTGCGCTATATCAAAACAATCTCCATTTAAATTGTTATTGTTATTGACATATCTAGCTAAATCACTAGGCTGTTTTACAATATATTTCCATTCTGTTAAATTATGTAATGGATCTATATTAAGTTCATCTTGTAAAGATATATAAATCGGCCTTAATCCTGATATTACCGCATGAATAATAGCGCCGCTTCCTCTATAAATAGCCCAGTAACATCGTTCAAAATCTTTATTAATTGAAGCGTCTGATATATTAACATTTTCTGGAAGTTTTTTTAAATTTTTATCCAGCTTAACAATTTCACTAAATTTTACCAATGGGTGCATTCTTATAATAAATTTTATTTTTGGCAATAGCAAGGCGGCACGAATAGAAAAATTAACTATAATTAAGCATTCAGATAAATTTCCATCAGGCATAACTAAACAAGATTTAAGTTGGGTATTGCTCAACTCTTGAGTTAAATTTGGTGATATTTTTTTTTGCCTGTGCGTTCCCACAGTGATAATTTCAATATCTTTTAACAACTCATTTTTTTGTAAAATATCTCGCGACACATCTCCTGCGGTTAAAATAATATCAGGATCTAAATTCTTATTAATCATCCTTTTTAAAGCGTGTTGACGTGGAAATAAGATTGCATGCTGATATCCAATGCAGCGTATTTTAGGATCAATGCTACGTGCAGCAGCAAATGCCATTCGTTCCCATGCGTGACCTTCATATGTAACTACTATCGCTTTAGGTTTTGCTTGTTTAACAATACTCTTCACTTGAAAGTAAAATCGAAGTGCGTTAATTGAGGTTGTTGATATAGAATTATTCGCTGCACTTTCCAAAATATTTTTACATAACAAATTATCAGCTGCTTTTGCTTTATTCCTAAGAATTTTAGCATCACTTATTAAACGCCCTATAAGGCTAAACTCCTTCTTCCAACCTAAGGAGCTTGGAAACAGCACTCTTGCTACTGAATCCAATTTAAATTTTGATGTTAAAATACCCTCATCAACGCCAGTATGATTATGATAAATAACCATACTGCTACCCCCTTCACTAACTATTTCATTGGCAATATCTCCAAAATAAAAATCACTATCTTTATATGCTTGTGACTCATTTAACAAATGAGACACAAAAACTACATCTGTTTTTTTAATTTCACTCTTTGAGGAAAACCATTCTGGCTTTTTTTTAGAAAAAGTAAACCCTCTTGCTAAAATATAAATTAAAGACTTAATGGTTGAAGATCTGATACGATTTTTAGTAAATACGCTTAAATATTTTTCAAGTGATGCCGGGTGCTCATTTAAAACATGTAGCCACGAATTTGAAGTGCGTTCAATTGATGTGCTCGCTCCTTGCAATAACTCATCACACGTTTCGCACAGAAATTTATACTGCTTTTCATTTAACATCAAGCACGGAAAATTGTTTTTGAACTCGCTTTAAATCGCTAGGCGTATCAACTGAAATAGAGGCATCATTAGTCTTGACCATTTGAACACTGTAACCGTGTTCAAGCAAACGATACATCTCCACACTCTCAACCCTTTCTAAATTAGCAGGAAGGTTTTCACTAAAAACTTTTAAACCACTCTGTTTAAAGGCATACAACCCTAATTGTTTATTATATTTTGCAGAATTTGCCTTAGGGAATGGAATGGAATGACGAGAATAGGCAAGAGCTCGCTGATTAACGTCCATAATCACTTTAACTGTATTTGTATCGATTATATCACTGGCATCTTTCATGGGCGTATAAGCATTAGTTGCCTGAACTAATGGACTGTCACAGTTGACAATAGCTTGCACCACTAGTTTAATTGCTTCGGGCTCAATAAAAGGCTCATCCCCTTGTATATTAACATAATAATCTGCTTGGATTTGATTGGCAGCTTCTGCTACTCTATCAGTGCCTGTTTCATGCTCAGAGCTAGTCATTATGGTGTTTAATGAGTACTCATTAGCAACTTCAACAATACGTTTATCATCTGTTGCAATGTAAACTTCATCTAAAGCACCAGACTCAAGCGCTCGTTGATACACATGCCACATCATTGGCTTACCATTAATAGAAGCCAAAGACTTTCCAGGAAATCTAGACGATTGGTAACGACATGGAATAATCCCAATTATTTTCATTTGTTAAATAATACCCATTAACTGTGTAATTTTTCTTAGTTTGATTGTATTTTCATCATCACAATCGCCATATCCCCATAAAGCGTGCGCATAATCAACTTTAGCCCTTTTTGCCGCTTCATAGTCAACATCCATATCACCTATATAAAGAACATCGGATGCATTTACATTTAATTTTGATATCGCATAAAGTATATGATCTGGTGCAGGCTTACCTTGCAAATCATCATTAGGCGTTTGCACAATATCAAATTCAAAGTCAAGTAAATCTAAAATCTTGTGAGTTTTAATAGTAGATTTTGAAGTAATAATACCAGTTTTAATATTATTATTAAAAAGTTGATCTAATACAGATTCAACCCCATCATAAAAACTCACTTTGCGAATTAATTGAATAGATGTCTCATTAAAAGTTTGCTCAATATTACCTTGATTTTCTTTAATATTTAAAATATCATTAAACGGTCTGCCAATTTTAGAAAAATAATCCTCAAAATCAACACTAAGATTGTGCTTTTCACAGGTTGAAGCCCAAGATAATTCCATGTTTATTTTTGAATTAAGCAGCACCCCATCTAAATCAAATAGTACAAGTTTTTTACCCATGAAATACATCCATATTATCGCCTTTATTGATAAAAATAATAGGTCTTGCCATAATCATCCTACTTTCAATTGAAATTCTACATGGCTGGGATATGCCTTTTAATGCATACATAATAGCTGCCCTTGAATTTATTTTAGAATAAAAAACCTCTATTATCCTTCCATCATTAAATGAGAAAGTCTTTATGGTAACTTTTTGAGGTTTTGAGCATGGATTGGTGAGAGCTATATCACATTCACAACCCGGAAGTAACTGATATTGTAGATTATAATCTCTTTTTAATAAACTGGTGCCACCCAATAAAACGTAGTTTTGATCAATCTTTCCAATAGAATCAAGATTGCCATGCACATATGAAGAAAGCAATGAACCTCTATAACAGTAACTAACATAACCCCTTTCTGCTACAAAGGAATTAAACTTGACAACAGTGTCTGGGGTATTGCGATGAAATACTGCAAAAGTCCCAAACTCTCCGACAACTCCCGCTTTGAAGTTATCCTCTAAAATTTTAGATATATTTAAAGTCTGCCTATCCCCATTAAACAGCTCTATAGTTTTTTCAAAAAAAACACTACCTTCGGCATCAAAAAATACAATATCCACTTGAAATATCCCACATTCGCCAAATAAATAAGCAATATTTAACAATTCAAAAGAGCTCTTCCAGTCATCACTGTTCCTCCAAACAAACAAATCGCTAATTTTAGTTTTTTTATCTTCTGGCACTGCAGTAAGAGGCTGTTTAAAGGTCCATGGAGCCCTTCTAACTCTTTTGATAAAATTTTTCATAAGCCTTTGCATTGTGAAAACCAATAATCTTTCAAATATTTCTGCACACCAAAACGAGCACCATGAACAACAAGTGATGCTGGAGGATGAGTATGCTCTAAACTTAAAAACTCCCCCTGATTTGCACAAGAAAAATATAATGGAATGGCCGCCATTTCTCTGCATATAACCACAGGCAAATCATTTTTTGAAAATCCACAATCATCTAACGAGATGACCGTAATATTATTTGACAATGCGGTTTTTTCACATTTTAATGTTTTGGTGTTTGCATCAAAAATTTCTACTTTAACCTTTCTGTTACCTGCTTGTTTTTCAAGATTAACTAATAACACAAAATTTTCAACCTTGTTAGCAAACTGTAGAAATGGCGAGAAAGTTAATAATGAAGCTTTTGACGGAAAAGGATTAAGCTCTCCTTGATAGCTAGTTGTTGTATATTGAGATATTAAACTTAATGTTGAGCGATATTCTGGAACATGCGTTTGATTACTAACTACTTGAGGCAACTCTTTGCTTGTCTTATCAAGTTCATTCTGTGTTAGAGATAATAACGGCAAGGCGCCCTCTGGCATCAGGTTGCTAATATCTTGATGCTTGATATCTTGGCAATCTCCATACTCCAATTCACCCAATATCATACTATGCCAAAAACCATCATCAGAATAACTTAAATTAATAGTCTGACTCCCCTTGTAAATAGGCTCCCAATTATTAGGTGGAAAATTATAAAGAGTGCTCTGCCCTGTGCAGTATGGAGCTTTTAATATTGGAAAATAAGACATTAATTATTTCTAACCCAAAGTTGATTATATTGATTTTCAACGCCTAAATCACATTTCTTTTTTAGAGTCAAGCCAGCTTGTAGTAAATATTTCTCTGAATTATTAGCTTGCTCCTTAAAGTTATCATTAATTTCTACCAGCACACTTTTAGTAGTCTTTAAAATATTTTCACAACCTTCTAAAATCAAATGTTCAATCCCATCAACATCTATCTTTATGTAATCCGGCTTCGGGGAAAGCAATAGGTCCACCGCTTTATCAGCAGTCACGCCAGCAATAGTATATTCAAATGTAGTGTTAAAATCCTTTCCATTCTGATCATAACTTTCACCAAAAGTTGACAAGGCACCCCCCCATACTGGGTTATTCATCTTGAATAAATTAAAACCTAAACAATTGCTCAATGCTATAGGAATAATCCTAACTTTTTCTGAAAGGGCATTAATATGAATATTTTTTGCTAATAATTCTAAATTAAATACTGACGGCTCAAAAGCATACACCTGTATATTTTTAGACTTAGCTGCATAGACAGAATAAAGACCAATATTGGCACCAATATCCCAAAAAACGGAGTCTTTATCAAATGATTCAATCCAAGTTAACGTTTCAGGCTCTTTACTTGCGAAAGTTTTAACACGATAACTGCTTAATGAATTAGATACATAAAATTGCATTTCAATTGAATTGTGCACAACGGCACGACTTCGGTTCAGCAATTTGTTTAATAACTTTTGATGCAGCACCCCTATTTTATTACTCACTTTAAGTAAAAATTTACTTGTCACTTGCATAAAAACACCCCGTTAATATTAAATCAAAAAAACTATAGTCTATATACTGTTTTGAATTTTTCCGGCCACGCTAAGTCGACTGAAAACCATGCATTAAAACCTAAAAAACTATATATAAAAAATTATCGCTATTACTAAAAAGATGCAAGTTTTTCGATATTTTGTTAATATACTTAATCGATACCCTTTTTAAGTATTAATTTTCTAATTTCAGATAATGAGAAAAATCCCAACAATTTCCCTATTATTATATAGGGCAAAATGATCAATAATTTTATTATTAAAGATACGTGTGAATGTATTAAAAAATCATAATCAATTATAGAAAATATAACTGCTACTAGAAAAAGACCATACATTGTAAAAACTACTCTCCATTGCCATGCAATTTTAGTATATTTTTGCGCAACAATATAGCTTACTATCGTCATCACAATTCCAGAAATAGCCGTTGCCCATGCAGCACCAACAATACCCCAATTTATAATAAATGGAATATTCAGCCCAACATTAATAGCTGCCCCTAAAAATATTAATACGGTTGTAATATGAGTTTTTTTTGCATAGATTAATTGTATCCCTGTGATCTTGCCAAAAAACAGTGAGATATAATATAACGATAAAATGATGATAATGGGTGTTGCACCTTGATATTTGCTAGATAAAAACATCGAGACAAACTCTCTAGAAAACAAAACCACTATTAAGGCCACAAAAATAGAAAAATAAAGAAATGGTAAAAGATAACGATATATCTCATATGGGTTATTAATATTGTTATTTGCAAATAACTTTCGATAAATTTCAGGTTGAAAAACTTTGCCTAAGCCAGTCATAAATTGGAAAACCGTCAAAGCAAAAGTTTGACCCATATGATAAATACCAACCAAGCCACTTGAGCCAATAAAACTTAATAAAATCTTATCAATATGTGTATTTATAACGCCAAAAAACACCTTTGGTGTAAGTGGTAGGGAAATTTTAAGCATTTCTTTTAACATTTCCATGTCAAAACTAAGTGGAAGCCTCTTTCCAAGATTTAGAAATAGCGATATAAATAAAATCATACTAGACATGGCCCACGCATAGGCTAAAGACATAGGCCCAAGACTTGACTGTGTGATTAATACCAGAGCAACTACAAAATAAATGATAGAATTCACAATCGTATATTTAATATACACAAGAGCCATATTAGAGTTTTTTAAAAAAGTTAGATAGTATTGAGATAATGATGATACAGATGTCCCAATAAGTACTATAATCAAAAAATTACTAGGAGGGTTAATGGAAAATATCAGGCTATTTATTTCTATTTGAAATAAATACACCAAGACTAGTATTGCCAACAAGTTTAAAGCAACAAAAATAATAGCTGAGGAAATTAATAGTGCAGATTTATCACTTAATTTTTCGAAAATAAAAAAATTTCTCTCATAGCCTACCAACATACCAAGATTTGCAATTCCAACAGCAATACCTGTATAGACCTGAGCTAAAATAAACATTCCAAAATCATTTGGCGATAAATACTTCGAAATAATTGGCATCAATACCAACATTAGCGCACCACTAATAGCAATTTGCAGTAAATAAAGTGAAGCATTCTTTATTGGCTCACTCATTGTTAATATTTTCAACCCACTCTTCAAGTTCATTGATATTACTTAAAATGGGTATACCGTGTGCCGCTTTATCATCTTTTTGGACTATGCCACTAGGATCATAATAAATTGATGGCTTTCCTTCAGATCTAGCAATCAATGCTGTCGAAGTAAATGGCATAGAGATGCAAGCTTTTACTTTCTGAATAACCTGAAAAGCATCAACACTTGGGTCGATTTCTACATAGTTAGATTTATTATTTAGGTATTTTATATTTCTTATGTATTTTTTGTGTGTTAATTTAGATACTCGTTTCTGCTTATGCAGCATGCTAATATTTTTTTGATTTAATACAATCTGAATATCATTCAAAAATTGATTGACTATCTCGGGAACGTAATATTCAATTTCTGCTCCAAGTAATATATATATCGTCTGTCTATATGGAGGTACGTCAAATACAGAAATTGAATTTAAAGGCGCGTCAATATCTTTATTATTAGACGTAAACCATATACAGCCAACATCTAAAACTTCATTATTTTTTCCTACTGCGCGGTAAATAAAATCCTTTTGGTATTTGTCCCAAACTAAATAATAAGGCCAAGTCATAGCTTGGTATCCAAGCATTATCTTTCCAACCCCCTTATTATTTTTAAATAATTCACAATTAGTTGAGTAAAAATAAAGAGTTATTTTTGACCCTTTAGCTTCTGCCTCGTAAGTCCATAATGGCCTATAAATATAGCTAGAATTATTAAATAAATATTCACGCGCTAATGTTTTAGGATTATGTATTCGGGCCACTAATGATAAAGATGCCTCTTTTAACATAAGTATATTCCACCATCGCCAGAATAATACATCTCTAATTAATGAAACAAAAGCCACGCCACTTAGAATTAAATAAATTAAAAATTCTTTAAATTTTGAAAGAGGAAAGATTGGAGAATTAACATACATTGTATCGTTATCATTTGGCGCATCTTCTTTAAATTGTGATACATTATGACAGTATTTATCTATAGACTTGATTCGTACAGATGATTTTCGATACCAAGAAACAATATTATGGCAAGTTTTACTTTTTTCACGACAATGCACTTGATCAATGCTCAAACCATCAAAATACACATAATTCCCAGCTATCTTAGGCTGTCTAATAATTGACTTTAAATTAATAACATTTTGCCTAATAAGAGAAAAAATTCCATAGCACAAATAAGCTGTCACATAAGCAACCCACAAAAGGCTGGAAACTTTTGAAACTTTATAACCTTGACTTTTTATAATTGAACGCCACACTAATGGCATAGGGTATAGAACTTTTGAGCCACCCTTCCCAAGCGAACATAATATAGCCCTATTAAGAGCTGCCCCGCACAGATGTGACAAAAGAAACTGTCTAATTATAATTTCATAGTTATCTATTGAATTTGCAAAAATAATCTGCGAGACCTTACCTTTTAAATTGACCACTTCAGTAGTAGTTAATAATTCATTAATATCTGCTATTGATCCAAGCTTGTCATTCTGTTTCAAATATTTATACCCTCTTACAAGTCGCATATAATTACAACTCTTGCGAATATTCAATAATTTTGAAATTAACAATATCTTATTGCGCAAGTAAATTGAACGAAATAGGGGTTCCAGATAATATATCAGTAGAGGCTTTTGAGGATAAGATCTTATCCAAATACTTTGGAGGTAAACCTAAGCTGGGCCGAATAGATCTAACGTTCTTATTGGTAAACTTCTCACCCTGCTGAATATCTCTAACAGCATACAAAGAGCGGCGATGTTTTTGTGCATTTTCTTCTGAATTTTTCAGCTCATAACCTGCAACACCCAAAGATTTCCATGCAATCTCTGTGTCTTGACATAATCGCTTCAACTCATCCGGCTCTAATGAAAATTCACTATCAGGCACCTTATCAG
>ENA-OREN01004307-OREN01004307.1-marine-metagenome-genome-assembly--contig:-NODE-4307-length-12510-cov-3.034425_pt1 | contig 12510 bp, 15 predicted proteins | sample MGYA00248624_ERZ508555 | MGnify/ENA primary metagenome ERZ508555 (study PRJEB26222, sample SAMN06267773) | marine metagenome | isolation source: Saanich Inlet, British Columbia, Canada | place...
AATATGTCTACTTGTATTGACAACCTTAAGGATTTTCCAAAGGATGCTCATGGCTACAGAGTCCAGTGTAATTATGTTTAAAGATGCTACAGAGAAGCACATACCTAATGCTCCTTTTAGTTCTGACAACAAATTGTTTAATATTTCTGGCAGTGTTCATTATGTAGATGGGGATAAGATTTATCAAGCTAGCGTAAAGAGATAAAGTTTTCTCAATCGTCCTTGTAAAGTTGACAAAATGCAATATAGTATGCAAAACCTAATGGAGATAAATAATGGGTAAAACAAAAACAACAACGAAGAATGGGCTTTATTATGCTAAGTCCAACAATGTAAAGCATAATTCGACTTCAGTGGGCGGCAAGCAACTTAGGTCCATTAGGGTTGAAGGTAGGGCAGTTAAGAATCTGTACTCGTCCATAGACTTATATAATATCATTGGAGCGAGTTTGCCACAGTTTTTTCCTATCTTGAAAAAAAGCCGTGAATGGGATGTCCCATATTCTAAAAGATCCTTGGAATTAAAAAGTGGAAATACCAAAGGGAACAAGAAGTGGGCGATACATACTCTCGGAGTTTTTGTAAGCAATAAGGTTAACGCTGTTGAGTGGTACTTCTCGAAGTCTTTGTTGTTCTGGTTTTTAGACAGACATAACAAGTCGAAAGAGATAAAGGATCTTTTTCTAGAAGCAGTTCGAGAAAATGAAGAAGCTGTATTGAAAGAGACAAATCGACAACCTACTTTGTGGGATTCTGCCTTTTTCGAAGACACTGTCAACAATGACACCAAGAGCAATATAATTAAAAGAACTGGTTGTGATTCCAGTATTAAAAAGGTAGACGAAATAAAGGTTGATGATGTGTCACTTGTAGCTCCTGACGACAAACTCACTGTGACAGTTACTTTGAAGTTAAAAGTTGCCAACTATAATAAAGTTGCCAATATCGTCAAATTAGCTAAAAGCGAAACTGTTGAGGGACTTATTGATCAGATTATAGAAGACCGATTCACAGAGATGAACGAAGGCGTTTAAAATGAAATTAAAAGTTGCAGTAGACAACGTACCAGTTGAATTGGAAGTTGTAAATGTTGGTCCAGCTTCACTTGAAAAAGTAGAAGCGCTTAAAGAAAAGATTAAAAGCAATTCTTTGCTTTTGGTTGACGCTCTTGATTTAAGCTTCAGAAAGGTTAAGATTAGCAAAGATTTGAAGTGCCCAGTATGCAACTTAAATTAATCAATAGGTAAAATAGTTATTTTTATGGAGTTTGAAAAATGTTAATTTTTATTAGTACCCTGGTTTCGGTTGGTTTTGGATATTTGTTTTTTAGGATCGTAAAGCCGAAATCAGAAATTGGAAGTAAGGCAAACTTCTATGCGAGAACCTTTCTTGCTTGGAGTCTTTTTATTTCAACTTCTTTTTATATCCAGCCTTTTGCAATGAGTCCAAGTTTGGACAATCTGACTCCATGGTTTTCAGTCGCAGTCCCTTTTGGATTGATTGCAACAATTATTGGCTATCTTTACGGTAAATTTAGATAGTTTATTCATTATTGAAACGGGGCGTAGCGCAGCCTGGTAGCGCACTTGACTGGGGGTCAAGTGGTCGCAAGTTCAAATCTTGCCGTCCCGACCAATACTTACTGATTACTTTAAGATAAATCCCTTTAGCTACAACATATTTAACATCATACCTCTGGCTGAGTTAATGACAAGCTACACCATATTTCTTCAAACGCCAGTAGTTGTATGGCAAAGGCGTAGCAAATCCTGCTAATAGCATAAAAGGAATCACCCACCAAGTAAGAACTGCACCGCCTGTAAGGAGTACATCTGTTAAATTCATTGCAAATTCCATAGCAATCATAGATATAAAGCTCATACCAATAGCAGTTTTAAACGCTAATTTTATTGCCATTTGCTTGCTAAGAATGATTGTTTCTAAAGCAATACTCGTTAGAAGCCCATTCATTATTGCAAGCGTCATAACCATCCAGACAGACCAGCTATGCTCAATCATTTGAAAGGTAAAAATTGTGCCAAAATCACCGATTGAACAGCCAAGTAAACACCAAAATGTATTCAATCTACTTCGTTTCCAGGTGTGCTTACAAAGCCAAAAACCATCATTTATTGCTGGAATGAATTGCATCTTGTCTCCTATTTATATCTCTCATCATATCTTGTTTGAATTTCGTTAGGCCATAGATTATACATATAGTCTATTAAGGCTTGTTTTTCTGTTTCAGAAAGCGATTCTTCAAATGCAGGCATTTGACCACCCATTTCTGTGCCACCCTTATTAATTGTATAAAGTAATTGAGCCGGTGAATGATGCCAAGTGTGAGCCGTTCCATTAAGAGGTGGTGCTGGATAGTTGCCATTCGCATCCTTTATCCTCCAATCTTCAGCAAGGCCTTGACCATTAGGACCGTGACAGCTTGCACAATTTTTATTATAAATTGCCTCGCCAGACTGCACTATAAAATCTGAGCTATTATCTTTATCGTCAGGATTGCATCCTACTAATAAAATGATGAGAGGGATGACGAGTATTTTTTTTAACATTGTTAATATACTCGTGTAATTGATACGGTTATTGAGTTAAGATCAGCCTAGGGAGCAAAGGCTTGGGTCCCAATACTCATCTTCGATGTCACCCATTGAAAATAATAATCCAACTATATCAGTAAACGAGAATTTTTCAATATCCCCCACAGCCATAATGTATTGTCCTGTGTTTGAGTCATTGAATACTTTAATATAGTATGTTCCTGCTTCATAGACTCTATCAGATAAAAACTTTTCACCAATCTCTGGGCCGTTCCAATACCACTGTTTTCCATACTCTTCATACCAGGGAGTCCATTCAAAGTTTTCACCATCTGCTAGACTGATATTATGAAATTCAGAGTCTAAGACCTCAAATGAAAACTTTTGCTCTAAAGCACATTCACCAATTTTGGCAGCTAGGATTCCTGCATAGAAATCAAAATCAATATCAGATTGAATTCTATAGAAGTGAGGCTCACCCGTTAGGGTTGAGTAGATTGCTTTTGATATTTCCGGTTCTTCAATCTCATAAGGTGAATCTGCAGGATAGGTTGAATTTTCATTAAGCACTGGCTTATGAGCAAAAGCCTGAGATATAAAAAGCGAACAAAATAAAATAGTAAGTAGTTTTTTCATATTAAAAAATAGGTAATAAAAAGTGAGAGTATAGATACTTTAATTAAGTAAAGGTTAATCTACATCATAAATCTATCAAATCAACACAAAGCAAGTTCACTCAATTTACAGATTTTTTCGTCATTAATAACTAAATAATCTATTAAGTATTGACATTTGAATTTTAAATGCAATAATATTGCATTAATAAAATACTATTACAAGGAAAATCATATGTCAACACTTGCTCTTCAATATAAATACCTGAATGATAAAATTGCTATTGGACTATCAATGGCCTGTGCAGCTCATTGCTTATTGATGCCATCATTTGTTTTGGCTATACCTCTATTTTTCTCAGGTCAATTAGATAATGAATTCTTACATCGATTGATGTTGTGGGTAATTGTTCCAGTAAGTTTATATGCTTTATCAAATGGCTATAAAAAACACAAAAGGATGCCAATTTTTCTTCTTGGACTTGCTGGAATTTTAATGCTTATAAGTGCTGTTACAATTGAAGAGATCTTTTTAGGTGAGGAGTTAATTACTTTACTAGGTTCAATTACAATTACATTCGCCCACTTTCTAAATTGGAAAAACTGCACTCAGAAGTGATAAAGTTTTTCTGAAGCTTGATTATAGTTTTGGCTCTTGAGCACCTTTATTAGGTTTAAGAGAGCCAGAAGCTTTAGCTTCTCGTTGGCTGATATAAATTGTCGACATGAAAATTATCAATCCCCCAACCCAAGTCCAGGTTCCAGGTATTTCTGAAAAAATCATCCATCCTAAAAGAGCCATAATTGGAAGTTTTATGAATCCGATTGGCTCAAGGCTGGTTATGTCTGCCATTGCATAGGACTTAGTCCATGAGAAGTGTGCCAGGGTTCCTAAAATTGCAATTCCCCATAAGTATAGCCAAGCTTCTAAGCTGGGCCACTCCCAAACTGGGATAGCTGGTATCAAAGTAATTGGAATAAGCATGACTACCATCCATATAATAATTGCATGCGGCGTGTCTGTCAGGGTAAGTTTTTTCACTATTAAAGCGTTAACTGATAACGCTAAGGCTGAAATTATTGCGAGCATTATCCCAAATGAGAGGGTGTTGAACCCAGGCTGCACAATGATGAGCATTCCAATAATTCCAACAATAATCGCAGCAATTCTTCGAGCTTTAATGACTTCCCCTAAGAAAATAGTGGCTCCAATCGTGATAAATAGGGGCTGAGAGAAGCTAATTGCAGTAGCTTGGGCAAGTGGTATCAGCGTTAAGCAGGTAAACCCTGCAATCATTCCAATAGCACCAACAAAGCCCCTCATAAAAAATAATCTAGTGTTATTCATTTTGATTGCGGCTAAGCCAATAGATTTTATAATTGGCAGCATGACAATTAAAGCCAAAAGGTTTCTGAAAAAAACAACTTCAAGAATATGTAAGCTTTCTGATGCTTTTCTAATAAAAATAACCATGATTGAAAAAAGAATGATAGACGAAATATTTAAAATGATTGCCTTAGTTTGAGGGCTTTGCAAATTAAAAAATTGAATTACTTGGAGCTCGTTGAGTAGTCTATTTATCAATTGAAGGACTCTTTATTTTGATAATTAAACTATACCTTAATAAGGCTGAAAGTTAGTCAATCTAATTTGATTAAATCATTGGTAATACATAATATGTTAGTATGAAGAATACTACTTAAACAAACTCTCTAGTTCATTGATAGAGATTTTTAGCGCGTCAGCAAACCACTTTATATCAGAAAATATTAAATCCCCAGATTTTGATTCCATTTGGGATACGTTAGTTAAGTCTGTGTTCATTTGTAAGGCAAGTTCATTTTGAGACAAGCCTAGGCGTTTTCTTTTTTCGATGAATAGGTTTCTAATAGCCTGATGTCTATGGCTATTAAAGAGGTCTTTCTGGTTATGAAAATCCATAATATATAAAGCTATGATAAATAACAAATTATAGTTCAAAATGGATTGTTAATCAAGTGTGTCAATATAACTAGTATGGGTTTGAGTCATATATAATATGCCACTATGGAAAATAAGTCAGAGGGAAAGGTTTTATTTAATGAAGAGTGCAGTATTTGTAACTTCGAAATAAAGCACTATAAAAAGCGATCACAGCTTGAGTATGAGAACTGCAGTCAAAAGGGTGATAAATACCTCAAAGCTCTTTATGTGGAGTTTCCAGATGGAACTGAAATTAAAGGTGTTGACGCTTTTATCTATGTTTGGAGTAATACTAAAGGCTACGGTTGGCTTTCTAAGCTTGTTAGTCTTCCAATCATCTTCACCCTAGCTAAGATTTTGTATGCTTTTCTTGCCTTTATTCTTTATTGGCGATTCAAAATTTTCAATCGTACCCTGTCTAGCTAGAATTTCTACTTATACCAATGAATCCTAGTTCATCTAACCTTACTCATAAAAGAGTATTAGGCGTTGCCATCCCCATTGTTTTAGCGAATGCGACTATCCCAATTCTTGGAGCAGTTGACACAGGAGTTGTTGGTCAGATGGGACTTGCTGTTCCAATTGGAGCTGTTGGAATTGGTGCTATTATTATTTCAGCTATTTATTGGCTCTTCGGTTTTCTGAGAATGGGTACAACGGGACTTACCGCTCAGGCTATTGGTTCTAACGATCATTCAGAAACATCAGCACTTTTAGTTAGAGGGATCCTTATTGGTCTTGGTGCAGGTTTAGTCCTCATAATGACTCAAATTCCTCTATTCAGTGCTGCTCTTGGAATAGCACCAGCCTCCTTTGAGGTTGAGTCTTTGGCTCAAGAGTATTTGAAGATAAGGGTGTATAGTGCTCCAGCAGCAATAGCTATCTTTGGAATTACAGGTTGGCTTATTGCGAATGAGAGGACGCGAGCTGTTTTGGTTCTCATGTTGCTTATCAATTCCATCAATATAGTTTTAGATTTTGTCTTTGTTCTGAGGCTAGGTTGGGGAGTTGAAGGAGTCGCATTTGCAACACTTATTGCGGAGTGGAGTGGACTATTTTTTGGATTATGGCTTGCAAGAAAGGGCTTCAAAAATGGGTACTGGAAAAACTGGAGTCAAATATTTGACAGAGCAAGACTAACCAAGATGGCTAAAGTGAACAGTGATATTTTGATTCGATCTGTTTTACTTGAAATAGCTTTTGTAAGTTTTCTTTTTCTTGGTTCTAGCTTTGATGATGCTACCCTGGCAGCGAATCAAGTACTCATTCAGTTTTTAAATATAACTGCTTACGCTATGGATGGTTTTGCCTTTGCAGCAGAGGCTCTGGTTGGTAAGGCGCTTGGCGCTAAAAATAGATTAATATTTCGAAGGTCAGCGGTTATGACAAGTCAGTGGGGGGTAGGCTTGGTTGTTGTTATGGCGATTGCTTTTTATGTTTTTGGAAATACTATTATTAATGTCATGACAACAGCTGAGGACGTCAGGATAGTTAGCTATGAATATTTACCATGGATGGTTCTTGCGCCTCTTGTTGGAGCAGCCGCCTGGATGCTGGATGGCATTTTTATTGGTGCAACGAGGACAGCAGATATGCGCAATATGATGTTTATTTCATTCTGCGTCTATCTGATTGCATTGGCATTTCTATTGCCTAAATATGACAATCATGGGCTTTGGGCTTCACTCATTATCTTTTCAATTGCAAGGGGAGTGACTTTAGGCTATAAATATCCAAAGCTAGAAGCTTCAGTTGAGAGCTAATTTTTTTTAATAGTTAGTCTAAGTAACCAAATTTCCCACTATTAAAGTCATCAATTGTCTGCCTAATCTCTTCATTTGTATTCATTACAAATGGCCCATAAGAGGCTATCGGCTCATCAATAGGCTCACCACTAAGAACCAGTATTTCTGCCTCGTCTTCAGCTTTGATTGTAAATTCTTTGCCTTTATTTTCAAAAAGCACAAAGTGGTTTGTTGGTGCCTTTTCTGAATTATTAATGGTGACATTGCCTTTGGTGATTAAAAGTCCAGTATTGTGACTTTCATTAAAACTGAGGCTAGTTCCTTTCCCCTTATTGAGCTTGACATTGAACAAGCTTAATGGAGTAAAGGATGAAGCAGGACCTTTGTTTTTTTCAAATTCACCAGCAATAATGTCAATGGATCCAATTCCATTGCCAAGATCAACTTTAGCTAAATCATTGTTTTCAATATTTTGATACTTGGGCTCTGTCATTTTATCTTTAGCAGGAAGATTAACCCAAAGCTGAACCATCTGCATATCACCGCCCTTTTTACTAAAGTTTTTTTCGTGATACTCTTTATGTAATATCCCTTTTCCAGAGGTCATCCACTGAATTCCGCCTTCTTCAATAACTCCTCCTGCACCAGTGCTGTCATTGTGCTCAACTTTTCCTTTATAGGCAATCGTCACTGTTTCAATCCCTCTATGAGGGTGAGAGCCAACACCAAGAGGTGCGCCATTATTTGGCGGAAAGTAGTGAACTGGAGCATAGTCCATTAAAAGAAAAGGACTCATGCGCTTCATTGTTAAGGGCTCTCTTCTTCCTAAGATTCCATAAACCCTAAATCCATCTCCAACAAAATGAAGATTGTCCGGAGGAAGAATAGCCTCTACTGTTCTAAATGCCATAATTTAACTCACCAACAAATAATTGAAATTATAGTTTGATTCCTATATTTGCTATTAACATTTCTCAAAAAAGTAACTTTCACTTTATTAAATAATGTCTATTAAGGATTGAATCAATAAGGTATATTGGCTCTGAATCTGTAATTGGCTAATAAGTGAATCTTAAAAAACTGATTATTGTAGTAATGTCTCTATCTTTAATAGGTTGTATTGGGGGTAGTGGCGGATCAAGTTCTAGCGTTGTTAGCAGCACTTCAACTGCTGATTATGCTTTAGCTAAAAGTACCTTATTTACTGAAGGCAGCTCCTCAACTCAAAACTCAATTAAGTCCGAAACGCAGTGGACTAATGTAGATTATTCTGGCAGTTCTAGTAGTGTTCATCCCTATGAGCAAATGAATATCCATAAGGCGCAGTCATTCTCAGATGGTACAAGTAATTTAACAGGCGTTGGCCAGTTTATTCATATCGCAGACTTTAACTGTGATGATGATCACAAGGTTTACCTCAACAAAACTATTCATAATCTTGATGATGGCGGATCTGGGGAGAGTACATTTGGCGCTGCAAATTCAAGCAATTACCACTGTCAGGCGGTTGCCTCAATGGCTGCAGGAGACGGGACTGGTGATGGAGATACCTCAGGTCAAAATCTAATTAGCGGTGTTGCGCCAGATGCTGATTTGATTCTATCAAGTATTCCAAATGTGATTGGAACCTATAAGACGGATGACTTTGCTGCTGATTTAGATTTGGCTCGAGGTTATGAGGCTGTCGCTTCAAATAATAGCTGGGGAATGGGTGATAGTACTGACTCAAATGCAAATGCGACTTGGAATATAACCGAACTAAAAAATTATATATCCAATAACAGCCTAACCAATAATCAGGGGTTTGCAGCTCTCATGGAGGGATCCTCAAGTTCTGGGGCAATCACTGCGACTCAGTCCTATATTACAGCGCTGGATAATTTTCAAGATAACGGAGTTATTGTTTTTGCATCTGGAAACTACACAGGAGAGTCTGATGTAAGTGCGGTTGCGGCTCTGCCCGAGTTATATTCTCAGCTTTCAGAAGCTTGGATTACTGTTGGCATGGTTGACTTTACGGGGAATGATATTTCTAGTGCAAGTGAATCAGAATTTAGTCTTAAGGGCAATAAATGTGGATCTGCCAAAGAGTACTGCGTCGTTGCAGATGGCTGGCAGCTGAACGTTGGAGGATATATTAATAGCGGCACAAGTGTCTATCCAACTCAGAAATCTGGATCATCTCTGGCTGCACCGATGATCTCAGGTGGAATTGCTCTTCTGTCTCAAGCTTTCCCAAACCATACCCCTGAGCAGTTAACTGACAGGCTTCTGGCTTCAGCCAATAATAGTTGGTTTACGCCTGAGGGTAATACTACTTTCACAACCCATGGAAATGGAATTAAGCATGGCTATCACTCAACCTGGGGGCATGGCATACCTGACTTTTATGCCGCACTCAAACCAATAACTTCTAGTGCAAATCCAGCGATGTCACTCTACACCGGAGACTCAATCCAGTCTAGCGAGAGTTCATCTCTTTCCTCATCCTATATTGCAACATCCCCCTCATTCGGAAATATAATTTCTCAGGGCTTAATTGGAGAAGTTGGCTACGCTTATGATGCACTGAATGGCGGATTTAAATATGACATGGCTTCGAGGGTCAATTTGACAAATGACTATGAAGCATTAATTGATTTATCTTCAGAGTTATCAAAATTAGATTCACCAGTATCCACAAGTAATAATAATTTAATAGAAGAAGGTTTCAGTGGGACTGTATCTCCTCTATTAAAAACTAACAATCTTGAGACGACTTTAACCTTCGGATCCAACTCACTTCCTGTTCAAAGCTTTTTTAGATCCAGTATAGACTCAGCTGTTGATTTATCAGACTTCGAAACATCATACCTAAAATCGGAGGAGGGCGGTTTAGGCCTCAGTGCAAATTATGAACTTGAGAATGCACGTTTAATTATTGGAGTCTCTAACCCAGTCAAACATAACAATTACTCTGATAGTGTTATTGGATCGCAGCAATCTATTATTGCCTCTCTAGAGTATGGTGATTTATCAGATACAAGCATTACTCTAATGTCAGGCATTACCCAAGAAAAAGACAATCTATTAGGGCTTCAAGGAAGTGATGCATTCTCAACTGTTGGCGCAAAATCAAATACCGTTTTTAGCGCCTTAAAAGCTCAAAGTAATTTTAATGAAAACTTAACTTTAACAGGAATAGCGACTTTAGCTAATACTAATATGAATCAACCTGAATTAAGCTTTATTGACTCTGCCAATAATGTCAGATCATCAAGCTTGGCTCTTGTTGCAAGTCAAAAAAATATTACAGGGGATGATCACCTTTCATTATCAGTTAGCCAGCCTGATAGAATTCATGGCGGTGAGATGTCAATCAGAATGTCTAATTTAGCACAATCCAATGGAGATATTTCATATAGAAATAAAAATATTGAACTTAAGGCCACAGGAAGACAGTTGGTTTATGGCCTATCTTATAGAAAAGATTTTGATGAAAGGTTTGGCTTTTCATTAAAACATGTTTTTACTACTAACCTAAATCATATGAATACTAGCGCTAGTGTCAAGTCTAGTTATCTTGGCCTAAAGTATAAAGATTTGAAGTTAGGCTACAACATAGATTCCCACAATTCTTTGGAAAGTGCAGAGTTATCATACAAATACAGTTTTTAGTTGTTATAACGATTAATAGGATTGAATTTTTTTAAATCTTGCTATCAAAATAATAACCGATAGTTTTAATTCTCATAAATTACAATACTTTTATTTATATTGAATATTATTTGTTTTGAAAAAGAATATCCTTGTTTTTAAACATATGACTTCTCAAAATCCAGGAATTTTTAGGGATTTTGCTGAAAGTCGAAATATAGCTTTCCATGAAATCGACCTCCATGCAGGCGAGTCAATTCCAGAATTAAATGACTTTGATGGTCTCTGGGTGATGGGTGGCTCTATGAATGTTTGGGAGGAAGATCAATATCCCTGGCTCATTGAAGAAAAGAAGGCTATCCGTCATGCAGTTGAAGATCTTAAAATGCCATTCCTCGGGATATGTTTAGGGCATCAGCTTCTCGCTGAGGCTCTAGGCGGTGAAGCAAAAAAAACGGATAATCATGAGATCGGTTTATTTGAAATTAAACCAACAACAGAGGGAAAGAGTCATCTACTTTTAAAGAATTTTAATTATTTAGATAAGTGGGTAAACGTTCATTTAGTTGAGGTCTCAAAGACTCCTAAAGGTTCAACCATCTTGGCATCCTCTAGTGATTGTCATAATCATATTATGCAGGTCTCTGAGAATGCTTTTTCTTGTCAGTTCCATCCTGAGGTTTGTGGCCATACATTCGAAGGCTGGATGTGCATTCCAGGAATACCATCGAGTCTTGAGAATCTTTTGGGTAAGGATGGCCTTGCCAGTTTTCAAGACGAATTTACAAAGAATTTATCCTCAAATAATAAAGCTTCCCAAACTTTATTTAATAATTGGTGTGATCTGGTTTTTAATTAATTGCATTTCACTAAAATCAATGTCAAAATTAAGTTTTTGATTCGCATGAGATTATGACTGCAAAAAATTGCTCCCAATGTAATGAGCCATTTGGATGCGGCGCAGGAACAGGGAATTGCTGGTGCATTAGCTTTCCGCCAATCATGGCCCCAACTTCTGAGGAGGACTGTTTTTGTCCATCATGCCTTGGTGAGGCAATTAATCAGAAAATTGACTCTCTTGTTAGAGAGAAAGGTATGGAAGAATTTCAAAAATTTGTAGAGCCACACCGCGCCCAAACAAAGCTTGTTAAAAATGTTGACTATACGATCAACGATGGGCTCTATGTATTTAGTAAGTGGTATCTGATTAAGCAGGGCGATTGCTGTAATAATGGCTGTAAAAATTGCCCTTATTAAAACTCAATATATATACTATCCATTTTAAAATATATAAATTCAAAGGAGCCTCATGATGAATGATGAACAAGTTGAAAAGATATTAAAAGAACTCCGAGATATACGCGGGGTAATGAATAAGGCTTACCAATTATTTTGGGCTGCAAGTTTATTGCTACTTCTCATTCTGATTGTTAATTTTATTTAACTGAGAGCTTCTTTTGAATGATTAGAGCAATTCTACAAATAGGCAACCCAGCGCTTCGTCAGGTTGCTGATCCTGTCGATGTCAGTCAGATTCAATCTGATGAAATTCAAGCCCTCATTGATGACCTTATTGAAACCATGAGGGATGCTAATGGCGCGGGTCTGGCCTCTACTCAAATCGCTGTTCATAAAAGAATCTGCGTGATTGAGGTGAAAAAAAACCCTCGCTATCCTTACAAGCCAGACATTCCATTAACTGTATTAATTAATCCAAAAGTCACCTTTCTAACGGAAGACAGAATCAACGTCTTTGAAGGATGCCTTTCAGTCCCCAATATGAGAGGCAAGGTCGATCGCTGCCCTGAAATTCAGATTGAAGGGTATGACCGTGAAGGAAATAATGTCAGCTTTATATCAAAGGGAATCAGCGCCGGAACCTTCCAGCACGAGCTCGACCACCTCGACGGGTTAATCTACACAGACCGGATGCAAGATGCCAGCTCGTTGACCACGATCGATGAGTTTGCTGCGCATTACGAGGATGATTTTAAAGATCA
>ENA-OREN01004310-OREN01004310.1-marine-metagenome-genome-assembly--contig:-NODE-4310-length-12506-cov-6.797731_pt1 | contig 12506 bp, 7 predicted proteins | sample MGYA00248624_ERZ508555 | MGnify/ENA primary metagenome ERZ508555 (study PRJEB26222, sample SAMN06267773) | marine metagenome | isolation source: Saanich Inlet, British Columbia, Canada | place...
AGCGTTAAGTTCCGCAATCTCTGAAGCCAGTGCGGAAGTGAGCACAGCGGCTGTGGCTGAGGCTATCGAAAGCGCCGAAGTGGTGGTAGAGGAGGCAGCAGCTGAAGCAGTGGTAGAAGAAGCGACTGAGGCAGCAACGGAAGAGGTCGCTGAAGCAGTTGAGGTTGTAGCAGAAGAGGTTACCGCAGCTGTAGAAGAAGTAGAGACTGCGACTGAAGAGATTGCAACGATTGTGGCAGAAACAGAAGAAAGTACAGAAGCAGTGGTAGAAGAAGTAGTAGCAGAAGTAATCGCTGAAGAGGTTGTAGAGAAAGTAGCGGAGGCGGTTACAGAAACAACAGCAGCTGTAACTGAAGCAGTTGTTGAGTCAGAGAGTGATGTTATTGCGACGGTAAATGGTGAAAAGATATTGCGTCTCTCCTTTAATAAAAGGTTGAATGTTTTTAGACGTATGAATCAGGAAGTGACAGATACAGTTAAAATGCAGATAGTTGACCAGTTAACTAAAAAAATATTACTCAAGCAATTTGTTGAAAAACAAGAGGTAAGTGCAAGCGCAGATGATATTAAGGCAGAGATCGAAAAAATAAAGTTCTTTTTACAAAACAATCCTGCCAATAAAGATAAACCACTGGATGAGATCCTGGAAACTCAGGGATCAAGTGTTACAGAATTAGAAGAAGAGGTGAGCAGGGCACTTGCCTTAAGCAAATACCTGGAGAGCTCAGTTACTGATGCTGATAAAATGAGTTATTTTGATGCAAACAAAGACGCATTTAATGGCGCAAAGGTAAAGGCAAGCCATGTCTTAATTGACACAAGAAACCTGAAAACAGAGGCCGAACTGAAAGAAGCAAAAGATAAAATTGATATTGTAAAGGTCCAAATTGACAAGGGTGCAGATTTTGCCGAAATGGCAAAGAAATACTCAAGTTGTCCTTCAGCGGAGAATGGAGGAGACATCGGTTTCTTTCAGAGAAAAGGTTCTATTGTAGAAGAATTTGCTGTGGTTGCTTTTGCGATGGAAGTTGGTGAAATAAGCGAACCGGTTAAAACGCAATTCGGGTATCACATAATTAAGGTGACAGAGAAGGAAGATGGAAAAGAAGTTAATTATGCAGATGTGTCAGACATGGTGGACTTTGTATATATGCAATTAAAAACTGAAAGCCTGTTGAAAGAACTGCATGATAAAGCTGAAATTAATATAACACTGTAGGCTCTGTTCCAATATGTTTTCTACTGATCATCGGTGTCTTGTCACTGCATATGTGGTGACAAGACACCGAAAATAGTGGTGAAACATTACAAATCCTTAGTTTTTTTGTAAATATCAGGCAACTTTCTTATCAGTACCTGTATCCTCTTCTCAAAAGTAAGCGGCTTTGCGGGGGAGCCCCATACAATAGATCCCGGTTCTAAACTCTTATAAACATTAGAAGCTGCACCTACCATACAGTTATCGCTGATCACCACGTGATCAGTAACTCCTACGTCCTCCGCAATCATTACATTTTTGCCAATCTTTACACCTCCGGCAAGTTTCGCATAGGCAATTAACATAGAGTCCTCTCCAATAGTGCAATTATGTGCAATGTGGGAGTGGTTATCAATCTTGACACCAGAGGCTATGGTGGTCTTATCCAGGGCTGCGCGTGCGATCGTTACGTTTGAACCGATTGAGACATCATCACCAATTTCGATTGTTCCAACTTGAGGGATTTTAACGTGTTTACCTTTTATTTGAAGATAACCAAAACCGTCATCGCCAATAGATGCGCCGGATTGGATTACAGCGCGTTTGCCTATTGTGACCTCTTCTCTAATTGTAGCGTTCGCGTATATTGTAGAGTCATCACCTATCTTACAGTTTGTTCCTATATAAACATTAGGGTATATGGTTACATTCTGACCTATTTGTGTGTTTCCATCAATTACGACATTTGCCCCCACTGATATATTATCTCCAATGGAGGAGTCCTTTGAGATTACTGCAGATGGATGAATATCTCGTGGTCGTTCTTGTTTTTTATCTGAAATAACCTTAAGCAGTTTGATAAATGCAAGAAAAGGGTTGTCGACAATAATTAATGTCTTCTTTGTCTCCTCAATTGACCGATGTGATACAACGGCAGAAGCCTTTGTGTCTAAAACCTTGCTTACAAAATCCTCATTCTTTATAAAGGTTATGTCACCTTCTACAGCATTTTCAATACTTGAGACGCCTGTAATGCGTAAGTTTTCATCACCTGATACTTTACCACCTATAATTTCGCTGATCTGTTTTATGGTATATTCCATATAAATTAGTTACTTTCTGTCACTTAATTCTTAACCAAAAAATTGCAAGGGAATTGTGCTAACTTATATCACAGGTGTATGATACTGTCAAATTGAACTTTCATGTTGACAATAGAGAAGGATAGAAATACTATTTTACAAATAGTACGAGCTGTTTAAGTACTGTACATTAGTTACGATTCTGTTTTGATAGTCATTTATATTGGGAAAGATTAAATATTGCTATGATTAGATCTGAAGCTGTTGATTATATAGATAATGATAAAATCGCATTGTTGCAAGATGAGGCGATAAAATTAGGCGCAACGATTACAAAGTTGATTTCTACAAAAAATATTGTAGTGGAACCATGGGTCCAATTGAAGTGTCGATTTGGATGCTCAAAATTTGGAAAATATAAAACATGCCCGCCTTACACTCCAACATATCAAGAGACTCGTGAATTGCTGAGCTGTTATAAGAGTGCCATCCTGATAGAGGGACAGCCTCCGGCAAAGCAATTTGAAGGGATGCTTCTTAAACTCGAGCATAAAGCCAATCTTTCCGGTCTTTATAAGGCATTTTCAATGAATGCCGGGCCGTGTCCACTTTGTGCAGAATGTGATGTCACAGGCACATGCCCGATGCCTGAAGATGCCAGGCCATCAATGGAGGCGTGTGGAATCGACGTTTTTAAAACTGTTCGTGATAACGGTTTTGAGATAAAATTCCTCGAGCACAAAACAGAATACGTTAAATATTTTGGATTACTTTTACTTGAATAGTAGAAGACTTCATTTGGACACAGATGACCGCAGATAATCTTTATCTGTGTAAATCTGCGTCCTATAAATTATAAGGAATTATACATGTGTGGAATTGTAGGTTATATAGGAGATAAGAGAGCTGCTCCTATACTGATAAATGGAATCAAGAGGCTTGAGTACCGTGGGTACGACTCTTCAGGAATATCTATCATCGAGAATAACAAATTACTATGTGAGAAATCGGTAGGATTTGTTAGTGAGTTAGAGAAAAAGGTCGACGGTAAATTCAATGATGGCAATGTAGGCATTGTTCATACACGATGGGCAACACATGGAGCGCCAACGATTGAGAATGCACATCCTCATATTGATTGTACAGGCAAGATTTCTGTGGTCCATAATGGTATTATCGAAAATCATAACTATCTGAGAGCAAAACTGGAGAGTGATGGTCATTCATTTAGAAGCGAAACAGACTCTGAAGTTGTTGCCCACCTTATTGAGAGCTACTTTGAAGGGACGTTGGAAGATGCCGTAAGGTTGGCACTAAAGGATATTGAGGGCGCTTATGGATTAGCTATAATCTGTCTGGACGATCCCGGAAAGTTGATTGCTGCCAGACGTGGAAGCCCTTTGATAATTGGTATAGGTGAGAAAGAACATTTTGTAACTTCTGATGTTGCTGCTACTTTAGAATATACCAAGGAAGTTGTTTATCTGGATGATAATGAAATTGTTATTTTGACTAAAGATACTATGAAAACTATTGATGTCGATAATGTAGAGATAACAAAAAGGGTTGACGAGGTAGAATGGAATCTTGATAAGATCGAAAAGGGTGGATACGAGCACTTTATGCTTAAGGAAATTTATGAACAACCTCAATCGCTGGAAGCTGCAATGTTGGGCAGGTTCGAGAAAGATAGTGATCTTGTTCATCTTGGAGGTCTGAAAGATAAGGAAGACGATCTGCGCGGCATCAGACGTATTATAATAGTCGCTTGTGGAACTTCCTGGAATGCCGGGCTGATAGGGGAGTACATGATCGAGGAGCATTTGAGTATTCCGGTTGAGGTTGAATATGCTTCAGAGTTCAGATATAGAGATCCTGTTATTGAGGCGGATACAATGGTAATCGCAATAAGTCAATCCGGTGAAACAGCAGATACGCTTGCTGCAATTCATGAGGCCAGAGAGAAGGGTGCTATTATCCTTTCGATATGTAATGTCGTCGGTAGTAGTATTGCGAGAGAGGCTGACTGCGGAATATTTCTTCACGCCGGTCCTGAAATAGGTGTAGCGTCCACAAAGGCTTTTACTTCACAAATTGCGGTTTTAGCATTACTAACTCTATTCATGGCTAGAATTAAAGACAGGGAAGATGTCTTAAATAGTAAGCTCGCAAATAAATTAAAAGAGATACCGGAACAAGTTCAGAAGATTCTTGATAGCAAAGATAAGATTACTGAAATCGCGCAACTTTATAAAGATAGTGAAAATTGTTTATATTTAGGCAGAGGTTATAATTACCCTGTAGCACTGGAGGGCGCACTTAAGCTGAAGGAGATATCCTATATACATGCCGAAGGATACCCAGCAGCAGAAATGAAACATGGTCCAATCGCCCTTATTGATAAAAATATGCCGGTAGTTGTTGTTGCCACTACGGACAGAGTATATTCCAAAATACTAAGTAATATTGAGGAAGTTCGAGCGCGAGGAGGCAAGGTAATAGCTATAGCGAGTGAACAAAATTCCGAGATTGCAAATCTTGTAGACCATGTTTTATACATACCGGAGACAATAGACGCGTTGGTCCCGATCCTGTCTGTAATACCGCTCCAGTTATTTGCATATAATATGGCGGTGATGAGGGGTTGCAATGTTGATAAACCCCGCAACCTTGCTAAAAGTGTTACAGTGGAATAACCCTGTATTTTGATACTATTTAGTTATCGTGTATCTTTCTTTCAGTTTCCGTCAATGTGAAAATGGTCTTGAATACTTTCTCTCCGTTACGTGACATTTTCTTATTCCGTCTTGCCATCATTCGTTTTGCTACCTGCAGTTCTCTCGTTATATCGTAGGCCCTTGTAATATTATCAGAGTACCATGAGAATGAAGGAGTGAATTTAGGAGGCGTGCTTGTCAGGAGTATGTTACATGCAAATCCTATAATAGTTCCGGTTGTAATTTTTGTGTTTATCGCAGTTTTTGTATGATCTCCCACAATCATTCCAAGAAATGTTTGACCGGTATCAATTATTTTATCAAACAGTTGTACTTTAATTGATCCATATAAATTTGTAAGATTGCTGTTTACAGTACCTGCCCCAAGGTTAACCCATGCACCAATATAGGAATCTCCAATGAATCCGTCATGCTGTTTGTTCGTGTAGTCCTGGATTATCGTGTTTGAAATTTCTCCACCGACCTTACAGACCTTTCCTATATTTGACCCTGCGTTAATCCTGGAAAGGGCCTGGATTACAACGTCATCGTCTATGAATGCGGGGCCTTCGATTACAGAGTTTGGAGATATTCTTACGTTATTACCGATGTAAATTGGACCATTTTCTGCATCAAGAACACACCCGGGCTTAATCGTTGTGTTCTTGCCTATGTATATTTGTGAGTCCATGACAAAGTGGACACCCTTATATTTGTCACCACGATCGGATTCTTCTTTAACGTACGTCTTGAAGTCAGATGTAATCTGTTCTTTGTTGGCATGAATCAGATTCCATGGATACTGTATCAAACTGGCGTCGACAATCTTTACATTAAATTTCTTCTTTAATTCATGAATGAAATCTTTATCCAGAAATTTTTCAGAAGTTATATATTGAGAGTTTTTCTTGTTTAACCTCGCATAAACGATCGCATCATCACAAATCCCAATCTCCTCTTTGCCTGCGATTGCAATAGGCGTAGATAACAAGAGTCTGCCGTTTATAAATAAACAGCCTTTGTCATTACTTCCTATTTCATTTATACTGTGAGGGTGTCTTTCGGCTATAAGGTTTTTAAGATATTCTCTGCAAAAAAGATTGATCTCTGTATCGGGATACTGAAGGGCAATTCTTTCAAGAAAACTGTACATTCCGCAGCGTAATTCATAAACAGGCCTGCTGTAAGCCAGTGGAAGGAAATTTTGATATAAGTCATCTTCGAAAATGCATAGACTTTTCATCTTTGTCAGGATACTTAGTAGACTTTAAGTTGTCAAGACGAATGAAGTTATAAGTTATAAGATGTTATATTTTCCTTGTAATAAATATTTAGCATTTTTATAATTACTCAAGTTATTCGAAGATTCAATGAAAAAGGGGAAATATGGGTTATAAAGCGTGGTTTCAATGTTCAGAAGGTTGTGATGAACGTTACGAATTAAACGAGATAATATATAATTGCAAAAAATGTGGTGGCCTGTTGGAGGTACAGCATGATATTGCAAAATTAAACGACCGCAGTCCTGGATCGTGGATGAGGCTTTTCGACGAACGTTATAGAAGGAATAAGTGGCCTTTCGGGAGCTCTGTTTGGGGAAAGAAGGAAATGGTTTGCCCGAATGTGGAAAACCATAATGTGGTATCGCTATATGAGGGTGGAAGCAATTTGTTCTGGGCCGAACGCCTTGGTAATATTATTGGTGCAGAAGACCTATGGATCAAACAGTGTGGCAATGCTCATACAGGTTCGTTTAAAGACCTGGGTATGACGGTGTTAGTATCTATGGTTAAGCAGATGATCTCGGAAGGGAAGGACATAATGGGAGTTGCATGTGCTTCAACGGGTGACACCTCTGCCGCTCTCTCTGCATACTGTGCTGCTGCCGGAATCCCTGCAATTGTGTTTTTACCAAAAGATAAGGTTTCCACTGCTCAATTAATTCAACCAATTGCCAATGGAGCATTAACACTTTCACTTGATACTGATTTTGACGGATGCATGGAAATAGTACAAAAAATTTGCAAAGAGAATAACATTTATCTTGCGAATTCCATGAATTCTCTGAGAATTGAAGGGCAGAAGACAATGAGCATTGAATTGGTTCAGCAGCTAGACTGGGAAGTGCCGGATGTGATTATAATCCCCGGTGGTAATTTAGGAAACGTTACTGCCCTGGGCAAAGGTTTTCTCCTGATGCAAGAACTGGGTATGATTAACAAACTCCCGAGAATTGTATGTGTTCAAGCTGAAAAGGCAAACCCGTTATATCAAAGTTATTTAAAAGGTTTTAAAGAGTACGAGCCGATACAGGCTCAAAAGACGCTGGCAAGTGCAATTCAGATAGGTAATCCTGTAAGTATTAACAAGGCAATCAAAATGCTGAAGTTGTTTAATGGTGTTGTAGAGCAGGCGACAGAAGATGAACTTGCAAACGCTGCTGCTCTAGCTGATAAGACCGGCCTTTTTAATTGCCCTCATACCGGGGTTGCTTTAGCTGTACTATTCAAACTCTTAAAAAGAAATGAGATTAAAAAGGACGAAAGAGTTGTGGTTATCTCAACTGCACATGGTTTGAAATTTACAGATTTTAAAGTGAAATATCATGAAAATCAGTTGGAAGAAGTCGAATCAGCATATGCCAATGCACCTGTTGAGCTACCTGCTGAATATGACAAAGTAAAAGGAGCTATCCTCGATAAAATATCTGATTTTAGTTAATTACTATTAGGAGTTAAAGCGATCGCTATTTCTCCTTGCTGATAAAAACAGGCAAAATAGAGGTTATCCTCAATTTTACCTGTTTTTTGAGATCATTTTTCCCTTCATGCTTGATGATACTCTTCAATATTACGCCTTTTTAGACCACCTATTATTCAATCATAATAGTGCTAATGAATTAGAGGTAATCTGCTAAATAATAATAATTGTTATTTACAACATCAGTTTTCATAAGCTTCAACATTTACAGAAGTTATAGACTTTATCATGAATATAGTTTAAATATCACTATGTAGTCTATGAGAAGTTGTAACTGTTAGTATATATACGAGATACATCTATATTTGTTGTCTTTATATTTATATCTGATTTTTTATTTATTAACTCAATCTACTTGACAAAAATATCCATTTCCGTATAATTTTATAATAATAAACTTAAGGAAATAGACCGCATTATGCTATTTAAGCATATGCGCCAGAAGAAATAGAATTCATGATTGTCACTATTTCTTCATGTTTTATTTTGATAATGAATTCAAGCTAATGGAGGACTTCCTATAATGATTCGTTATAGCTGTGATATGTGTGGACAGTCACTGGTTCCGGATGAAGATGATAGATATGTCGTTAAAATTGAAGTTTATGCGGCGTGTGATTCTATGGACGCTGATTGTGAAGATGAGGAGTTTATAAACGATTTTGAAGATGATGATGACGAAAATGATGAAGAGATAGATAATATTGATTCAGACGAAATAGAAAGTATAGAATATAAGACATTTCGTTATGATTTATGTAGTAAATGTCATAGTAAATATTTACAGGATCCTCTCTCAATTAATTCTATCAGGAGAGGTCGTTTCTCTGAAAATTAAATCCTTTTGGATTTTAAAATAAAATAATACTTTAAAATTTGAGACTATTCTTCATCGAATAGATAATAGTTTTGTTATATGTTGTTTAACAAACCAATTTAAAGCCCGAAAGCATAATTAGCTGCGACTAATTATGCAACTTGCAAGAGACTGTATTTCATTTCATGGATGGTTGCATTTTCGCATAAATGCTTTATTAAACCCCTCGAAACGTTAGTTAAATAATTAATATCACTATTTAATAATCAATAACTACTAGTATTAAAACAAACCATGGGAATGACAATCACAGAGAAAATAATCGCTGCACATTCCGGTCATCAAGAGATAAGTGCCGGACAATTTGTTTATGCTGATGTAGACATATGCCTGGGTAATGATATTACTGCTCCTATTGCAATTCAACAGTTCGAAACGCTAGGAATGGAAAAAGTTTTCAACCCGGATAGTATTGTTTTAGTTCCAGATCATTTTACACCAAACAAGGATATTAAATCAGCTCAGAACTCAAAACTTCTCAGGGAGTTTGCACGCAAACATCAAATTAAACATTATTTCGAGGTTGGCAGGGTGGGAATCGAACACGTCTTACTGCCTGAGCAGGGAATAGTTGTTCCTGGTGACTTAGTGATTGGCGCAGATTCGCATACATGTACTTATGGTGCGATGGGTATTTTCTCTACAGGTGTAGGAAGCACCGATTTAGCTGCATGTTATGCAACAGGAAAAGTATGGTTAAAAGTTCCGGAGACCATAAAGTTTATATTTAATGGTAAATTGAATGAATGGGTATCCGGGAAGGATTTGATTCTTCATGTCATAGGTGATATTGGTGTTGATGGAGCAAGGTACAAGGCGATGGAGTTTTCCGGGCCTGTTATTTCTAATCTTTCAATGGATGATCGACTTGCTATGTGCAATATGGCAATTGAAGCTGGGGCAAAAAATGGGATAATTGAACCTGATGACTGTACAGAGAATTACATAAATGGCAGGGCTCAGAGAGAGCATAAATTTTACTCAAGTGATGCTGATTGTAATTATCATGAAATTCGTGAGTACGATGTAAGCAACCTCTCCCCTCAGGTTGCATTGCCAAATCTACCAGAAAATGTTCGACCGGTTGAAGAATTGTCTGACATTGCGATTGATCAGGTTGTGATAGGTTCATGTACTAATGGAAGAATTTCTGACTTGAGAATAGCAGCGCAGATTCTTAAAGACAAAAAAATACACTCGTCGATTCGCTTAATAGTATTACCGGGGACACAAGATGTTTATCTAGAGGCACTAAAAGAGGGATTAATAGAGATATTTATCAAAGCAGAGGGTGCTGTGTCAACGCCAACCTGCGGCCCTTGCCTTGGTGGGCACATGGGTATTCTGGCAGATGGGGAACGTGCACTATCTACTACTAATAGAAATTTTGCAGGGAGAATGGGTCATACCTCATCTGAAATATACCTTAGTAATCCTGCAGTAGCAGCGGCTTCTGCCATTACAGGCAAAATAACTCATCCAGAAAAGGTTAATTAGGGTGACTGATAATTTAAATGCAGTAGATGCTAAATAATTTTTAAAGTCTTTGTCGTGACGTCGTAAAAGGAGACAGTTAAAATGATAAGAAGTATAAAAGAAGGCCCAAAGAAAAAATATATCGGTATAGATATTGGTTCTGTGAGTGTAAAAGTTGTATTAATCAACGAAGATCGTGAGATTTTGGAGAACCACTATGTAAGGTCACATGGTCAGCCATTAGAAACGGTACTGATTGTTCTTAAAGAAATTTTCAATAGAATTGAAAAAAATGAGATAGCGGGGATCGCTGCTACAGGATCTGGTGGTAAGCTTCTGGCTGACATAATAGATATAAGTTTTATAAACGAGATTGTTGCACAAAGTACGGCAACATCCATACTACATCCTGAAGTAAGAACAGTGATTGAAATAGGTGGTGAAGATTCAAAGCTGATAATGCTTGAACCTGATGAAGCGAATGGCAATAACCTGAAAGTTTCTGATTTTTCTATGAATACAATGTGTGCGGCCGGAACAGGATCTTTTTTAGATCAACAGTCGACGAGAATCGGCGTTTCTATAGAAAATGAATTTGGCAAAATGGCCTTAAAGTCAAAAACCCCACCAAGAATTGCAGGAAGATGTAGTGTGTTTGCAAAATCAGACATGATCCATCTTCAACAGGTAGGAACAGAAATTCATGATATTGTTTCCGGTCTCTGTTATGCGCTTACAAGAAATTTCAAGAGTAATATTGGAAAAGGTAAGGACTTTGTTAAGCCAATCGCTTTTCAAGGAGGTGTAGCAGCAAACGATGGAATAGTAAAAGCATTTGAGGATATACTTGATTTAGATGAGGGAGAGCTCATTATCCCCGAGCACTTTAATACTATGGGTGCCATAGGAACCGCGCTGGCGTTAATTGAGAAGGGAATAAATTCTCCATTTAAAGGGTTTAAGAAAATAGAGACATACCTGAAGAATCGAAAAGGAAAAGACTCCAACCTGAAAAAACTGAATTGTAACAACTATGATATTAATGTTAATAAGCACTTTTTAGAAAACGGTAAAAAAATTGATGCTTATGTAGGAGTTGATGTTGGTTCTATTAGTACAAACGTGGTTGTTATTGCCAAGAATAGAGATGTTTTAGCCAGACGTTATCTCATGACGGCGGGTAAGCCTCTCGAGGCAGTGAGACAGGGATTGTTCGAAGTAGGAGAAGAGGTCGGTAAAAATGTAGTCATAAAAGGAGTTGGCGTTACTGGTTCTGGGAGATATCTTACAGGAGAGTTTATCGGTGCAGATATAGTCAAGAATGAGATTACAGCTCATGCGACAGCGGCAGCATGGGTTGACAAAGATGTTGATACGATATTCGAGATAGGTGGACAGGATTCAAAATATATAAGTTTGGAAAACGGAGCGATTGTTGACTTCACTATGAATAAAGTATGTGCTGCCGGGACCGGCTCGTTTCTTGAAGAACAGTCTGAGAAACTTGATGTTAATATTAAACAGGAGTTTGGTAAACGGGCGTTAGATTCGTGCTGTCCTTCACAGCTTGGAGAGAGGTGTACAGTGTTTATGGAGTCAGACCTCAATCACCATCAACAGTTAGGCGTGCCTAAGGATGATTTGTTGGCAGGATTGAGTTATTCTATCGTATTAAATTACATTAATCGTGTTGTTGAAAAGAGGAAGATTGGTGATACTATCTTCTTACAGGGTGGGGTAGCTGCAAACAGAGGCGTTAAGGCTGCTTTTGAAAAAGTGACAGGTAGAACAGTTATCGTGCCGCCGCATCATGACGTTATGGGAGCAATAGGCTCAGCAATAATTTCCATGGAAGAAAACACATGGGATGAATCAAGATTTAAAGGATTTGATTTAAGAGGTAGAAAGTATGAGACAACGTCATTTGTATGTAAGGATTGCTCAAATATTTGTGAGATAAGAAAAGTTTCCATAACAGGAGAGTCACCACTACATTATGGAAGTCGCTGTGGTAAGTTTGACGATGAAAAGAAGGTAAATAAATCAAAGAACTTGCCTCGATTGTTTAATGAAAGAAGCCGGCTTTTATATGGTCCTTACTATACAGACCGAAAAACTAAGAGCACAATAAAGCGTGACAGCAACACTAAATCGCGTGGACGAATAGGTATTCCACAGGCCTCTACATTTTTCGAATTATTTCCAATGTGGAGAACTTTTTTTACTGAAATAGGGTTTGAGATAGTTATTTCAAAAAATACTAATCGGAGCGTAATTAGTAAAGGAGTGGAGCATGTGAACACAGAGACATGTTTTCCTATAAAGGTGTCACATGGACATGTTGTAGATATGCTTGACAAGGAGATAGATTATTTATTCCTGCCCAGTGTGATCAA